>OGIZ01000071.1_pt1 | contig 91942 bp, 82 predicted proteins | sample 1571911 | NCBI WGS metagenome assembly OGIZ01 (sample SAMEA2582108, study PRJEB24529) | metagenome | biome: Human gut stool | place: China | collected 2011 | reverse complement strand
ACAGTAACTATGTGGCTTTCAGCCACTTTCACGGCTGATCCGTGAATAATCTAGGTTTAATATTGTCTTCTTCATTTGGTCCGTTCTCTCTCACCCCCCTCTCGTCCTCTGTTGCGAACAGGTATTCTAATGTGTGTTCTGGGAAAAAAGTGATCTCTAATTCTCACACATTCTGAATATTCCCACGGCACTTTACCATTGAATCTCGAATGAATCGTTCTATATGAAACTCCCAGATATGTTGCAATTTCAAGGCGAGAGACTTTTTTTCTTTTCATCTCAGCCCCAAGATTATCAATTTTTACCGCGCAACTTTTTCACCTCCTTCAAATTGCGCAATTATGCAATTCGTACCTTTGCTATATTGCATTATTGCGCAAATGTCAACATATTATTTACAGAATTTTGCAATTTTGTGTTTACTTTTTTAGCGCAATATTGTAATATCATCGTAGGAGGTATACACATGGATCAAAGAGCTGAATTACTACGGAAATTGATGGACTCAAAAAACATGAAGGTTTCTGATATTGTAAAGATATCTGGTCTTCCCTACTCTACAGTAAAAGCAATCTTAGAGCGTGGGGCAGAAAAAGCCGGTTATATAAATGTTTGTAAAATATGTAATGCTTTAGGAATTACCGCGGATGAATTGGAGCGAATGGTTGCAGAAAATAACTATCAACCTACCACCATCGCCGCCCACTTCGACGGTGACGATTTCACAGAGGATGAGCTGGATGAGATCCGCCAGTTCGCTGAATTTGTTAAGAATAGAAAGAAATCATGATCCCCAGAAAGGAGACGCACATGACAACTACAGAATTTATTCAGTTCCTGCTGGAACGTTTTCAAATAGAATGGAAGCGCCGTGACCGCTCCGGAATCTACGGTCTCACTCAGCGCTTACTTGCTTATAACTCCAACAAAATCGAAGGCAGCACTCTGACGGAAGAACAGACGGCGTCTCTCTTTGATACCGGCACACTTCCAAAATCAGATGATTATTATCGTGCAAAAGATGTAGAAGAAATGAACGGACATTTCTTAATGTTCAATAAGATGTTAGAAACAATTGACCAGCCTCTCAGCCAGGAACTGATCAAACAGTTCCACTATGAACTGAAAAGCGGTGTCTTTGAGGATCGCGCCAACGGGTATGCGATCGGTGACTACAAGAAACGTCCGAACATTGTCGGTATGTATGAGACAGTTCTTCCAAGCAAAGTTCCGGAAGAAATGGGAAAACTGCTCTCCTGGTATTCCTCCCAGGATGTCACTCTTGAAATTCTGGCTGAATTTCATGTTCGCTATGAAAGCATTCATCCTTTCCAGGATGGAAACGGACGCACTGGTCGAATGATCCTTTTCAGGGAATGCCTGCGTCATAATCTTTCACCGTTGATCATAGAGGATGCTCACCGGCCGGAATATCTGGAAGCGTTGAAAGAATATCGTGAAAACGGATCCGTGGCAAAAATGTGTTCTCTATTCCATCTGGAACAGGATTATTATCGGAACCGCTGTCAGTATTTTATGGAGGAATAATTTTTACGGAGGCTCTTATGAATTCATACGAATATCTACAGGAAGAAGCCCGCGAAGATGGAGTCAATGTGATCGACTATCCTTTCGACAACAACCGAATCCGCGGTCTGTATTGTGATGGTACGGTAGCTATCCGTCAGGATATGACCACGGTAGAAAAGTCCTGTGTTCTCGCGGAAGAGCTTGGTCACCACCGCATGACAGTCGGCAATATTTTAGATCAGAATGATGTGGCTAATCGCAAACAGGAACATCTTGCAAGGCTGTGGGCCTACGACCGTCGGATCGGACTCTCCGGGATCATCCTGGGATACCGGAACCATTGCCATAACTTGCATGAATTGTCAGAATGTCTGGAAGTGTCAGAAGAATTTCTGAACGAAGCCTTGGAATGCTACCGGGAAAAATACGGCTGCTACACAGAGCTGGATGGATATGTGATCATGTTTGAACCGCACTTGGCGGTGATGGAAAAGATATAGAACGAACCTTGAAAATAATATACTTACCCGGGGAACCGAAGGGGCGATTATGTCAGCCGCCGGACACGAAAGTGAAAGGAGGCTGGTGCTGATGGTTACATATTCTGATCTGTTTCAGTTTGTAATTATGCTTTGTGCTGTAATAACCCTCGTTGCTTATTTTACACACAAAAAATAGCGCCCTCGTCCTGGTAAGATAAGGCGCTATTTTTTAGGTTGATGCTTGCCGGCGGCTAGGTGTACTCTAGCTTTCGGCTCTCTCGTTAAGTATATTATACAGGTCCGGAAATAATTTGTCAAATCACATAAATAGAAAAACCGCCCGGTGTTACCAGCACCGAACGGATTTTCATAGATTTTCTCTTGCCGGATGCTCCGGAAAGATATAATCAGCCTGAACAACTGAATTATATCATCTTCCAGGCATCTCGGCAAGGGGTGTATTTTTTATACCTTTTTCTGGAGGTGTTATATGAAAAAAGTCGCTATTTACGTCCGGGTCTCCACCCAGGAACAGGCCGTTGAAGGATATTCCATTTCGGAGCAGATCGACCGGCTTACAAAATTCTGCGAAGCTCATTCCTGGAAGATCTATAAAGTATATACGGATCCGGGCTTTTCTGGCGGAAATATGAACCGTCCATCTCTCCAAAAGCTCTTTGCTGATTGCACACAAAAACGTTTTGATACCGTTCTTGTCTACAAACTGGATCGATTATCCCGTTCCCAGAAAGATACCCTCTATATTATCGAGGACCTTTTCCTTACAAACCATGTGGATTTCATCTCCATGTCGGAAAATTTTGATACCAGTACCCCGTTTGGGCGGGCCATGATCGGAATTTTAAGTGTCTTCGCGCAGTTAGAGCGGGAACAAATTAAGGAACGAATGGCAATGGGACGGGAAGGGCGGGCAAAGCAGGGAAAATGGCACGGCGGCGGAAATGTCCCAATCGGCTATGACTTTATTAACGACTATCTTATCCCGAACGAATACGAAGCAGCGCAGGTTAAACAGATCTTCGATCTGGCGATCCGCGGATATTCCTATTCTGATATTGCCCGCTCCATGTCTGGATACACTACCAAATATGGACCTTATAAAGTTGGTTATAATACGATTTCTTTAATACTGCAAAATCCTATCTACATTGGAAAGATAAAAACAAATACTGGATATATTAACGGGATCCACGAACCACTTATAGACGAAACCACATTTAATGAAGTTCAGAAAAAGGTTACCCAGATCGCTGAATACTACAAAAAAGAACATACCGGGCACTACGGTCAGTATCTTCTCTCTGGGCTATGCCGATGTGCTTCCTGTGGGGCCACATATTCTGCTCATTATGTAGGCACGAAAAAGCATCGCTATAAATATTACAAATGTCGTAATCGTGCTTACAACTGGCGTGATGGATCTCCAAAATGTATGTCTCCCAACATAAGAGTCGAGGTCTTAGACAATGCTGTTTTAAATGAAATCCGTCATCTCCAGCTGGATCCTGATTATTTTGATGAAGTTTCCAATTCCCCCGCTGCGGACTCTTCATCTCTTGTTGAAACATTAAATAAACGTCTGGAAAATATACAAAAGCAAATTGCCCGCACGATCAGGCTCTACTCGCTTGGTTCAGTCGAAGAAAAGGATATAGAAAATCAGCTGCAGATCCTCTATTCCGAAAGAGATACCCTCTCTCTTGAAATTGAGAATGCTACAGCTGATCAGAAAGATACTGCCGATGTGAAAAGTATCCTGTCCATGTCCAACATTGATGAATTGGATGATACCGAAAAGCACAATCTCGTCTGCCTATTGATCAATCATATAATGATCAATTCAAATGGAGATTTTGAGATTCATTGGACCTTTTAGGTTATGAGTGAATATCGTCGATCGCCTTACCAATATCATGTCTCATATACTTATTCTCAAATGATATCCATTCCGTAGCCTCATAAGCCTTCTTTCTGGCTTCCTTCAGATCTTTTCCGGTGGCGGTCACACCGAGGACACGGCCGCCGTTGGTGACGATCTGACCGTTTTCGTTGAATTTTGTGCCGGAGTGGAAGACATAATAATCGTCTTTTCCCTTGAACTTCTCAAGTCCCTCGATCGGGAATCCTTTTTTATACTCTACCGGGTAGCCGTCGGACGCTAAGATCACACATACTGTCGCGCGGTCATTGTCGAACTTTAAGTCGACCTGATCGAGCGTTCCGTCGATACATGCCTCGAAGACGTCCACAATATCGTTTTCCAGTCTTGGGAGAACGACCTGCGCCTCCGGGTCGCCGAATCTCGCGTTGTACTCGAGAACCTTCGGTCCGTCCGGTGTCAGCATAAGTCCGAAGAAGATAACGCCCTTAAACGGTCTTCCCTCTGCCTTCATGGCATCAACGGTAGCCTGATAGATATATTTCTTACAGAACTCGTCGACTTCTTTTGTGTAGAACGGGCTTGGGGAGAAGTTTCCCATACCGCCGGTATTTAAGCCCTGATCGCCGTCCTTTGCACGCTTGTGGTCCTGGGCAGAGCTCATGATCTTTACGATATTTCCATCCACGAAGGACAGTACGGATACCTCACGTCCTGTCATAAACTCCTCGATAACGATCTCATCACCCGCGGAGCCGAACTTCTTATCCATCATCAGGGTCTTAACGCCCTCTTTTGCCTCTTCCAATGTCTGGCAGATCAGAACGCCCTTTCCAAGCGCAAGACCGTCTGCCTTCAGTACGATCGGCATCTTTGCGGTCTCAAGATACTCCAGCGCCTTTTCCGGGTCTGTAAATGTCTCATAAGCCGCTGTCGGGATATTGTACTTCTTCATAAGGTCCTTAGAGAATGCCTTGGAACCCTCGAGGATCGCCGCGTTCTTTCTCGGTCCGAATACACGGAGTCCCTCTTTCTCGAAGACATCAACGATTCCGCCTACAAGCGGATCGTCCATACCGATCACGGTAAGATCGATCTCTTTTTCTTTCGCGAAAGCAACTAATTTATCAAATTCCATGGCACCGATCGGCACGCACTCCGCTACTTCAGAAATACCTGCATTGCCCGGGGCACAGTAGATCTTATCGACCTTCTTGCTCTGTGCGACCTTCCATGCGATCGCATGCTCTCTTCCGCCGCTGCCAACGATTAAAACCTTCATTCGTTTTTCCTCCTGCTTATCAGTGAAGCCGTTCCTGTATACGCCCCGCGCAGCCAGGAACGGCTGTCTTCTATCCTGTATCAGATCTCTCCGTTTGCGATCATGTCGATGGCCTTCGGCAGGATCTTCCACTCTGCCTGTTCCATGACGCGGCGCTGAAGGACCTCCGGCGTGTCGCCTTTTTCCACTTCAACAGCCTTCTGTAAGATGATCGGACCGGAATCCATTCCCTCGTCCACAAAATGTACCGTCGCACCGGTGATCTTTACACCTCTCCGAAGAGCAGCCTCATGGACCTTCAATCCGTAGAAGCCGACACCGCAGAAGGACGGAATCAAAGACGGGTGGATATTGATGATCTTATCTCTGTATTTTTCGATCATGGCTGCCGGGATCTTCACGAGATATCCTGCCAGCACGATGAGGTCCAGCTCATAGGAATCGATTTTAGCAACCAGTGCCTTATTGAACTCCTCCCTGGACGCAAAATCCTTCGGAGAAAGACACTCAGCCGGAATCCCACGCTTTTTCGCGCGCTCCAAAGCAAACGCGCCTGCGTTGTTGCTGATAACGACCTCTATCTTCGCATTGCGGACCGTTCCAGCGTCAATGGCATCCAGGATCGCCTGAAGATTCGTTCCTCCGCCGGAAACAAGAACGCCGACTCTTAACATAAGGTCACTCCCTTTTCTCCTGCCTCGATGGATCCGATGATATACGGGATATCTCCTGCTGCTTTCATGGCTGCCATCGTTGTGCGGACATCTTCCTCAGCGACTGCAACGACCATGCCGATTCCCATGTTAAAGGTGTTGTACATCATCTTCTCATCGATCTCGCCCTTTTTCTGCATCAGCGGGAAGATCGGCGGGATCTGGTAGCTGTCCTTGTGGATTACAGCACGAACGCCATCTTTTAACATACGCGGAACATTCTCGTAGAAGCCGCCGCCTGTGATATGGCTGCATGCCTTTACGGTAACGCCTGCTTTTTTCACGTTCTTTAAAGCTTTCACATAGATTCTTGTCGGAGCGAGAAGTGTCTCACCAAGAGTCTTTCCAAGCTCGTCGTAATATGTATTTAAGCCCTCCGCAGTCATCTCTTTCTCAAATACCTTGCGGACAAGAGAGAAACCGTTGGAGTGAACGCCTGTGGAAGCCATTCCGATCAGCACATCACCCGGCTGAAGATCCTCACCTGTGATCATATCCTTTTTATCGCAGACGCCAACGGAGAAACCTGCAAGGTCATACTCATCCTCTGCCATGAGACCCGGATGCTCTGCGGTCTCACCGCCGATCAGGGCAGCTTCAGACTGGAGACAGCCTTCCGCAACACCTTTTACGATATCCGCGATCTTTTCCGGATAGTTCTTGCCGCATGCAATATAGTCTAAGAAGAATAACGGCTCACCGCCTGCACACGCGATATCGTTGACACACATGGCAACTGCGTCGATACCGATGGTGTCATGCTTGTCCATGATCATCGCAAGTTTCACCTTTGTTCCACATCCGTCAGTACCGGAAAGAAGGACCGGCTCCTCCATATCTTTGATCTTTGCGAGGGAGAATGCACCGGAAAATCCGCCAAGACCACCTAAAACTTCCTCACGCATGGTCTTCTTAACATGCTCTTTCATCAGTTCTACAGACTTGTAACCAGCCTCGATATCAACTCCGGCTTTCTTGTAATCCATATGTATTTCCTCCTGGAGAATCTTATGTTCTCGGACATTCTCTGCACATTCTGCATGCTGCATGCGCGATCATGTCCCGATTTCTATATTTTTTATGCTTATATGAGTTTACACTGTGTCTTCATCAGACCCTGCTGGAAACACAATGCCCGGCAGCTACTCCCTTTTCTGTCTGCGGGAACTCTATTTTTAATATCTCTATTACTTGTCATTTTTTCATGGAAGCAAGATACTCTTTGTATCCGATCTTGTCGAGCTTCTCAGCCTTGCTCTCAACTTCCGTCTTCATCTTCTCGGAATAAGCTTTTAATTTTTCAAGGAGTTCCGGATCGGATGCCGCAAGGATCTTTGCCGCAAGGATTCCGGCGTTCTTTCCTCCGTTGATCGCTACGGTCGCTACCGGGATTCCGGACGGCATCTGTACGATAGAATAGAGGGAATCCACGCCGCCTAAGTCAGAAGTCTTCATCGGGATTCCGATGACCGGAAGCGGAAAGATCGCTGCGCACATACCCGGAAGATGAGCTGCCTTGCCTGCGCCGGCGATAATGACCTTCATGCCTTTGCTCTCGGCGCTCTTCGCGTACTCGAAAAATGTATCCGGCTCTCTGTGAGCGGAAATGATCGTCATTTCAAAATCAATACCAAACTGTTCCAGTACCTCGGCAGCCTGTGCCATGATCGGCATATCAGAGTCACTGCCCATTACAATTCCAACTTTTGCCATTGTTTTTTCTCCTTATGAGTGTAACGATTATTGATAAGCAATTCTAATAAATAGCTTTTTAGTAACAATACTTCCTTATCAATCATAATACAAGGTTTTTTTATGCGCGTCAAGTAGGAATCCGTAGATTCTGCCAACTTCATGCAGTGATGTGATACTGCAAAATATAATATTCTTCCCATCCATCGGTCTGTCAGCGGCTTTTCCTGGGATCACAAGTGTCCACACTCAGTGTAATTATGTAAAAACACCCTGAAATACATAAATGAATTACATATTTCAGGGTGTCCTGTCATCAGCTGCATAACCACTGTGTTCATAATTTTCTCTATGCTATTCCGGTTTTGCAGTCTGATAAAACTTTTTGTAACGATTCTGTATCTTCACAGTTACAACTTTTTCTTATTTTTCATCCAGCGGCCTATTCAATTCATCCAGCCCCGCCAGAACAAACCTTCCGTCCAGAATGATATCTGTCTTCGTTCCGTCTGTATGGACTGCGGAAATTCTCTTCAGCTCCTTATATGGGATCGTGATATCCGTGTGGACGCCGAAGTACGCCTTCGAGACATCTTCCTTCCTTAATATAGATACTTCGTTGTCTCTCGCGATCATCTCCTTGCCGTCCGGATTGTACATCGGGCTGTCCTCCGACCAGCTGTAGCAGGTGTCGCCAACCGCAAAGTGCGGTCCCATCTTCTCGACGATGAGGATCGGAAGACGGTCCAGAATTCCAAACTTCTCCGCCATCGCGTAAGCCGTTGTGTTCGTCCCGATCGCGAACTCTCCGAGGGGCAGCGTTTCATGACCATTCATAATTCCCTGCACGATGAGACGGTGTCCGGCTTTCTGGTCAGCTACTCCATTTTCCGTGAAGTTATCGCATACCGCTGAAACCACACGTCCGTCCTCGAATTCCATTCGGAGGTTCCGGTACTGGATATCTCCGATATAAACCGTTCCTACATTTAAGATTCCGTTCGTTCCCGCAAGCTTCGGGGAAGTGAACACCTCGCCAAGCGGAATATTTACGTCCGCCACACAGTTCTCAAACTTCGTCTGCTTCTCCGGATTGGAAATCGCAGCCAGCTGGACCTGCATGTTCGTCTGATTCTCCCCTTTTCCGATGATCTCCACATACTCCGCCATATCCAGAACATCGATGATCCTCTGCTGCATGTCACGGTAAAGTTCGTAATCCAGGGTGTTGATCCGGATCGTCTCCTTAAAGATCTCCGGGAACTGCTCCCCGATTGCCGGAACCGGGAACGCGATGATCGTAAAGCTCGTCTCATCCCCCGGAATATATTCGTTCACCACCGGCATAGAGAGATTCCTGTACTCCAGATAAAGGTTCTGTTGTTTCTCCGTAAACGCCCATGCCTCCGATTTGTTCACCGGTTCAAAGCCCGGCTCACCGAAGGTTTCGATGACCGCCGGTCCCGCGTAGGCTGCCGCTTCCCCCTTATACTGCTCATAGGCAGTCTTTAAAACACCGATCTTCCGGTCACGGAACGCCTTGTCCATATAGACCGCGCTGTCATAACGATGGTCATAATCATACTGTCTGTTCGGGGAAGAGGATGCATATCCGCTGTGCCCTTCCGGATTCCGGTTGATGCTGCCAACCGCACTTCTGCAAAAGATCACGGAAAGTCCCGCTGCCTCGAAATTTTTTACTGCCTGACGTACCATGCGTTCAAAACCGATCGGATAACGCACCGACACCGTCTTCTTCTTCGAAAGATCCCGGCCCATGACCTCAAATCCACGGATATATCCGTCAGTATAGGTATCTGCCATCTTCCTGATCTCTTCCTCCGGCAGGCTGTTTAAGAACGCCGCTGTCTTCTCCTCTTCCGGGGAAATATACGCACCGAACCGGTAGAGATACGAGAGATCGGAAAGGTCACTCTCCATGATGATCTTTTTCGCGAAGTCAAGCTTTGGATCCACGCCTTCCTGTACACGGTAAGTCAGAGTCACATCACAGTAGTCGCTGGCGCTCCAGTAGAGCACGTCCTTGATCTCCTTCGCTGCCGGAAGTGTCTCGCCCTCAAAGAGGTTGTAGATCTCGATCAGTGCCTCGTTTCCGATCACGAGATCCAGAACACGTCCCTCAAACGCGTAAATGATATCCCCGCGGATCTCCGCATAGAGATAGGAAAGAAGCTTTCCGTACTCCTCCCCCAGCGTCTTCACCGCGTAAGCCGGATTCGTATAGCTTGTCTCATAGTTTTCCGGAAGAACATCCACATAGAGCTTATGATTTAACGTTCTTCCCTCTTCCAGTGTCATCTGCTCCAGACTTCCGTCCTCTTTCGCCTTTAAGACCTCGCCGCACTGGATAATGAACTCTGTCACTTTTCTAAAATAATCCCGGTAGTTTTCCGGTACCGTCTCTTCCGTCAGAATTTCCTGGATCCGCGCCATGGAAAGGTCATAGCGCTCTCTGATCAGATCTTGTTCCATGTGTCATGCCTCCATTTCACGTTCATTTTCCGCACCTGAAAAAGATGCGCTCCGGACCGCTGTTCCCGGTTCCGCCCTGTCATCTTTACAGCGCAAACACGATCATCAGTACCCACACCAGCAGCAGGATCCCCGCCGCCGCAAGGCTGATCTTCGCCAGAAGATAATTCTTCTCTTTCTCCATCATGGCAAATACACCATAGACCACCGATGACACCGCAATGATAATACTGCAAAAACCCAGAGCCGCCGCCGCAAGCGGTGCATTCCCCTGGGTATAGTACGAAAAGCTGATGGCGGCGGCATAAAAGACAAGTGCCGCCGCTGCGAGCCCTGCCGCCACAAAACTGTTCTTTGCAAACGGCTTTTTTATATACGATACTTTATTTCCGATTCGTTCCACTGTATCTCTCCCAAACGCCTCTCGCAAGGACAAAAATAATATACCCGGCAAAACCACCGATGGTATTTAAGAGCAGGTCATCCACATCAAAGCTTCCGACTTTGCCGACAAGCTGCATCGTCTCCACAAGAAGACTCATGGCAAAGCTTAAGAGTACTGTGATATACCAGTGTCTCGTCCGCACCCAGATGACCGGCAGAAAAAAGCCAAAGGGCATAAATGCCAGCACGTTGCCGAAAATATTCAAGAACACCGCGCGCCAGCCAAGAATGTTCCTGTATAAAAGAAAGCGCCGAATCTCTTTAAAAAGGGTCAGGTTGTAGGAATATTCGGCCCTCGCGTCGGGGCTGCGCCCCATTTCTTCGGCGAAAAACAGGAAATATGTCAGCAGAACCAGATACAGGAAAAAAAGAACCGCCCCGAGAATCCGATGTCTGTGTTTTTTCATTTTCAAAATTCTCCATTCCCACCAAAACAGGGGTTCCTGTTTCGTGGTCCTTCTCTCCGGATACTCTCCGAATTTTTAAGCAGGAAAGGAGATGCCGCCATAAAGGCCACATCTCCCACTCCGTTCATTTCACTTTTCAGGCATGCTTCACCGCTCTTTTTGTTTTCACAGCCGCGTTAAAACCGCCCTGATCCGATTAAAACGTAATCTCAGATTTTCTCTTAAGAAGCAGTGCCCCGTTCACGATCGCGATGATTCCGGCAGCAAGTCCGACAGATGCAACGATAACTCCAACCGCGATGCTCGCTGCCCCTGTGTTTCTCATGGTCTTATAAATTTTTTCCATAAAACCGCTCCTTCTTATTTTACGCCATACTGCTCATAGTATGCGTCGATCGCTGCTTTTAATGTGTCGTCGATGATAACTTTTCCCTTGTACTCTTTGTTGTAAAGGTGCTCAACTACTTCCTTCATGGTTACGATCGCTGTTGTGCGGAAACCGTATTTCTCCTGGATCTCGGTAAGAGCGGACTTCTCGCCTTTACCTCTCTCGCAGCGGTCTACGGATACAACAAGACCGAGAACATCGACATCGCCCTGTGCCTTGATGATCGGAAGTGTCTCCTCGATGGATGTACCCGCTGTTGTCACGTCCTCGATGATAACGACCTTGTCACCGTCAGCGATCGGGCTGCCGAGAAGGATTCCCTTGTCACCGTGGTCTTTTACTTCTTTTCTGTTGGAGCAGTACTTGATGTCCGCGCCGAAGTGCTCGCTGATCGCCATGCTTGTTGCAACGGTCAGCGGGATTCCCTTGTAAGCCGGTCCAAAGAGAACATCGAAGTCTGTTCCGAATGTATCATTGATTGCCTTCGCGTAGTACTCGCCGAGCTTTCTGAGCTGGGCGCCTGTGCGGTAGAAGCCTGTGTTTACGAAAAACGGTGTCTTTCTTCCGCTCTTTGTTACGAAATCTCCAAATTTTAATACGCCGCAATCAACCATGAATTCAATAAATTCCTGCTTGTACTTTTCCATGACCTAAAAACTTCCTTTCAAAATAATATTCTTAGTGCACAGCACCAATTAACTCGTGGATATCTTCCACACCGTACTTCTTCATGTACGCCTCGATGCCCTCGATCACCTGGATCGTCGTATCCGGGTTGATGAAACTCGCGGTTCCGATGGACACTGCTGTCGCACCTGCGAGGATGAACTCCAGCGCGTCCTCAGCCGTCATAATGCCGCCCATTCCGATCACCGGGATCTTCACAGCGTTTGCGACCTGATATACCATGCGGACAGCCACCGGTTTGATCGCCGGGCCGGACATACCGCCGGTCTTGTTTGCCAGGGCGAATGTGCGCTTGTTGATATCGATCTTCATTCCCGTGATGGTGTTGATCAGAGATACCACATCAGCTCCACCTGCCTCAACGGCTCTCGCCATCTCAGCGATATCCGTAACGTTCGGGGAGAGCTTCATGATCACCGGCTGCTTTGCGACCTTCTTTACCGCCTTTGTGATCTGTTCCGCGCATTTCGGATCCTGGCCGAATGCGATTCCGCCCTCTTTTACGTTCGGGCAGGAGATATTGATCTCGAGCATATCCACGTCAGCGTCAGCGAGACGCTCCACAACATCCACATAGTCGCTCTCGGACTTTCCGCAGACATTAACGATGATCTTTGTGTCATGCTGTCTTAAGAACGGAACATCGCGCTTCATGAACACGTCGACGCCCGGACCCTGAAGACCGATAGCATTTAGCATTCCGCCGTAAACTTCCGTCACTCGCGGAGTCGGATTTCCCGGCCACGGCACGTTTGCGATTCCTTTTGTTACAACAGCGCCGAGACGGTCAAGATCGATCATCTCGCCGTATTCCATACCGGAACCAAAGGTACCGGAACAGGTCATCACCGGGTTCTTTAACTCTACACCGGCAAGTGTTACTTTTGTATTCATGCCTGCTCCTCCTTCTTGATCATGATGCCGGAGGCGATGCGCTCGCGCTGCTCATCCGGAGTCAGAAGTTCTACCTCTTCAGCGCGGAATACCGGACCGTCCTTGCAGATTCTCTTGTTTCTCACGTTGCTGTGCTCATCAATGTCCTTGCTGTGGCATACACAGCCAAGACAGGCACCGATTCCACATGCCATCTTTTCTTCCAGAGAGATATAACACTCGATCCCGTTCTCCATTGCGTAGGTCTTTAATGCCTTCAACATCGGAGTTGGTCCGCATGCGTAGATAATATCCGCGGTAAGCTTCTCCGCGCGGATCGCGTCGATGACATTTCCCTTTGTTCCGACACTTCCATCCTCTGTCGCGATCACGACATCGGCGTATTTGCGAAGCTCGTCCGCGAGGAAAGTCTCTTTATCTCTGTAACCGATGACTGCTGTCTTCTCGCAGTCAAGGTTCTTAGCAAGCTCTAACATCGGCGGGATTCCGATTCCGCCGCCGATCAGGAATGCTTTTTTCTTCTTTAAGGGGAATCCATTTCCCAGCGGTCCCATAATATCGAGGGTATCGCCTTCCTCGTATGCGGAAAATTCCTTTGTTCCAGCTCCCGCGATGCGGTAAACGATCCGAAGTCTTCCATTCTCCTTGTCCGCCTCACAGATACTGATCGGACGCGGGAGAAGCTTTGACTGGTCATTGGTGTAAACAGCGATAAACTGTCCCGGTACGGCTGCTTTTGCCATCTCCGGTGCGTCAAGCCACATGCTGTAGATTCCCTCTGCCAGTTTTTCCTGGCTGTGGATCACAGCGTTTACTTTTTTCTGTGCCATGGTTTCCTCCTGGTGGTTTACTATCAGTATTCCGGTGCTTTTCCAACTTTCCGGAACACTGTTTTTATATGGTTACAACACATCAGCCACGGACATACGCCATGGCTGATAAATTTTCAATGTACTATTATAATACGGAGTTGATATCCGCGATCATATCCACAACGGCCTGTCTGGATGCCTCTGCGAAATGTTCCGGACCGAACTTTGCGTATTTCTCCTGCTTATACGCAGCGATGATTCCTCTGGAGGAGTTTACGACAGCTCCGAGACCATCCTCGTTGAAGCAGTGCATTAAGTCTTTCGCGGTACCGCCCTGTGCGCCGTAGCCCGGTACAAGGAAGTATGTCTTCGGCATGAGCTTTCTTAAGATCTTGCTCATCTCCGGATATGTAGCGCCCACAACAGCGCCTACGTTGCTGTAATCGCCGTCCATGCTTGCTTCGCCCCACTCAACGACCTTCTCTGCGACTAACTCGTAGAGCGGTCTTCCGTCTACAAGGCGGTCCTGGAACTCACCGCTGGACGGGTTGGATGTCTTAACGAGAACGAAAAGGCCTCTGTCCTCATCGTTGCAGACATTGACGAACGGTTTGATTCCGTCTGTTCCGAGGTACGGGTTTACGGTGATAAAATCTGTATTGAAGCCGCGGCATACATTGCTTCCGACTTTTACACTTCCGATATGTCCAACTGCATATGCGGAGGAAGTGGATCCGATATCGCCTCTCTTTACATCTCCGATCACAAGGAGTCCCTTGTTCTGGCAGTACTCGATGGTGCGGGCATATATTTTAAGACCCTCAATGCCAAACTGCTCATACATTGCAATCTGCGGTTTCACTGAGGGAATCAAATCATAAGTGTTATCAATAATTTCTTTGTTAAACTGCCATACAGCCTCGGCAGCTCCTTCCATGGTCTCGCCGAAGTCCTTAAATGCTCTCTGGACAATATGGTTCGGAATATAACCTAACATAGGGTCAAGACCGACGCAGATCGGTGCCTTTGTCTTCTGAATCTTCTGTATGAGCTGACTGATCATAGTTTCCTCCTCCGATGTAGTTGCGTTTCTACAACACCTTATTCTTTCCAATTTTAGCATATGGTGTTTCCGGTTTCAAGTAGAAATATAGAGGTTGGGAAAATTTCTGCAATTTGAGGAGAATCGGGGAATATTGTGACAGATGGGGAGGAGGCCAGACAGATGCGGTGTGGCGTTTTTCAACTATGAAACACAATCGTACAGACATACTCCCCATTCTTATAATCCTTCTTCGCAAACTGCTCCTCCACCAGCGTCTCCATGTTCATCCAGTATTCCTCTGCTGCCAGCATGATATGTGACAGCATGATTCCCATGTTGAACTCCTTGAAGGCCTTCGCTCCTTTTCCGGAGAATGGGGCGGCTTTTTTCATGAAGATGTAGAGGCGGTCGGAGTAAACGACGAAGCGCCAGGGCTGGGAGTTGAAGGAGGACGGGGCGAGGCGGGCGGCGCGGAGGATCGACTTTACCTGTTCTCCCGGTTCATCCTTGAAGGCACAGAGAGCTGCCAGGGAGTTTCTGTGGGCCATGGACGAATCGCGGAACGGCTTTGCGGATGCTTTGCCGAAGGCGATCACGAGGAAACGCTTCAGTCCGTCTTTTTTATCCTCCCCTGCTTTTGTCGCTCCGAGATAACAGGTTCCGAGTTCCTTCGATGTAAGGTAGAGGACTGCCTGCTCTGCTGTGTACCCGGCATTTCGCATGGAAAGGCGGTCGTCACCGCAATATACCGCAAGGTAATACGGCGCTTCCGTCTTCCAGAGTCCGTGGACTTTCTGCTTTTTGTCGATGTTGTCCACGATCTCAAATTCTACCGGCTTTTCCTCATCTAAAAGCGCTACGGTTTTCAAATACCGTTTCAACGCTTCCAATCTCTCCGGCTCAATCTTTTCCATCCGGTATTCTCTGACGGAGTACCGGTTAAAAATCGCCTCATAAATACTCATAACTGCTCGCCTCTTCCCCTCATGCCGGATATTATCACTTTTCCCGGCAAACACTGCACCCTGATTTCATAATTGACAAACTGCAACTGCTCAGCAAGCCTGCATACTTGCTGCAATGATTTACATTTTGATACCTTTCAGTCCGTACTGCGTCGGTACGAACCAGAAATCTCTGACAAAAAATTCCTTTTTACGCCAGCTCTTCCATCTCATCCAGCAGCCCCTCAAACACCTTCACAGCCTCATTCACAACCTCCGGCTCTTCCATGTCAAGACCTACAAGCTTCAGTAATTCCACCGGAGTCCTGGAACAGCCGCCTTTTAAGAAGCGGAAATAGCCATCCTTCGTCTCCGTGTCGCCTGCCAGGATCCGTCTCGCGATGGCCATCGCCGCCGAAAATCCTGTGGCGTACTGGTACACATAGAACTGCATGTAAAAATGCGGGATCCGCTCCCACTCGTGGTCGATATCGGAGTCGATCACGGTCTCTTTCCCATAATACTCCGAATTTAACTCATGGTAAAGGCCACAGAGCAAATCTTTTGTGAGCGGGGTTCCGTTCCAGGAAAGCTTATAAGTCTCCCACTCGAACTCCGCGAACAGGGCCTGACGGAAAAGTGTCGTGCGGAACCGTTCCGCAAGCTGGTTCACCAGATAAAACTTCTCTTTTCTGTCCTTTGCCTCGTTGATCATGTAGTTTAAGAGCAGGATCTCATTGCAGGTGGAGGCCACTTCCGCCACGAAGATCTTGTATCCTGCGTAGGTGTAGCTCTGGTTCGCGTTGGAATACCAGGAGTGAATGGAATGCCCCATCTCATGGGCCAGCGTGAGGACAGAATTCAATGTCCCATCAAAGCTCATCAGCACATACGGGTGAACGCCGTAAGCGCTGTTGGAGTACGCGCCGCTTCTTTTTCCCTCATTCTCATAGACGTCGATCCAGCGGTTCTCAAATCCTGTTCTCAGGAGATTCAGATACTCCTCTCCTAACGGCTTCAGCGCCTTTAAGATCAGCTCCTGCGCCTCCTTGTAGGTGTAGGTCTTCTCATAATCTTCCGTCAGCGGCACATAGAGATCATACATGTGGAGCTCAGAGACATTCATATAGCTCTTTCTGAATTTCATGTACCGGTGCATCAGCGGCAGAGCGTTATGGACGGACTCGATCAGGTTGTCGTAAACCTTTTCCGGGATCTCATTCCCCGCCAGGTACATGGCTCTTGCGGACGGATATTTTCTCATTCTCGCATAGAAATTTCCTTGTTTGACATTTCCCTCATAGTTTGCGGCAACGGTATTTGCGAACTGACGGTAGGAGGCGTACAGGGAATGGAACGCTGCCTCGCGGACACTCCTGTCCCTGCTCTCGATGAGCTTTCCGTATCTCGCGTGGGTCACATCCACCAGCTCCCCGTTTTCATCCTTCACCGGCTCAAATTTCAGATCCGCGTTGTTGAACAGGGCAAACACCGATGATGGAGTTCCCGAGATCTCGGAGGCGGCAGCTAAGATCGCCTCCTCCTTCTCCGATAACCTGTGAGCCTTTTTCGCCAGCAGACGTTCCAGCTGTTTCTTATAGTGGGCAAGCTCCGGAGATGCAAGAAATTCTGCCATCTTCTCATCCGGGATACTTAAAATCTCCGGATCCGCGAAGGAAGATGCCGCCATCGCCTTCACAGCCAGGGACTGGACTCTCGACACCAGCGCCTGGTTCTCGCTGACGGAGGTATCCTGGTCCCGCCTCTGCATCGCATACGCATAAAGGAGAGAAAGTGTCTCGTCCACAGACTCATCATATGTCAGATAGTTCTTCAGGTATTCCGCGGAGTTTCCAAGTTTTTCCCGGTATGCCTCATACTCCTGGATCCGCTCCTCCACACCGTCCATGAGTTCCTCGAACTTTTCCAGTGATTCGATCATGTCCTCCAGTTTCCAGGTATCCTGTTCTTCGATCTCTGAACGTTTCTTTACACTCTCAGCCATGGCTTTCTCTCCTTCTTAAATCAGATCTTTTTCATGATCTAATTTTTGCACAATCCCGCGCAAAAATCCATCCCATTTTTAATTTTTTCTCAAATTATTGCGTGTCCCCCCACTCCGTTCATCACGAAGCAAAGGTCATGAATGTTCACCAGTGACAGAATTCAATGTTGGTATATTTCGTATGTAAAAGAATGTGCCCTGATACATTGATTTGCCCCGCACAGCCACATACAGCAGCTTACACATTTGCGCAGGGTCATGCATTCAGGACACATTTCTCCATTTATTGGTCGGACCAATACAGCTATAAAAATACGTCTAACGATCAGATCAATCCCGACATGATCGGCACGCTCACAACCGTCATAAGTCCTGCTACCGCGATAGACAGGCTGCTCATGGCACCTTCCACTTCACCAAGCTCCAGGGCCTTTGCTGTTCCAATAGCATGGGCGGATGTTCCCAGTGCCAGGCCTTTCGCGATCGGCTCCTTGATTCCGATGAGCTTGAACCAGCCGTCCGCAACGATATTTCCAAGAATTCCTGTGATGATGATGCTCACGATGGTCATGGTCACGATCCCACCTGCTTCCTCAGATACGCCCATTCCGATCGCTGTGGTGATGGACTTCGGAAGCAGGGATACATAGTGCACATGTTCCAGCTTAAAGATCATGGACATCACATAGACGCTGACAACGCTTCCGATGACACCCGCGGTGATCGCCGTCGCAACAGCCGTCAAGTTTCTCTTCAACAGTTCCAGCTGCTTGTAAAGCGGGATCGCAAGGCATACCGTCGCCGGGGTCAGAAAATAGCTGATATAGGACGCTCCCTCATTATAATCCGTGTAGGTGATCCCCGTGGCCTTTAAAAACGCGATTACGAGAATGATCGCCACAAGCAGCGGATTTAACACCGGCCAGCCGAATTTCTTCTTTAATTCCATACCGATCAGGTATGCGAAAAGACTGACAAATACTCCAAAATATAACGGCATCTCTATTTCTCCCCTTTCTTCTGTCTCTTGATGATCCACTCTGCCGTCACTCCGGTGATGGACATGACGATGAATGTGGTCACGAAGGTAATGATGAGCATCGGGATCATGACAGCCTTCAGCTCTTCGATCTTATCAATAATTCCCACAGCCGCCGGGATAAACATCACCGGCATCAGATCCAGAAGCAGGTTTCCCGTAACTTCCACGTCAGAGAGCTTAATGATTCCGCTGCACAGACCGCCAAGAAGAATGAACAGACCATATACTCCGGCAGGTACCGGAAGCGGAATGAACTTATTTAAGAGTTCTCCGACCATTGTGATCCCGAAGATGATCACAATTTCCTTCACGTACTTCATAATGTTTCCTCCTCATTTTGTTGTCTCACGCAAAGACTAGCAACCATTTTAGCACCGCTTATGCGGAACGGCAATAGAAAAAAGCACGGAATTTTTCTTGAATTGGTCGATTTTTCTGTATATACTTATGTTCATGATATTGGAGACAAAAAGCTTTTACTCTCTCCGATACAGGATCACTCCGCACTGCGTGCTCTGGCAATCCGCAAAGCATTCCACTGCCCGGAATCAGTATGGTATTCCAGTAAATGACTTTCGGAAATTTCCCGGCTTTTTCAGGAGGATTTTTTTATGAAATTACACAGGGTCCATTCCCTTGATTCTTCCCAGATCAGACAGCTCCAAACCATGGTAAATAAATGCACCGATTCTGACGGAACCAGACTTTCGTTCCCGTTTGATGAGGCTGATCTCTTTCTCTATTTTGAACACGACGGTTCCATCGTCTCCGCCATCGCTTTTATCCCTATAGAGGGCCTGCTCTATGAATGCTCTGCCTTCACGGATCCGGAGTTTCGCGGTCATGGACACTTTTCTGGGCTTCTGGATGCGGGAATCGATGAACTTCCGGAAGATTCGGAGTTGATTTTTTATGCGGATAAGGGAAATTCTGCCGCTGCTGCCGTTCTGGAGGCGATCGGAGCAGAAATGAATTCCGAAGAACATATGATGAAGCTGCTGCCAGAAAACTTTTCCATCATTGACTGCCACTCCAGCCAGACAGGATCCGATGTCAGTGCCCTTGATTTAATTGCTGATATTCACTCTGAATGTCTGAATCTTGACGGCACTCTGACTCTCCGCTTTCACTCTGACCACGCCGTTATCAACTTCTCCGTCTTCCCTTCCCACTACTACCTCTATGGCTTTGAAGTGGAAAAATCCTGCCGCGGTAAGGGATATGGGACAAAGTTTTTAAGTACAGTACTTGCACAGTTGCTGAACGGTAACGCAGCCGCCATCGAGCATTCACCACTTTCGCCGGAAACTTCGTACCATATTTCAGACGTGAGAAGCGCAGGTGCCGCTGCTGACAATACTGCCCCACGCCCGGTCCTTCTCCAGGTATCCGGCGGCAACGCCCCGGCTCTCACCCTGTACAAAAAAACAGGGTTCCGTATCACCGAAACCCTGTGCTGCTATCTCTATTAAGTTATACCTTATCGGGACTGCTGTGGACTTTACGCTTCCGCAGTCCCCGAACCGCTCCTTACATCGGATCCTTATCGAACTGGAGCAGATTTTCCTTACTCTCCCGGTCCTCGATCTTCCGGCGGAGCGACAGCATCTTTAGATCTGTCTGCGCGATCACCTCAGCGCATTCCTTCAGCTCTTCACTGATCTCACTTGCATCTTCCACATCTTTCTTATACTTCATCTGGTGGTCAAGACTAGCCCAGAAATCCATCGCGATGGTCCGGATCTGGACCTCCACGCGCATATTTTCTTTCCGGTCGGAAAAGAATACCGGAACCTCGATGATCATATGGTAACTGCGGTATCCATTGACCTTCGGGCATCGGATATAATCCTTTACCATAAGGACATTGATATCATCCTGGCGTGCTAACATCTCAGCCACCGTATAGATATCGTCCACGAAGGAACAGATCACGCGGATCCCCGCCACATCGTAAAGGTTCTCCCGTACCGATTTTACGGAGATCGGGAAACCGCGGCGGTGAAGCTTCTCAATAATACTCTCCGGCTTCTTCACCCTGGATTTGATCATCTGGATCGGGTTTCTCTGATTCCGAATCGCCAGATCATCGTTCAATACCTCTAATTTCGTCTTCACTTCCCGGATCGCACATGTGTAACGCATATTCAATTCCCGGAACTGACGTGCCTCATTTAAAAAACTCTCCGGGATCTCGATCGTTCCCGGCGCGTTGACAGCAGACTGGTACAGTTCGCCGTTTGGGTTCATACTGATGTTCATTGGTAACTCCCTGCACTTTCCTGATTTTATTTATGCGACAGATCTTTTCCAGATATCTGCCGCCATGCCGCGAAAAGCTGCTTTGCTTCCGCCCTGCAAGATTTTCATAATTACGCGTAACCGTTCAGTACCCTCACAGTTACGCGCAAAAATCCATTCCAAATCGGCTGCGCCGATAGGATTTTTGCCTTCCAGCCTAATTTTTCTTACGGTCAGCGCAGTAAATGCGCAGACCTACTGAACAGTTACAATTATTCTATATTATACAGGAAATTCTCACATATGACAATGGGAAAATATAGGGCGTTTTATACAATACGTCCAAAAACATTGGCTGAAATTCTTCCTCTTTCCTTTACTTTCCTCCTGTTCCATGCTATGATAGCAATAGAATAATTTCAGTTATATCCGAAAAATTTTTCGTGAATTCAGGAGGAAATGTAAATGAAAACACTTGGCTACTACAACGGCAAATTCGGGCCTCTGGAAGAGATGACCGTTCCGATGAACGACCGCGCATGTTACTTCGGAGACGGAGTATACGAGGCAACGCTGGCAAGAAATGGAAAGATCTTCGCCCTGAAAGATCATCTGGACCGTTTTTTCAACAGCGCAGGTCTGATCAAGATCGATATTCCCTACACTAAAGACGAGCTGGCAGCAATTCTCTATGATATGCTGGCAAAGATGGACGATAAGGATATCTTCATCTACTGGCAGATGACCCGGGGAACCGGTATCCGTCAGCACCAGTTCCCGGAAAAAGGAACAAAGCCGAATCTCTGGATCTTCATGAAACCTGGAAAACCGGCCGACTCCGGCAAACGCTTAAAGCTCACTGATATGGAGGATACGCGTTTCCTGCACTGCAATATCAAGACTCTGAACCTTCTTGTCAACGTCATGGCTGCAGAGAAAGCGGAGTCCCTCGGATGCGGCGAATGTGTCTTCCACCGCGGCGATATCGTCACTGAGTGCGCCCACAGCAACGTCTCCATCATCAAGGACGGCGTATTTAAGACCCACCCGACAGACCACTATATTTTACCGGGAATCACAAGAATGCACATCATCCAGATCTGCAAGGATAACGGAATCATCGTCGACGAGACACCATTTACCATGGCAGAACTCATGGATGCCGACGAGATCATTGTCTCCAGCTCCACAAAATTCTGCTCCCCGGCCTGCGAGATGAATGGCACTCCGATCGGAGGAAAGGCACCGGAGTTAGTGGATCTGATCCAGAAGAAGTATACGGAAAAATTTGAAAATGAGACCATGTAAATGATCAGGGGCTGCCGCTCAGCGATATTCACATATCACTGAGACGGCAGCCCCCATTTTTATCCGTAACTGTTCAGTACCCTCACAGTTACATACAAAAATCCATTCCAGATCGGCTGCGCCGATGGGATTTTTACCTTCCAGCCCAAGTTTTCTTACGGTCAGCGCAGCAAGTGCGCAGACCTACTGAACAGTTACCCTTATCCATCTTTTCTCTGGAACACGCCTCCAATTCCAAGCTCCATCCGGTACTTGGCAACGGTTCTTCTCGATATCGGCATTCCTGCATCCTGTAAAAGACCTGCGAGCTGTTCATCGCTCCAGGGCTTTTTCTTATCCTCCGCCGCAACCAGTTCTTTCAGCTTTGTCTTTACTGTATTTCTGCTCACATCGCCGTTTCCGTCCGATGAGACGATTCCAGTCGTAAATAAGCTGCGGAACAGGACACATCCCGACGGCACTCTCAGATATTTGTCACGGATCGCGCGGCTGACCGTGGATTTGTGGATCTCCAGTACATCGCCGATATCCTCCAGTGTCATCGGTTTCAGCTGACCTTTTCCGAGGAAATAATCTTCCTGTCGTTTCAGGATTTCCCGTGTGATTCCCAAAATTGTTGTTCTGCGCTGCTCCACCGCGTTCATAATAAAGCGGGCTCTGCGCAGTTTATTCTCAAAATATGATTTTAATTCCTCATCCTGGGCGGTCTCCATCATATGAATGTAGAAATCGCTGACCTGGAGATTTCCAGTCCATTTATCATTCAGTTCGATGTTCCACTGCCCATCCTGAAACTCCAGGATCACATCCGGTAGAATATATTGGGCTTTCTCACCGCCGATCCCATTTAATGGGCGCGGATTTAAGTTCTTGATCACATGGATCAGTTTTCTCACCTCTGCTGAAGAGATTTTCAAGCCTCGCGAGATCGTGCTGATCTTTCCTTCCGCGATGTCTTGGAGATGGTTCCTTATTATGTCGGACAGGAGTTCTTCCTCGTCCATCCCACGAACCTGCATCAGAAGACATTCTTCAAGTCCTGACGCAAAGAGTCCCTGCGGCTCCAGCTCCTTCAACATAGAGAGAACTTCCTCCACCTGTTCTTCCGCAACTCCAAGATCTTTCGCAATATCTTTAGGCGGAATCATCAGATATCCACTCTGTTCCAGGGACTGGATGCAGAAGTCCACGATCTTTCGTTCCGTCTCCCCGATCTGCTCCCACTGGAGCTGCGTATTCACAAGGTCTTCCAGTGATTTCTCGCTGTCCTCAATCTCATACAGCTCATTTTCCCTTCTCTCATCCCGGTCTGTACCATTGTAAAACCGTTCCGTCTCTTTATAGGTAATCGGCGCTGCTTCTTCTTTTCCCGATGTATATTCCACCAGCGGATTTTCGATCTCCTCATTCTGCAGAAAATCCTTTAACTCCGTCATGGACATTGCCAGAATATTCAGAGACTCTACCTGAAGCTGCGAAAGCTGCTGCTTTGTCTGCAATGAAATTCCTGTCTTTATCTCCATGTCTCTTTACTCCACTCCGTTCTTCTCACAAAATTCTGCCAGACAGCATTTGTCACAGTACGGTTTCGTCCGCGCTGTACAGACAGCCCGGCCATGTTCTACAAGTCTGTGGCAGAAATCATTGCCCTCTTCCGGCGGGATGATCTTCCAGAGAGCCATCTCCACTTTTTTCGGCTCCTTGATCCCATCCACAAGACCGATCCGGTTCGTCAGGCGGATACAGTGGGTATCAGTGACGATCGCCGGTTTCCCGAATACATCCCCCATAATAAGGTTTGCACTCTTTCTTCCAACGCCCGGAAGCTTTAAGAGGGCATCGAAATCATCCGGTACGTTTCCGTGATACTGCTCGTAAAGAATCTTCATGCAGGCGCTGATGTCCCGGGCCTTGCTTCTTCCAAGGCCGCAGGGGCGGACGATCTCCTCGATCTCGTCCACATCTGCTTCCGCCAATGCCTTCACATCCGGAAACTTTTTGTAGAGATCCTGGACTACCACATTGACTCTGGCGTCGGTACACTGAGCCGCAAGGCGGACACTGACTAAAAGTTTCCACGCCTCGTTGTAATCCAGGGTGCAGTCGGCATCCGGGTATTCTTTTTTTAATGCCGCAATCACTTTTGCCGCAAGTTTCTTCTTTTCTTCAAGTGTTTTTTCCATATGTATGCTCCTGTATATTTCCTGCCTGTTTTCCCCGCATGTCCAAAATCAGCTGCCGTTTATGTTTTTCATAGACACCAGCCAGAATTTTCTTCGGCAGTTGTTCTAGAATTTGATGCTGTCCGCAATTTTCAGGCAGTCAGTTTTTCTGATTCAGCTGATCCAGCACGTCCTGGACCGTCATATATTCCACATGTTCCGGCATCTCAATCGTCACGCCGAACCGGTCATCCACTTCCGATATAAAGTATACGATCAGGAAGGAATCAAGCCCGAGATCACTGATCAGAAATGCGTCTTTTTCGATCGGTGTGTCGATGTACGCTTCCAGGATCTCTCCGAGAATTTTCAGTTCTTCCTGTTCTGTCAGATCATTTTTTTGAGGATCCATTTATCCACCTCCGTTTATGTGCTCCCAGGATCTGAACATCCAGGAAGACGAAGTTACGTTCCTTTTAGTATAACGCTGAAATGTCTGGTTTACAATGATTTTCCTTTTAAAAAGATGCCGCATGCCAAATCGGCAAAATCCACTCCCACTACTGTCCTGTACGGAATTTTCAGTTCGGAAAATTCCTTCCCGTGTACAGTAATCTGCAATGCACACCAGTATGAAATTGCTTGCCGCCGCGAACATCTATGCCTGGCATATGGATGTGCCAAGACATATTTAGAACATGATTTTCCGAGATATAAAACTCATTCCACTATAAGAAATCCCAGGTTCTGCTGTCCTGTCATAGCTCCGATTTCTGTTAAAATTACTTCTCAAAATTTGAATATTTTGGAAAAAGGTATGGACGAAACATGATTTTTGTGAGAAAATGAAACGGGTATGATGTGATTTTTTTAACGAGCATTAAGAACCATATATTGAAAGGAGTCTCAACATGATTTATTCACATGAAGTAGAACAGATGTGCACGGTTGCGCAGGGCGTGAACCATGGCGCAGCTCCGATCCCGGAGGAAGCGAAATGGGTACAGTCTAAGGAAATCAAAGATATTTCCGGTCTGACACACGGTATTGGCTGGTGTGCTCCGCAGCAGGGTGCCTGTAAGCTGACCCTGAATGTAAAAGAGGGTATCATTCAGGAAGCACTTGTAGAAACCATCGGATGTTCCGGTATGACCCACTCCGCAGCTATGGCAGCAGAGATCCTTCCGGGCAGAACGATCCTCGAAGCATTAAACACCGACCTTGTCTGTGATGCGATCAATACAGCAATGAGAGAGCTCTTCCTCCAGATCGTTTACGGAAGAACTCAGAGTGCATTCTCCGAAGAAGGTCTTCCGATCGGCGCAGGCCTTGAGGACCTCGGTAAAGGTCTCCGTTCTCAGGTTGGTACCATGTACGGTACTTTAAAGAAGGGACCGCGTTATCTTGAGATGGCTGAAGGCTATGTAACCGGTATCGCTCTTGACGCTGAGGACCAGATCATCGGCTACCAGTTCGTAAATCTTGGTAAGATGACTGACTTCATCAAAAAAGGCGACGATCCGACAACTGCTTACGAGAAGGCAAAAGGACAGTACGGCCGCGTAGCAGATGCAGTGAAGATCATTGATCCGCGTCAGGAGTAAAGTAAAATTTCACGCCTTGTGGGAAATTTTACGCTACGCAAACGGAGCAGCGCGGAGTTCGCGTTTCCCGTTTTCACAAAGAATAACTGACGTGACATTTCCGTGAGGTTTAATGGAAGAAGGAGAATAAAATGGCATTATTTGAATCCTATGAGAGAAGAATTGACAAGATCAATTCCGTATTAAACAGCTATGGCATCGCATCCATCGAAGAAGCTGAGAAGATCACAAAGGATGCTGGCCTTAACGTATATGATCAGGTAAAGAAGATCCAGCCGATCTGCTTTGAGAACGCATGCTGGGCTTACACGGTAGGCGCTGCGATCGCGATCAAGAAAGGCTGCCGCCGTGCCGCAGACGCTGCTGCTGCGATCGGTGAAGGTCTTCAGGCTTTCTGTATCCCGGGTTCCGTTGCTGACCAGCGAAAAGTAGGTCTTGGACATGGTAACCTCGGTAAGATGCTCCTTGAGGAAGAGACCGACTGCTTCTGCTTCCTCGCAGGACACGAATCTTTCGCTGCTGCTGAGGGCGCGATCGGTATCGCAGAGAAAGCAAACAAGGTTCGTAAAAAACCGCTCCGCGTTATCTTAAACGGTCTTGGAAAAGATGCGGCACAGATCATCTCCCGTATCAACGGCTTCACATATGTTGAGACAAAAATGAACTACTATACCGGCGAGGTTGAGGAAGTATTCCGCAAATGCTACTCCACAGATCCGGAGAGCCCGCGTGCAAAGGTAAACTGCTACGGTGCTAACGACGTAACAGAGGGCGTTGCAATCATGTGGAAAGAGGGCGTAGACGTTTCCATCACCGGTAACTCCACAAACCCGACACGTTTCCAGCATCCGGTTGCAGGTACATACAAAAAGGAATGCGTAGAAAAAGGCAAGAAGTACTTCTCCGTAGCATCCGGCGGCGGCACAGGCCGTACCCTTCACCCGGATAACATGGCAGCAGGTCCGGCTTCCTACGGTATGACAGATACCATGGGCCGTATGCACTCTGACGCCCAGTTCGCAGGTTCCTCCTCCGTTCCGGCTCACGTTGAGATGATGGGTCTGATCGGTATGGGCAACAACCCGATGGTTGGTGCGACAGTTGCTGTTGCTGTTTCCGTACAGCAGGCTGCTGATGAGGGAAAGTTCTAAAGAATCCTTATTTTATGGGACTTTTAGCTTAAATATAATATTCAGGGAGAGCATCGCTGCTCTCCCTTTCTTCATACATATTTTCACTCAAAAATCTATATTCAGGCCACATTCCGCGGTTCTTTATCCGCTTCCACTGCTTTTCCTTTCAGCTCCTTCAAAATTCCAAGTACGATCACCGCTCCCAGCACAAACGTCAGAGCATCCGCCACCGGCTGGCACCACTGCAGCCCCCGGATTCCAAACCGGACCGGAAGAACAAACAGGGCCGGGATCAGGAACAGTCCCTGACGGCCCGCAGCGACGAAGGACGCCCGGAATCCGTATCCGATGGTCTGGGTCAGCATGTTGGACATGACGATCCAGGCGGAAAGCGGCAGGGTAAGGCACTGGAACCGCATCGCCCAGGTTCCAATCTCAATTACGTCAAGGTCCTCCTTCCGGAACACCCGCATGATCTGCGGCGCGCCGATAAAGCTTACAACCGCCAGCGCCGTCAGAAATACCGCTGAAACCTTCACGCAGAACCAGAAGGACTCCAGCACACGGTCATACCGCTTCGCTCCGAAGTTGAATCCGCACACCGGCTGGAAGCCCTGCCCGAATCCGATCATGGCGGATCCGATGAACATCATATAACGGCTCACGATCGAAAGTGCCGCGATCGCCGCGTCCCCGAAGGGGTTTGCCGCAAGATTTAACGCCGCAGTGGCGATGCTGGCAACGCCCTGACGGCAGAGGGATGGGATTCCTCCGTGGAGGATCTCTCCGTAAAGGGAAAGGGAGAGTGTGATCTTTCCCGGCTTTAAATGGACACAGTCTTTTCTTAATAAGCTCTGGAAAAACAGGATCCCGAAGCTGATGCACTGGCTTATCGCTGTAGCCAGCGCCGCGCCGGAAATTCCGAGGTCCAGACCGAAAATAAAGATCGGGTCTAAAATCATATTTAAGATTCCTCCGGTGGTGATCCCGATCATGGAGTAAACCGCCAGTCCCTGAAATCTTAAAAGGTTATTCATGGATAATGCTCCCGTCATCACCGGAGCCGCGATCAAAATGTATCTGGCATAATCCTTCGCATATGGCGCGATGGTATCGGTAGCTCCTAAAAGCCGCACCACCCGGTCAAGATTCGGCAGGCAGATTAACGCAAACAGAAGTCCCACAAAAATTGCGGAGTAAAACCCCGTGGAGGCGATCCGCTCCGCTTTTTCCGTATCCCGGCTTCCGAGGACTCTCGATAGATAGTTTCCACTTCCCATTCCGAGGGTAAATCCCAGGGCCTGGATCATGGCCATAAGGGAATAGCTGACACCCACAGCGGCCGATGCGCTGGTGCTGATCTGGCTCACGAAAAAGGTGTCCGCCATGTTGTAGATGGATGTCACCAGCATGCTGATGATCGTTGGTATCGCAAGGCTCGGGATCAGCCGTGAAATCGGTGTCTCTGTCATTTTTATGTAGCGCTGTTCCTGGGTCATGGGACTGCTCATATTTTTTCCTCCGTTTCCTCTATTTCCTATACCGAATTGCTCCGCACTGCGTGCTCCCACGTATAAGCATAAAGAGCCGCCAGCGGAAGAATCCCCTTCCAACGGCAGCTCTCTATATAATTATGATTTACGCACCCGCAGCCGGACCACGTCAGCGGACCCGGTATACGGCCTGCTTTTTATTATTCTGCTTTCTTACCGCTCAGATACTCATGGATTCCGCGCGCTCCTGCTTTTCCTGCCTCCATGGCGAGAATTACGGTAGCGGCGCCGGTTACGGCATCTCCACCTGCGAATACACCCTCGCGGGATGTCTGGCCATTCGCCTCATCTGCAACGATGCATCTGTGCTTGTTGATCTCAAGTCCGCCTGTTGTGGAGGAAATCAGCGGATTCGGGGAAGTGCCGAGAGCCATAATGACGGTATCAACATCGATGGTGTAGTCGGAACCTTCGATCTCTACCGGACGGCGTCTTCCGGATGCATCCGGCTCACCGAGTTCCATCTTTCTTACGGTCATGCCCTTGACCCAGCCCTTTTCATCGGTCAGGATCTCCGTCGGGTTCGTTAAGAGGTTGAAGATGATTCCCTCTTCCTTTGCGTGGTGAACTTCCTCCGCTCTTGCCGGAAGCTCAGTCTCACTTCTTCTGTATACGATATGAACCTCCGCACCGAGACGGAGCGCGGTTCTCGCTGCATCCATCGCTACGTTTCCGCCGCCGACAACAGCAACTTTCTTTCCTGCTGCGATCGGGGTATCGTAATCATCGCGGAACGCCTTCATCAGGTTGCTTCTTGTGAGGTACTCATTGGCAGAGAATACGCCGTTTGCGTTCTCACCCGGGATTCCCATGAATCTCGGAAGTCCGGCACCGGAACCGATGAAGACTGCCTTGTAGCCCTCCTCGTCCATCAGCTCGTCGACCGTTACAGACTTACCGATAATTACGTTTGTCTCAATATCAACACCGAGCTTCTTCACGTTCTCGATCTCCGGCTGTACAACACCCTGTTTCGGGAGACGGAACTCCGGGATACCGTAGGTTAAAACTCCGCCCGGCTCGTGAAGTGCCTCAAAGATCGTTACCTCGTATCCAAGTTTCGCAAGATCACCTGCACAGGTAAGACCGGACGGACCGGAACCGATGACAGCGACCTTGATGCCGTTTGTCTTCTCCGGCTTCTCCGGAACGACACCGTTCTCTCTGGACCAGTCAGCTACGAAACGCTCGAGCTTACCGATGGAGACAGCCTCGCCCTTGATGCCGCGGACACACTGGCCCTCGCACTGGCTCTCCTGCGGGCAGACACGTCCGCAGACAGCCGGAAGCGCGGAGGATCTGCCGATGACCTTTGCAGCCTCTGCGTAATTTCCTTCTTTTACTTCTTTTACGAATGCCGGGATATCGATCTTAACCGGACATCCCTGTACACATCTCGCGTTCTTGCAGTTTAAGCATCTGGACGCCTCTGCGACAGCTTCTTCTTCATTATATCCATAGCAGACTTCCTCGAAGTTCGTTGCGCGAACCTTCGGCTCCTGCTCTCTTACCGGGACTTTTTTCATTCCATCCATGTCATTTCCTCCATATCACCGATCATTCGCTGCAGTTACCGCATCCGCCGTGGTGGGTATCGCCCTCACGGAGTTTTAAAAGTGCACGGCCTTCCTCGGTCTTATACATCTGCTGACGTTTCATTGCTTCGTCGAAGTTTACGGCATGTCCGTCAAATTCCGGTCCGTCTACGCAGGCGAATTTCACCTTGCCGTCTACGGTCACACGACAGGCACCGCACATACCGGTTCCGTCTACCATGATCGGGTTTAAGCTTACGACTGTCGGAATCTCAAGTTCTTTTGTGAGAAGACATACGAATTTCATCATGATCATCGGTCCGATCGCAACGCAGACATCGTATTTCTTGCCCTGATTGTTTACAAGATCCTTGATGACCTCGGTAACCATTCCCTTGTGTCCGTAAGAGCCGTCATCTGTTGTCACATAGAGATTTCCGGCAACAGCCTTCATCTCCTCCTCAAGGATCAGCAGATCCTTTGTCTTGGATCCCATGATGACATCGACATCGATCCCATGTTCCTTTAACCATTTTACCTGCGGGTATACCGGAGCGGTTCCGACACCGCCCGCAACGAATAGATATTTTTTCTTCTTTAATTCTTCGATGTCTTCTTTTACGAAATCAGACGGGTTTCCAAGCGGTCCGACAACGTCACGGAAGGAATCTCCGGCCTGTAACGCGGACATACGCTCTGTGGACGCGCCCACTGTCTGGAATACGATGGTGATCGTCTCCTTCTCACGGTCATAATCACAGATCGTAAGCGGAATGCGCTCGCCCTTCTCATCCATCTTCACGATCACAAACTCGCCCGGTTTGCAGTTCGCGGAAATTCTCGGGGCTTTTACGACCATCAGATAGATCTTATCTGCAAGCTTTTTTGCCTCTAAAATAGGGTACATATCCCATACCTCCTGTTTCCTGAGTCCTTCTGCACCTGAGATTTTCGGCACAGAAGTCATACGATTGCAGCACAATGGCTGCTTTCTCATCCATCACACACTGATTGCAGATCTGACTCCGATGTGTTTTCGGATATCAGACCATTCACACACACTTATTGCCCGCTGTTCTTACAGCAATACGGCAATATTAGAGATATTTTATCATCTTTTGCCTGGATGCGCAACATAGTTTCCTTTATTTTTCTGTACTTCTGTATCACTTTCCTGTAACGCAGTGATTATTTGTAACTGTTCAGTAGTTCTGCGCACTTGCTGCGCTGACCGTAAGAAAACATAGACTGGAAGACAAAAATCCCATCAGCGAAGCTGATCTGGAATGGATTTTTGCACGTAACTATGAAGGTACTGAATCGTTACGATTATTTTCACAAGCCCACTTCTTTTCTGCAGCTGTACCTGACAATTTCTAGACTTCTCCCAGTTCCAGCGCTTTCTTTCCAGTCCGCTCATATCTGCGGAATTCATAGCAGAGATCAAAATATGTCTGCTCATCGCTGTCCGCTGTAACTTCCCAGTCCGGGTCTTTATCCAGGTTCGGAAGCCAGGTATCCGCCATGTACTCGTAATCGATCCATGTGATGTGGGCTGTGTCGCAGTACGGGAGGAATGCCTCGTAAATTTCAGCGCCGCCAATGATGTAGATGTCCTCCGACTTGAACTGCTTTAAGAATTCCATGGCATCCTTTAAATTATGAAAGATCTCGCATCCTTTTACTTTGTACGCCTCATCTCTCGTGAGGACTACATTTTTTCGTCCTGCCAATGGCTGTCCTGCCGGAAGACTTTCCAGTGTCTTTCTTCCCATGACGATCACTTTTCCCTTTGTCTCCTCACGGAAAAGCTTCTGGTCATCCGGGATCGTCACCAGGAGTTTTCCTCTGTTTCCAATGGCCCAGTGTTTATCTACTGCCGCAATGATATTCATGGCTGTTTCCTCCTTTATATCCTGCCGTTTCGTAACTGTTCCGTACCTTCGCCTGCTGAACCTGCCACCGACAGTTTTTTCCTGGTCCACGGCAGCAGTTACGCTGTTTATTACATTGTTTAACATTTTATCGTTCTGGATCCGCGTCATTCATGCATTCCCGCCGGATGACCTTCAATGTCGCCGCCGCGTTTAAGAGAAACGCAAAATCCGGCTGTTCTTCCTGCTTTACGCCTTTATGGTATGTTGCGAGCATGATTTTCAGCTGCTCTTCCTCTGTGGGGTATTTCCTGATGATCTCAATGATCTCATCTTTTGTCCGTTTCAATCCCGCTTCCAGATAATCCCATACCCGGTCTGTGGAAAATTCTTCCTTCTTTAATCCCGGAAGCAGCGCTGTCCCTGCGTCCTCCGGTGTCAGGATCCCCACATGGGTGATGAATATCCGCTTTGCCCCCGCATGGCGCAGTTTTTCTACCGCGTCTAAGGACATCCGGTAACCGACGAGATAGCAGGGCATATACACTTCACTGGTAGTCACTCCCACAGTCTCGCTGGCAAAGATCACATCCTGATCCACCATGTAGGACAGGGAACATTTCGTGTGCCCCGGTGTCTCATAGACTGTGATCTTATGATCGCCGAAGTTCAGAATATCGCCCTCTTTTACGACCCTGTCCACCACAAGAGCCTCATCCTTATAATCCGGGGCTTTTAAAAGTCCGGCCCCCTGCGCTGCCGCGTCGGAGAGCTCACGCATCGTCTTTTTTGCTGACGGTTTTTCCAGGATCTTCTTTGCGTAAGCACTTCCATAGACCACAAGATCCGGCCATTCCTTTCTGAGAAACGGGACACCGGAAATATGGTCATAATGGGAATGGGACAGGAGGACCGCGTCTAACGGCCTGTCTCCCAGTTCCCGTTTTATATTTTCGATCATTTTGTCCGCAGAATATGCCATTCCGGCGTCAAAGAGCACGTTTTTTTCTCCCTTTATGAGGTAAGCCGCCCGGCTCGCGTCTCCGCAGACGCAGACGATATAGTCGTTTTTCATTTTGTTCTCCGTTCAACCGGCACACGCCGAAGTCCATTCTTTTTTATTCGAATCCCTATTATAATGAATTTCTCTGTGCTTGGCAAGTTTTCATCTTGTGTATACAAAAAAAAACCGTTATAATGGGAATGCATCCGGCGGTGTGGACGGTGCTCGGAAGCACCGGACTGCTTTTTCGCCAGACTTTAACCAAGGAGAGAACACATTATGATAAAATTTGAACGCACAAGCGTCATGAATTTCGAGAACGCCATGCGCGGCGCAAGAAACCCGATGAACAGCTGGGCACGCATGGACAGCAGCTACGATGAGGATGGAAACTTTGTCTTTGGACCGAACGATCTCGATCTTGCGAAGCGTCTCCGCATGGCTGGAAGCGACCACAGAAAGTTTATCCGCCAGATCTTTGTATCCGTGGATATTACGGCTCCGCTCTACTGGTGGAAGGAATATGACACCTACAAAGTGGCGACTGTTGCAAACTCCACAAGTACCATGCATAAAATCCACTCCAAGCCGTTCGACATCGATGATTTCAGCCATGACCATATGACTCCGGACACTCTCGCTTACATGCAGACCGTTGTAGACCGCCTTGAGCAGATCCGTCTGAAATACATGAACGAAGGAAAAAATAAGGAGGACTGGTACGACATGATCCAGCTTCTCCCGTCCAGCTACAACCAGATGCGCACCTGCACGATGAACTATGAGACACTCGTCAATATTTATCATGCGAGAAAAGCTCATAAGCTTGTGGAGTGGCATACCTTCTGCGACTGGATCGGGACTCTGCCGTATGCAAAAGAGCTGATCATTGCGGACTAATTTTTTTGTGATAACTTCATAACTTGAAAAAGAATGTACCTTGGCACATTCTCGCGCCTCGCGCGGTCGCTTGCGACAATCTACGTCTTCGCGCGAGTACGCATCTTTGTGCCTTTTTATGTAACAGGGAATTCCTCTGAATTTCCTGTTACATAAAAAAACCGCTGCCCGGCGCCTTAGTTATGGTGCCGGGCAGTTTTTGATCATATCTTATCATAAATTGATCGGGACCGGAATCTCTTTCTGCAGCGTCAGAGAGTAGATCACGGCTTCCTTCACCTTTTTCCCGGTGATCTGGGCAAGTGCCTTTGCGTAGTAGAAGAGCTGGATCTGGTAGCGGTCCAGAAGTATATTCTCTCCGCCTTCTTTTACCCGGTCTGTCTTGTAATCCACAAGTACGAGACCGTCATCCTCCTCGAACCAGGCGTCGATGATACCCTGTAACAGGATCAGCGCATCGGAATCCGCCTTGTTCATCTCCCGTGCAGGGATGCCCACCACAAACTGGCTCTCTTTCCGCAATTTTCCGTTCCGGTCCGCCTGTTTCATGCGGGCTGCAATATCTGAATGGAAAAACTTCGTCAGGACGCCCGGATAAACCATATCGATGGCGGTCTCCTGCATCCGCTTTTCCTCACAGATCCGGTCAAGTTCTTTTACGACATCATCGCAGCCGGAAATTTCCGCAAAATGGATCAGCTCCAGGGCACGGTGGTAGGCGGTACCGCGGTCGGAGGCGCGCTTTATTCTGGCTTTTTCTTCGGCCACTGAATCAGACCTGTTATCAATAACTTCTGAATCTTTTTTTTCCCTGACATCTTTGATCAAAAACGCACTCTCCGCGTCATCCACAAACTGCCCCTGTTCCTTAAGCTCCGAAACCGACATCTTTGCGTGCAGCGTAAGGTCCGCCGCGTAAGGATATTTTACCCCGATGAGCCCCGGAATTTTCTCCGGCTGCGCTTTCCGCAGCTGTTCCAGTTCCAGATAGATCTTTGCCTTCTCCTCCTGGTTCTTCGCCTCCTCCACGAGAAGGTCCTTCACCGGAACATTCTTCACATCGAGGGTGTTTTTCGCCCCATTTGACGCCATCAGGATCCAATCAAGATAGGAGGATGCCGCGCTTAAGATCGTAAACGGCAGCGCGCCGCCAGCCGGGATCCCACCCCATTTTTCCAGCTTGTTGTCCATATACTTGTCGCCTGCGGTGATGATCAGTTTTTCCTTCGCACGGGTCATGGCAACATAGAGGATACGAAGCTCCTCGCCCATGTTTTCCAGATTTGACCGTCTCGCCAGGACATTTTTCTTTAACGTCGGTGCCTTGACCTTCTTCTCCGGGTCGAAGAAATCCGCTGCGATTCCAAGCTCCTCGTCGATCAGGATCCGTCCTCTCGCGTCCTGTCTGTTGAATTTCTTCCCGCATCCGGCTAAGAACACCACCGGGAACTCCAGACCTTTGCTCTTGTGGATGCTCATAATCCGCACCGCGTCGTCATGTTCCCCGGAGCGGGAAGCCTCACCGAAGTCGGTGTTGTATTTTTTTAACTTCTCGATGTACCGGATAAAGTCGAAAAGTCCCTGATAACTGGTCTTCTCGTAATCTTCCGCTTTCTGCACCAGCATGGCTAGGTTCGCCTGCCTCGTCTTTCCTGCCGGCATGGCGGCGGCGTACTTGTCGTACCCGGTGAGGTCGAAGATCCGGTAGATCAGGCGGGAGACCGGGAGGTACATAGATTCTTCTCTCAGAGTCGTCAGGAGATTTTGGAATGCTGCCAACTTGCGATAGATAACCGCATCTTCCTCCGATTCCCCGTGTTTCTCCAAATATCTTTTCACCGCCCCATAAAATCCAACGTCTTCCCCGCGGTCCGGATTTTTCTTGAATTCCGCCATCACGATGGCCAGCTCCCGGTCCTTCATGCCGCCGATGGGCGACTTTAACACACCAGCTAACGGAATATCCTGCATCGGATTGTCGATGAGTGCCAGCATGTTGAGCACGGTCTCCACTTCCACCGCCGTGAAATATCCGGTCCTGGAATCCGCGTAGGCGGGGATCCCTGCTGCCCCAAGGACACTTAAAAATTCCTCGGACCACCCGGAGAGACTGCGGAGCAGGATCACGATGTCCTTCTTCTTTAACGGCTCATACTCCCCGGTCTTCCCGTTAAAGATCTTCATCCCTTGTTCCGGATCCGTGAGTTTTTTGATCTCCCCGGCGATAAGTCTCGCCTCCGCCTCCTTCGCGGTATAATCCGCCTTCTCCTCGTCCATGCCGTCAAACAGCGGATCCCCGGTATTTAAAAGCAGGACCTCCGTCTTCGCCTGCCCGTCCACCGGCAGTGCCGGAAATTCCGCCCCCGGATACAACGCCGCGTCATCCGTGTACTTAATATTGCCAAGCTGCTTCGTCATGATCCGGTAGAACACGTCATTGATGCTGGAAAGCACCTCCGGTCGGCTTCGGAAGTTCTTGTGGAGCTCAATCTTCTGGTACAGCCCGTCCTCTTTCCCGTAGGACTCATACTTTTCCAGAAACAGCTCTGGTTTCGCGAGACGGAACTTATAGATGCTCTGCTTCACATCACCCACCATAAACACATTCGGCGTCCCGAACCGCTCCCTGGAAACACAGCGGATCAGCGTCTCCTGGACCTCGTTGCTGTCCTGGTATTCGTCCACAAGGATCTCCTCGTAGATCTCCGAGAGTTCATCCGCCACCAGTCCCGGCTTATGATCCAGACTGCCTCCGGTGAGGACTTCCAGCGCAAAATGTTCCAGGTCATTAAAGTCCACCAGGTTTTTCTCCTCCTTCGCCTCCTGGAATTTCGCAGAAAACTCCTCCGCAAGCTCCAAAAGCATCAGGATCGGCTCCCGGCAGGCGTCGAGATCCGCGAACACCTCATCGATATCTCCTGGAAGGTACAATGCCTTCATCTTCTTGATGCCGTCCTTTGCGAGGTTCCTGTAGGCCGCTGCCTGTTCTTTCTTCTCCGGGTCCACATTTTTTCCCCGGACAGCCGCCAGCCTTCCAAACTTCAGCTCCTCAAGGCACTCCGCAATCTCCTGGTAAGTCCCGGCTTCCCTGAGTTCTTCCATTCCCCGGATGTCTTCCGCTAACATCGGTGCATATGCCTGGGGACCGTCTTCCTCTGCCGCGAGATCCGCTGCCTCGTAAAGTCCGTCTAAGAATTCTTCCGCCTGGCGTTTCACATCCTGGATCAGATACTTCATCCATGCGGTCTCCTCCATAGGATCCCCATCTTCACCGGTTCCGCCAGCCCAGAGTTCCTTCCTGCAGGCCGCGATCCACTCCCCCGGCCACGGATTGCTCTGGGAGAACTCCCATACCTTTAAAATATACTCTTCCAATCCACCGTCTGTCCGCCCTGTGGCGTAGGTATCCACAAACTTTATGAACCGCTCATCTTCCCTTCCGTAATATTCCTCCAGAAGTTCCTTCATCACATCGGCTTTTAAGAGCATCAGCTCGCCTTCGTCCGCCACCCGGAATCCAGGATCCAGGTCCAGCTCGTGGAAATGTTCCCGCAGAAGGTTTAAGCAGAAGCTGTCGATGGTGGTGATCTTCGCGTGGTGGATCAGCGTGTTCTGGCGCTCCAGATTCTTATTCCCCGGATACTCGTCCAGAAGCTTTCCGAGTGCCGTCTCCACACGCTCCCGCATCTCCGCCGCCGCCGCGTTCGTGAAGGTCATGACCAACAGCTTATCGATATCCACCGGGTGTTCCGGGTCCGTGATCATGCGGATGATCCGCTCAACGAGGACCGCCGTCTTTCCGCTTCCTGCTGCCGCCGAGACAAGGAGATTCCGGTGTCTCGTCTCAATGACTTTTTTCTGCTCGTCTGTCCACTTTGTCGCCATTACAGAATCTCCTTTCCGTCATTTTCTTTTCCAGGCGATTTCCTTTTCCCGCTTTCTATGCCCTCTAAAGTTTTCTTCTTCGTTTTACCGGGATCCAGCTGTACAGGATCGACCTTATCTGCAGCCTCTTCCACTGCACCGGAATCCATCTCTTCCCCATCTTCTTCCTGGTCGATCTCCTTCCAGATCTCCTGCGCCTTCATAGGCTTAAATCTCCGGAATCCATACCCATCAGTCTTCAGATCAAACCCACACACACTGTGGTACGGACAGTAATCGCACGCCGTCCGGTTCCCCTGCTTGTAGGGATCCACTGCCACATTTCCATCCAGAATCTCCTCGCCCATCTCCCTGAGCTTCTGATTTACATAATCTGTCAAATGGGCAAACCGTTTTCCTCCAGCCACAGAGGACTTTAACTCCTGCACATACCCGTCCTTCAGTGCCACCGGGATCACATCTGATTCCTTCTCGATCTCCCGGTCCATATGCCGGATCACGTCGAGACTGCTGTTCACGAGACCATTCATGCGGAGCTTCCTTAAGATTCCCGCCTCGATCTCCTCGTCCGTCATTCCGTCCTCCCGGTCGATCACAGGATCATCGATATGGTAATAGAAGATTCCCGCCGGAACCGCCTGTTTCCCCGGATGCCGGCTCTCCTGGAGCTTTAACGCCGCGTCCATGTAGACCACAAGCTGAAGCTGCAGCCCATGGTACAAAAGCGCCAGGTCAAAGGACGTGCTTCCCGACTTATAGTCCATGATCTTCACATAGATCTTGTCCTCATCCTCAAACACGTCCATGCGGTCGATCCGCCCGCGAAGGTTCACGGCTTCCCCATCCTTTAGCGGGATCCGCGTGCTCACATCCACCTCGAACGCCTCCGGCTCAAAATCGCCCTTCCGGATCTGGTAGATCAGCGCCCGCACTGTACGGTCCGTGATCCGCTCCACCTTTTTCTCCAGATAGGCGTTTCTCGCAGAACTCTTCATGATCGTGTTCCGGTACTTCGCGGAGACTTCCTCCACCGCACGCTTCACAAGGGCACGCCTCTCCACATCCGTGATGGTCCGGAAATCCTTTCCATGGTCACGTACATTGCGGAAAAAGGTGTCCAGGGACTGGTGAAACAGGTTTCCCATGTCGGAGAGGTCCAGCTCATACTCTCTTCCCGCCCGGAGCCCAAGTCCATGATTCAGGAAATGGGAGTAGGCGCATCCAGCGTAACCTTCCATTCTCGTCACACTGCCCCTTAAAAGCGTTCCGTAGAGTTCTCTCGCCGCTGCCCTGCCTATGCCGCCTTTCTTATAAGAGTAAGCCACGGCTTTCGCGAGATCTTCCATCTCCTTCTCCTTTGTCGCATCGGAAGAAAGGAAACTGTAAAGCTCCCGCGCCTTCTCATTCTCCGGCTCCATCAGCCGGTCCGGCTCCTGAAGCCAGGAAAGTACAGCTCTTCCCGCCGCTGTCACAGAGACATCCGGCCGTTTTTCCGCTTCCGTCTCACGGATAAAGAGGTCAGGGAACCTTTTTTTCATCTCCCCGATAATTCCAGACGGCCGGATCTGTTTTCCCTCCGCTGTCACCGTCGGGTAAGATAAGATCAGCTGATCCGACGGCTTCGTCATCATGAGATAGAGGTAAAACCGCTCCATAAAGCCCTCTTCCCTGGCCGTTGGTGCCAGCTCCATGGAATTCCTCTTTAGGATCTCCCTCTCATTGTCCGTAAAAAGACCACCCTTCGAATGGTCCGCCGGAACCACTCCCTGGCTCACCCCGAGGAAAAACAGGACCTTGATCTTATCGAGTCTCGTTCTCTTCAGATCACCGCAGACCACCCGGTCCGCCCCCGCGGGGATCATTCCCACGGAGAGCTCTGAAAAGCCCGCGGAAAGGATTTCCGCGTACTCTCTCCTTGACACGCCCTCATCTCCTAAAAGACTCTTAAACTTCTCAAAAAGCTCTATGACAAGACCGTAGATCTCCTCGTACTCCCTCGCCTCCCGGTCCATGCCGGAATCCGCGAACCGCTCCGAAAACTGTTCCAGCTTTTCCTCGGCTCCCAGAGTCTCCAGAAGTTCTTTTAAGGCGTCCGTCACCACCGCCACCGGAACTCCCCGTCCGGCACAGCGCTCCCTTAACACGCGAAGCGGTTCCATGATCTTTTCCCGGAACGCATTCATCTCCACAAGATTTAAATTTTCTCCACCCTCAAAGGTCTTCTCCCACGCCGCGTCCCACTTCGCGAATCCCCGGATCCCCATGGCCCGCACATAGATCTCCAGCCGGTCCACGTCCTCTGTCTCCTCCGTCACGAGCCCGGTCCTCAGATAACGGAACATGCTCTCGTAGTCAAAGCCCTTCTGCAGAATGTCCAGAGCGCTCTGGATCAGCCGGATCAGCGGGTTTCCCGACACATCCCGGTTTTCATCTAAGAACAGCGGGATCCTGTTCTCTTCAAAGCTTCTCGTGATTTCCCGTCCGTATCCCGGAAGATCCCCGCAGACCAGAGCGATATCCCGATAGCGGTATCCATCCTTTTTTACCAGTTCCTCGATCCGGTTCGTGATAAAGTCGATCTCATCCGCCGGGTCCTTCGCCTGAACCAGCATGATCTCTCTCTCTCCGCCGTGGTACTGGGTATACGGATAGCGGAAAAACGTCCGCTCCAGATGATCAAGAGCCGGGCTGTTCCGGAACCGTACAAGCGGGCGTTTGGAAAAGACGAGGTCCTGGTAAATTTTCACCCCGTTCTCCTCCGCCAGCTGTTTCAATTTTCCTGTCATTTTCCGGCTCATATCAAAGAGATCCGTCTCATCCGACTCTGCCGTAAGATCCATCCCCGGCTCCATCGTCGCGGATACCGTCACGAAGACATTCCGGCAAAGTTTCAGTAAAATCCCGATAAGCCGGTACTGGATCGGCGTAAAGCCCGTGTATCCGTCTAAAACCATGGTGCTGTCCTTCAAAAGGGCAGACTGGTCCGCCACCCGGCAAAGCACATCAAGAAGTTCCTCCAGCGTGATATATTTCTCCTTCGTAAACTCCCGGAACGCCTCAAAGATCACTTCCATATCCGAGAGCTTCGCAGCTAAAATCTGTCCCACATGTTCCCCGGCTGTCTGCGCCTTTAAATCCTCCGGAGTCGCCCCGTACTGGTAGAGCTCCGAAAGCATGGACTTGATCTCACTGATAAATCCCGGGCGGTTTAAGTGGGCAGAAAACATGGTGAGTTCGTCCATCTTTTCCCCGGCAAGCTTTCTGAGGACCATATTTTTGCCCGTATCGTCCAGCACCTCCGGCTGCGGCAGGGAGAGCTCCGAGAAGATCCGGTAGGCCAGGCGCTCAAAGCTCACGATGTCGATGTTCAGCGTCCCGTGGTTCGGGTGGAGTCTCACGATCTCCTTCTGGGCCTGCATCGTCGCCTGCTCCGGCGTCACCACAAAAAACCTGCCCTCCGGTTCCTTCGCGGACAGCTCGATGATCTTCCTGTATATATATTCTGTTTTTCCGGCACCGGAACCGCCGGCGATGATGCATAATCCCATGTTATCCTCCTGCTATATGAAAAAGAATGTGCCTTGGCACGTTTCCACACCGTGCACGCTCTTCTGTGACCGTCTGCGCCTTCGCGCGGTATGCGCATCCGGACACTCGGAACATATCATTCTCTCTCAACCGTATATGCTCCGAAGGGAATTGTCAAGTTCTTTATCGCGCAGCTACCGGAGTCGGATTTTTCTCCTACGTCTCTCCTATCGGCTCCGGGATCATGAATCTTTTTCCTGCAGTTCTCATAGAATATACAAAATATTTCGTGAAAAGGATCTATTCCATGAGTTCAAAAACAAAGATCATCGTCCTCAGAATGAAGGAGATCATCTACACCGCACTTTTTATCGGTTTTGCCATCGTCCTCATCATGCTCTTTCTCTTTATGTTCCGCCCAAAGAAGGACAACATCCCTGAAGGCACGTCCTGTCAGGCCTCCGAGAGCGCTTCATCGGCCGCTCCCGCCTCTGTTACATACGTTCCGGGACTTTATTCGTCCCCCATCGTTTTGGGCAGCGAGAACGTCAATGTGGAGGTCGCAGTAGACCACACATGGATCCGATCCGTGGCTCTCGTGCCTTTGAGTGACTCTGTGGAGACCATGTATCCCCTGATGGCGCCTGCCATGGATTCGATCTCCGAACAGATTCTGGAAAACCAGAGTCTTGAAGGGCTGGAATATCCGGCGGGATCCCAGTATACCTCCATGGCGCTGGTGTCGGCGGTAAAGACGGCACTCTCCAAAGCATCTGAATAGGAATTAATTCTCCTATCTGTAGTACCTTCTCCTTCTGCTCTTTAAAGCCCGGCACTTTCTTTCTTGAAAATGGCGGGCTTTTATCTGTGTTTATGTACTGCTCATGTTCTTCCTCAATTTTTGTTACAGTTCAGCCATGCGCTGGTTTGAATGAGAAAGTGTGTTGCAAGCTTGCTTGCATAAGCACTTTTTCATCCAAATCAGCATATGGTGGAACCACCAAGCTTCTTGTTTTCATGAATATGAAAACAAGAAGATGTAATGGCTGAACTGTAACCAATTTGTTTATTATTTTTAAATTACCTACTTGACAAATCGTTTTTCCTCCTGTATACTCTTCACCATAGTAACAATTTACCACGCTAAATCGAAATCTTAATACTACGATAAATCAATCAGTATACAAGGAGGAACCATCCATGAAGAAATTCAACCAGCTTCTCATCTTAGGTACAACACTTTTATTATCCGCTGCGGCACTCACCGGATGTTCCGGTTCCTCCGCACTGGGCGCTACGACAGCACAGACGACTTCCGGTGAAACAACAACTCCGCAGACAGACGCAGGGATCATTGCCTCCGAGACAACCGGTTCCAATAACCGTCTGAACGACATCTTAGAGCGCGGCTACATCGAGATCGCCACCGAGCCGTATTTCGCTCCGAACGAGTTCATTGATCCTACAAAGAGCGGTAAGGACGCCTACACCGGTTCCGATATCGAACTTGCAAAGTTTATCGGAGAATCCCTCGGCGTCGAGGTCCGTTTGAAACCGATGGATTTCACAAGCGTTCTCGGAAGCATCACGACCGGAAAATATGATCTTGCGATCTCCGCCTTAGCCTACACACCGGCAAGAGCTGAGACCATGAACCTCTCCAAGGGTTACTATTTCGGAGACGAAGATCCGCAGACAGCATACGGCATTCTGGTCCGCAAGGAAGATGTTGACAGCATCAAATCCTTCAACGATCTTGCAGACAAGGTGGTCGTTGCCCAGAATGGTTCCCTTCAGGAGCAGTTCGTACAGGAGCAGATCCCGGCTTACAAAAAATACAACCGTGTTTCCTCCACAAACGATGGTTTCCTGATGGTCGAGACCGGAAAGGGTGATGTGATGGTCGCAGCCCTCAGAATGGCAAGATTATATCTGAAATCCAATCCGGACAGCAATCTTGTGATCGTCCCGAACCTGTATTTCAAAGTTGATCCTGAAACACAGGGAACAAGAATCGGTATCCCGAAGGGTGAGGATGCCCTCACAGACCGGATCAACGAGATCATCGACGAAGTCGTTGAGAAAGATCTTTACAATCAGTGGTACGATGAGTATACAGAGTACGCGAAGAGCCTTGGCATTATCGAATAGTTCGATCCTTTGATATAACCCCGCGGCCTCGGTCAGGCCGTACCCCTTCACCGGCGCCTCCCCGGGTGCCGGAAGTTATCGTCACAGAGGTCCCCCCCTGATCTTCTGTGACAAAAAGACGATCCGCCAGGTAATCAGCGGATCGTCTTTTTTGTTCCGTCTTATCTGCCGCAGACACACCCGCGGGATCCGGTGATCCGGTCTGTCCTGCCGCATTCATTTGTTTCTTCCTACACTTCCCAGTCAGAATCCAGAAAACCTTCCCCGTAGACTTCCTGAGCCTCAGAGACGATCATAAACGCTCTGGGATCGATATCATAGACAATCTTCTTCGCCTTGTAGAACTGCTTTCTGTCCAGAACACAGATCACGGTCTTTCCATCTTCTTTCCGATAAGCTCCTTCGCTCTTTAAAAAGGTACAGCCGCGCTCCAGCTCATCCATCAGCTCATCAGCGATCTCCTTCGGTTTTTCTGTAATGACCGTTATCATGGTGCTCTTATTCATACCATAAAGGATCACATCGATCACATATGTTCCCACCACCATGTTAATGAGTCCATAAAGACCGGATTCGATATTCCGGAATACCACCATGGAAAGCAGGATGATCACAAGGTCCGTCGCCATAACCGCTTTTCCGGTCTGCATGTGCGGACAATACTTTTGTAAAAGCTTTGCGGCAATATCGCCTCCGCCTGTGGTGGAGCCGCGCATGAATATAACGGCAAGACTGATTCCGATCAGCACTCCGCCGAAAAGGCAGGATACCATCTTATCGCCGGAATACACCGGAAAATACGGTGTCACCAGACCATCCAGAATCACGGTCATGATCGCAACTGTCTTCAGTGTTTTGATCGTCTTCTCCTTTCCCAGATAGATCCAGGACGCGATCAGAAGCGGAATATTGATCAGAAATGTCAGGGTACCGATTGGGAGATTCGTCAGACGGTTTAACAGGATCGCCATACCGCTGGCACCTCCCGGCGCGATATCGATATTGTTGATAAAGCAGTGGAGTGCGACGGCCTGTACAAAACCGCCCGCCACATCTGCCAGAAGATCCAGAGCAAGCTCTTTTTCCCTCATCTTTTCCATAAGATTATCCCCCTTATATCTGCCAGTCTGAATTCATTTAATCCCGATATAATTCTTCAAATAGTTCCACCGGCACATACGCCTTCACATGGATCCCGTCATCCTGATACTCCTCCGAAAGAAGCTGTCCGCTCTTCCGGATCGTCTGGATCCGTCCGGCATCCCTGTAGGCGAATATCTTCTCAAAATAGATCCTGCGGTTTCTCAAAATTATGGCAAACAGATCCAGCAGTTCCTCAATGCCCTCTCCTGTCTTTGCCGATAATTTCACTTTATAATCCGCGGACATATCCCTGCAGGCGGTATCTGCGTCCGGGCGGTCCACCTTGTTGAATACCGTGATGATCTCCTTGTCCTTGATGTCCAATCGGCGCAGAGTCTCATAGACCACATGCATCTGCATGTCCATCTGCGGGTTCGAACAGTCCACCACATGAAGGATCACATCACAGTACCGCGCCTCCTCCAGAGTGCTCTTGAACGCCTCCACCAGATGGTGCGGAAGCTTTCTGATAAATCCTACGGTATCCGTCAGGAGAACCTTTTCCCCTCCCGGAAGCGTCAATGCCCTCGTCGTCGGATCCAGGGTCGCGAAGAGCTTATCTTCCGCCAGGATCCCGGCTCCTGTGAGCTTATTTAAGAGCGTAGATTTTCCGGCGTTCGTGTAACCCACAATGGCCGCCGTCAGCGTTCCGCTCTGCTCTCTCTGTTTCCGCACCACATCCCTGTGGCGCTCCACATCCTGGAGCTCCGATTTTAACTGGCTGATCCTCTCGTGAATCCGTCTTCTGTCCACCTCAAGTTTCGTCTCACCGGGTCCCCTCGTACCGATTCCGCCGCCAAGTCTCGACAGGGAATTCCTGAGACCCACAAGGCGGACGGCGCGGTATCTTAACTGCGCAAGTTCTACCTGAATCTTCCCCTCTCTTGTCTTTGCACGGGCGGCAAAGATATCGAGAATGATCATCGTACGGTCCATGACCTTTGTGTCCAGGGCGTCCTCCAGGTTTTTTAACTGTGCCGGGGAGAGCTCATCGTCGCAGACAACGCCGGTAGCGCCGGACTCCCAGACCATCTCCTTCAATTCCTGGATCTTACCTTTTCCGAGGTATGTTCCCGGATGGATATTTTCCCGGTTCTGGATCACGACTCCCACAGTCTCAGCCCCCGCGGTCTTTACAAGTTCCCGAAGCTCCTCCACGGACTCCTCCGTGTCATCGGAGGCGTTCGTGCTGGCAGCAAACAGGATGACCCGTTCCTGCTGCTCACCGATCTCTATCAATTCTGCCATTCTTTCTCCTATCTTGTCACGAGAAACGCGATCTCATGATCTGCCTTCTCGTCCTGTCCATACTGCTCCTCGTAGCTTCGGAACAGCTCCAGCGCCTTCTCATACTGGCCCAGGTACTCATAACACACGGCCTGGTTGAAGGCGATCTCTTTCTTTGCCCGGTCATCAGAGAGGGCAAGTCCCGCCTCCGCGTGCTGCAGCGCTTCCTCATAATTGCCTTTTTCCATCGCAGCCATCATCCAGCGGTTGTAAACCTCCGTGCTGGAAAAGCCCTCATCCACGAGAGTCTGGTAGAGCTCATCCGCCTTCTCCTCGTCTCCGGCAGTCATATATGCCGCCCCCAGGGCTTCCATCGCCTCTGCGTAGCCTGTAACCTCATGTTTCGCATCCGCGCTCTTACCGGACTCCAGGCGATTCTCAGCACCATCCTGATCCCCGGAATTCGCGAGGCTCACCGCGCCGAGGTAGTAATACTCGGCTCTCGGCTTATCCACCTTCGCCAGGGTATCGTAAGTATACGCCGCGGCACCATAGTCCCCCAGCATAAATTCTGCCTCACCGCGGTACTTTAATACATCGATCTCAAAAGAGGTCACCCGCGTTGTCTGGTCGATCAGGCTGTCAAACTCCGCGACAGCCCCCTCGTAATCACCGCTTTCCATGAGGGCGATGCCGTTCTCCCTGCTCTCCTTCATCTCACTGGTCACATGGCTGCAACCGGTGAGGAGGAGCAGCATACCGGATAGAAATAACGCTGATACAATGCTCTTTTTTATTTTGCTTATTTTTCTTGTTTTCTTATACTGTTTATACATTTTAAATTTTACGTTTTATTTCGTTTCTTTATATGCTTTGTAAAGTCTTTTCATGAACCTTCAGCTTCAGCACGCTCTGGCCTCGGGAATTCTTTCCCTTTTCTCCACATTTTACGCACGCGTCGTGCTTCCGAATCCACCATTTCTCACCTCATCGGCCTCATCATCCACCGTAATTCCGTACTCCACGAAAATCCCCTGGGAGAAACCTGTTCCTGCCTCCACTTCCACGGTCTTTCCCTCGCGGCTGTCATTGGTGAGCTTCACCTGGATATGGCCCTCGTTGTCAGATCCGTAGTAGTCGCTGTCGATGATCCCGACGGTATTGTTTAACTGCAGACGGAACTTAAATCCAAGTCCGCTTCTCGGATAGAGCTTTAATACCCAGCCGTCATCGATCCGGGCGCGGATCCCTGTGAGGATCTTTGTCATCTCGCCCGGTTTCAGCGTGAACGCTGCCGGTGCGAAGAAATCATATCCAGCAGAGCCTGCTGTGGCACGCTTCGGAAGTCTGATCCCATCGTAGATTTCCCTGATCACTTCTTCTGTATCCTGCGGGTGTTCCCCCTGCCAGTCTTTTTTAAACTGCTCAAAGCTTACTTTTTCAAATTTTGCGATTCTCTGCATGATGTCTCCTCTTCGTAAATGGTCTCCCACTACTATACCAAGACCCCGCCCCCTTTTCAAGCGTTTCAGACAGAAAATCCGGCAGAATGCACTGCGTTATTGCGGCAATGTGTCCACTGCCCACAGTATATTCTGCCGGATGATTCCGTCTCTCACGTACATTTCTATGTGGTTTTCCAAACAGCCGCGACACTCCCGGATATTCTCTCCAGGCTGCTGTTTTCTCGAAAACTTTTTCTATAAAATATACGATATCATCTCAATCCCGAAAATGATCATATATAAAATAAATCCCGGATTCAGGTACACATACTTCCTGTACGGTGTCGGCCACCCGTTCTGGCGTCCCATCTGCCACCAGTAGCGTCGTCCGTCCCGGAAGAAAAAGTAGATCCCGGCTGCGATGAGAAGCAGGATCATAATGAAGCTTCCCACAGAAAACGCCGCCGCCATCGCGCTCATCCCCAGTACGTTCAATCCATTTTCCACCAGCACTAACATCATGGAAAAGGAATTCACTGCCATGTGAAGCAGCACATTATAAAAAATCCGGTTCGTCCGCACCGCCACATAGCCAAGGATCAGTCCGATCACCACCGCGTACAGGCATTGGTTTAAATTTCCGTGCATCAGCCCGAACATGACCGCACAGTAGACAACCGCTGTCCGGTCCCCGAACCGTCTCGCCTTCTTTAAGAGAACTCCCCGGAAGATAAACTCCTCCATAAACGGGGCGATCAGGCAGGTATAGATCACCATTCCAGGCGTCAGCTCATCGAGGGCGTCCATCACCGGGTTCATATCCGTCGCCGGAACTCCCGTAAATATAGAAAAAAACACGTCCAGAAGCACGCCGAGGAAATTAAAGATGTACCCAAGTCCCAGGCACATGAAAAGCGCCGACATCCAGACCTCCGCCGGAAGTGTATGAGCCGGTCTCCGGTCCGATCTCACAAAACATGTCATCGGAACCACCAGAAGGAATGGAGCTCCGATAGAAAAGATATACTGCACCAGGACTCCCGTCCACGGGGAATCAAAAAGCCCGGAAAGCAGACGCGCTCCGCCGCTTCCCAGGCCATGGATCCGGTGCCATACCAGGCCATAGAAAGCGCTGCCCAGGTACTGGAACCCTGAGCAGGCGCACATGGCAAGGCATAAAATTGTAAACGTGATCAGAAAATCTCTTCGTTTATGCACCATATTCTTCCTTCATGATCTCACTGCTTCTCGCAATGAACTTTGTCATACGCTCCGGGGAAAGACTTCCGTGAGCGAGCTTTGCAAGGTCATAGAGCTGTTCGCAGAGCATCGGTGTCTTCTCGCCGTCCCTGTTGTTTAACACATACTTTACAAGGCCGTTGTTTGCGTTGAGGACAAGTGTCTCCTCCGCCGGGAACAGGTCGGAACCGCCGCCGTACATGCTGTACATCTTCATCATATCCTGCATTCTGCGGCTCTCCTCGGAGACAGTGATCATGGACGCGAGGCCCTCGTTTTTCAGCTTCTCGACCTTTACATTTAACTTATCGTTTCCGATGGCCTTCTTGAAAACCTCCGCAAGAGTCTCAGCGTCCTTCTTTTCCTGCTCCTTTGCGGCCTCATCGGTCTCCTCGGCATCCTTGAAGGTCTCGTTGACATCCGCGTCGATGCGCAGGAACTTTAAGCCCTCATTCTTCTGCTCCACATGCTGCATAAATGGAGAATCAATCGGATTCGGAAGGATCACAGCGTCGATTCCTGCTTCCCTGAACATGTTGATGTACTGGCTCTGCTCTTTCTCGTCCGTTACATAAAAGATCTTGTTCTCGTGTTTCTCCTTGTTCTCCTCCAGGCAGTCAGCGAGAGTCAGGTACTTGCCGTCCAGATTCTTGTAGAGGATGTAGTCTTTCATCTTCTCGTCAAACTTCTCATCCTTTAAGCAGCCGAATTTGATGAACGGATTGATGTCATCCCAGTATTTCTCGTAATTCTCGCGGTCTGTCTTGCACATGCCGGACAGCTTGTCCGCAACCTTCTTTGTGATATAGTCGGAGATCTTCTTAACGAATCCATCATTCTGGAGGGCACTTCTGGATACATTTAGCGGAAGATCCGGGCAGTCGATCACGCCCTTTAACAGCATCAGGAATTCCGGAATGACTTCCTTGATGTTGTCGGCGATGAATACCTGATTGTTGTAGAGCTTGATCTTGCCTTCGATGCTCTCGTACTCCATGTTGATCTTCGGGAAGTAGAGGATACCCTTTAAGTTGAACGGGTAGTCCATGTTCAGATGGATCCAGAATAACGGCTCCTTGAAGTCCTGGAATACCTTGCGGTAGAACTCCTTGTACTCCTCGTCTGTGCACTCATTCGGATGCTTGTTCCAGAGCGGATTTGTATCATTTACCGGAACCGGACGTCTTGCGATCTTATATTTTTCTTTTGCCGGGGAAACCTCAACTGTCTCCTTTGTTCCGTCCTCTTTTTCCTTCTCCTCTGTCTTTGCAGGCTCTACGATCGTCTCGATAATTGTATCTTTATCGGTGAGCTCATCCTTTTCGACCGTGTCATACTGCGGCTCTGCAGTCTCATCGTTTAAGTAGATCTCAACCGGCATGAACGCGCAGTATTTATCAAGGATCTCTCTTGCACGGTACTCATTTGCGAATTCAGCGCTGTCCTCATTCAGGTACAGGGTGATCACGGTTCCGTGTCCTTCCTTTGTGCCCTCTTTCATATCGAACTCGGTACCGCCCTCAGACTCCCAGTGGACCGGCTTTGCGTCCTGCTTGTAGGATAAGGTATCGATCGTTACCTTGTCCGCAACCATGAACGCGGAGTAGAATCCAAGTCCGAAGTGACCGATGATCTGGTCCTCGTTTGCTTTATCTTTGTACTTGTTCAAGAAATCCTGCGCACCGGAAAAAGCGATCTGGTTGATATACTCGTCAACCTCGTCCTCTGTCATTCCGAGACCGTTATCTTCGATCCGGATCGTCTTTTCCTTCGGGTTTACAGTAACCTGAACTTTATAGGTCTCATCATCCGGTGTCTCGTACTCGCCCATCAGAGCCAGCTTCTTTAATTTTGTGATGGCATCGCAGCCGTTGCTGACTAACTCACGGTAGAAGATATCGTGATCGGAATACAGCCATTTTTTGATGATCGGGAATATATTCTCACTGTTGATTGAAAGACTTCCACTTTTTGCCATGTTAAACCACTCCTTATTTCTATTCCTGCGGCGCGGGGGAATTTCTCATAATTCCTTCGGACCGCTTATTTTCATTTATCGTTTTCCAGCTGCCTTTTTAACAGCTGTTCTGTTCAACATGACATATTTTAATACCAGGAAATCAAAATGTCAATAAAATTAGCACTCATTTTTGATGAGTGCTAATAAAATTTTTATAAACTTTTTTCTCTTTCGCCTTTGCTATGGGCGGGTCAGTCAATTTATGATCTCACTTAATTCTCGCTCTCGATCGGAATAAACACTCTTGCAGTCTCCTCCTGCTCATGTTTCTTCCGCTCGTTCTTCGCCGCAGCCACAGCCATCTCGCAGAGTGCCATCTGGGATCCCACCGGGAGTTTTCCACGGCGGTCCGGCTTCTCGTATGTTCCGTCCGGCTGTAAGACATGGGCTTTTAAGTTGTCCTCAAGCTCCAGCTCCATATACTTCCGGATCCTGTCTTTCAACTCTTCCCTCAGTACCGGGAACAGGATCTCCACGCGGCGGTCCAGGTTTCTCGGCATCCAGTCGGCGCTTCCCATGTATATCTCTTCGCTTCCGTCATTCTCGAAGATAAAGATCCGCGCGTGTTCCAGAAATTCCCCGACGATGGAGCGGACTTCAATATTCTCGGAAAGTCCCGGAATTCCTGCCTTCAGACAGCAGATTCCACGGACCACCAGATGGATCTTGACACCAGCGCAGGACGCCTCATATAAGGCCGCGATGATCTCTTTATCACAGAGAGAGTTCATCTTTGCAATAATGGAAGCCGGCTTTCCTGCCCGTGCATTCTTCGTCTCACGCTCAATGAGACGCAGGAATTTTGTTCTCAGCCACAGCGGTGCCACGGAGAGCATATTCCAGTTCAAGGGTTCCGAATAACCGGAAAGCATGTTGAAAACTGCTGTGGCATCCTCACCGATCAGCGGATGACATGTCATGATTCCGCAGTCCGTATAGAGCTTTGCGGTGGAATCGTTGTAGTTACCGGTTCCGAGGTGAACATATCTGCGGATGCCGTCCTCCTCTCTCCGGACTACGAGGGTAATTTTCGAGTGGGTCTTTAAGCCCACAAGGCCATAGATCACATGGCAGCCTGCTTTCTCAAGTTTTTTTGCCCAGATAATATTGTTCTCCTCATCAAATCTTGCCTTCAGCTCAACGAGTACGGATACCTGTTTTCCATTCTCTGCCGCTGCAGCCAGGGCCGCGATGATCGGGGAATTTCCGCTGACACGGTAGAGGGTCTGCTTGATCGCCAGCACTTCCGGATCTCTCGCCGCTCTTCTGACAAAGTCCACAACCGGATCAAAGGTCTCGTAAGGATGCATCAGAAGAATATCACCTTTCCGGATATTCGTAAAGATATCATCGTCATTCATCAGTGCCGGAACCGGCTGCGGCGTATATTTCGGTGTCTTCAAATGATCGTATCCGTCAAGTCCGTACATCTTCATAAGGACCGTCAGATCCAGAGCGCCCGGAATCTCGAAGATGTCCTCCTCGTTGACTTCCAGCTCCCGTTTTAATACCTTGAGGAGTCTCTGGTCCGCCTTATCCTCGATCTCCAGACGGATGACCTCGCCCCACTGCCTGCGCTTTAACTGCTTCTCGATCTCCTCGAGAAGATCCACAGCTTCCTCCTCGTCAAGGGAGAAATCGGCGTTTCTCATGATTCGGAACGGGTGGGATGTCACGATATCGTAGTTTAAGAACAGCTGCTGCATGTTCCGCTCGATGATCTCCTCCAGAAAGATCACATTCCGTGTCTCGTTGTGGTCCTCATCGGTGGTCACCGGGAGGCTTATGATCCGCGGAAGCACCGCCGGAACCTGTACCATGGCAAATTCCAGTTCCTCATCGCCGTCTTTTTTCTTCAGCAGTGCCGCGATATTTAAGGATTTATTCCGGACAAGGGGGAACGGTCTCGAGGAGTCCACCGCCATCGGGGTGAGTACTGGGTAAACCTCCTCCCTGAAATACCGGTCCACAAACTCTCCCTGTTCCGGTGTCAGGTCCTCATGGCACTCGATCAGATTTAATCCGTTATTTCTGAGTGCCGGAAGCAGGGACCGGTTGTAGGTATTATACTGCTGAACCACCAGTTCATGGGTCCGGACGCTGATCTTATCCAACTGTTCCTGAGCCGTCATTCCGGCAATATCCGGTTTTTTATATCCGGCATGGACCATGTCCTTTAAGGAGGCCACGCGGACCATGAAAAACTCATCCAGATTTGATGCCGTGATGCTTAAGAATTTTAAACGGTCAAAGAGTGGGTTGGTCTTATCTCTGGCTTCCTCCAGTACACGGCAGTCAAACTCCAGCCAGCTCAGCTCTCGGTTTACATAATTTTTCGGATCCTGAAAATACTCAATTCCCTGTTCTTTTCCTTTTCTGGCCTTCTGTGCATTGTCTTTTTTTTCTTCTTTTTTCATCTTTCTTTACCGCCTCCCTGAATGCGTTGGTTCCGGTCAGACCTGACTATACATACTTTTTATGGCGAAGCACCGGCCGAATTCCAAAAATCTCCTCGAAGAACGCCGCCTTCTGTTCAAAGGAAACAGACTCCAGCGTAATATCGCCGTGATAATCTGTCGTGATGATCAGGTTCTGATCCTTCACGGTCATCCGGCAGTCCGCGAGCTTCGCACTGTGTCCGCGGTCCATGGAATTCGCCAGACGCAGCATTGCTGTGAGCTTTGCGATCAGAAGCATGACCTCGTTCTGCCCGCTGAAGCTGTCCGTCACTTCATCTAATTCTGTCTCCATCCGGACCATATTGTAATCGAAATCCCGGATATTATAGCGGACCACATTTGCGATGATCTCCCGCTCCAAATGGGAGATACCGATGATCTCCGTGGACATGATGATGTTGTAAGCGCACTCATTGGAATTCCGGACACTGATAAACTTTCCGCAGGCATGGATCAGCACCGCGATCTGCAAAAGCAGGCGCTCTCTCTGCCCCATTCCGTGGTATTTCCGCATTGTATCGAAGATCTGGAGCACATATTGCTCGACGGTCTCCGTGTGACGGCTTAAGCACTGGTAGCGTTTTGCCATGGAACGGGAAGTGCTGATAATATCGTTATCAAAATTGTGCCTGAATTTTATAAGCTTCTTGTCCGCCGCGAACTCCGCCGCGATCCCGTCACAGAGCCGTACCCCGGGGATCCAGATCATCTCTGCTCCCGTCATCTCAAGAAACTTCTTATAGATCACCGCGCATGGCATAAGTAAGGAAGCGTACTCCCTGTTCACCCCGAAATGCTCCTCCATCTGCTCTTCATTCATCGTGCTCAGGCGGGTGTAAAACTCTTCAAACTGCTCTCTCGTGATCCTTGAGAGCGGCTTTCCGTCTTCCTCGTACCGAAACAGATACAGGATGTTCTCACCGATCCCGATCAGATGCTTGATCTTCCGCTCCTTTAAATACATTTTTTTATAGTTCTGGAGTTCATTGTCCACCATCTCATCAATAAGTTCCCGGTACTGTTCCATCGTCGTATCGACCTCTTCCAGAGTACCGCGGATCCTCAGAACACCTAACGGCAGATTTTCCGTATTCACCAGAAGGTTTTTATCAAACATGGATATCTGCATGCTGCCGAATCCCACGTCCACGATCGCGGTTCCCTGCTGGATATTCTCATCAAACTCGTCATCGGACACCGCGATGGCCTTGTAGCCCAGAAACCGCTGCTCCGAGTTGCTGATGATCCGTACCTGGATTCCGGTACGGACACGGATCTGATCCAGGACGATCCGGTTGTTTCTCGCCTCGCGCATCGCACTTGTGGCGTAGGCACGGTATTCCGTGACTTTATAGGATTTCATGATCCTTGCGAAATCCGCAAGCACATCGCAAAGCTCCTCCACCATCTCATAGCTGATCTTTCCGTTATTGTAGGTATCTTTTCCCAGCGCAGTGACGTGACGGATCTGATCCAGTTTTCGGATCTTGTTGCGGTTTGAGATCTCATAGATCCCCATCTCCACCTCAAAGGATCCCACATCGATGGCTGCAAATGTAAGGGCTGCCATGTTTTTTCCTCCTTGCTCTGTGCGCGACGATCGCCGGACCCGTTTTATGTCCATCATATCGCCTGCATCAAATATCTGTTGATATAAGAATCGGTCCGGATTTTCCCGGACCGTATCTCTCTAATAATTACCTAAAATTCTCATGACGGAAGCTTCCGCAGCAAGACCGGTCAGTGCATTTCTCACGCCCGCATCGCTTAAGTTTCCTTCGAAATCCACGAAGAACCGGTACTCAAAGCTCTTTTCCGGAATCGGTCTGGATTCGATCATCGTCATATTGACATTGTTAAAAATAAAATTTCCAAGGATGTTGTAGAGGGAACCGCTCTTGTGCGGGATCTCAAAGGCCACGCTGATCTTTCCGGCAGTCTTTGCGTACACCGGCTCTTTTCCAAGGATCAGAAATCTCGTCGTATTTCCCTTTACATTGTTGATCTCCTCCGCGAGGATCTCCATTCCATAGAGTTCTCCCGCTGTACGGCTTGCGACAGCCGCCTGGGACGGATCCTTCTCCTCCATGACCTTCTTTGCAGCCACAGCCGTGTTTAAGACAGCGATCTGTTTCCAGTCTTTATGGGCGGACAGGAAATCAGCGCTCTGGGCCAGAGCCTGGGCATGGGAGTAAACGGTCCTGATATCGGAGAGCTCCGCTCCCGGAACGCCGAGCAGCATATGGGCAACCGGGACATAGACCTCGCCGACTATGTAATTCTTATACTTTAAGAGCAGGTCGTAGTTGTTGATCACGAAACCGGCTGTGGAATTCTCGATGGGAAGTACCGCATAATCAGCGCGTCCCTCTTCCACCTCGCGCATCGTGTCCTCGAACTCCGGAACATGGTAAAGATCCGCGTCCTCGCCGAAATATAACTTCGCGGCGGCATGGCTGTAAGCGCCCTCGACGCCCTGGAAGACGATCTTTTTATTCTTCTTCCCGATGGTCTCCACTTCCGTAAATCCGGTGTCCATTCCCATACCGTGAGCGGATAACAGGCTGTACTGGTATCTGCGGCTGACGGACATTAACTGGGAAAAGATCTCCTTTACCGCCTCTTTATTGAACTCACTGTGGGCCAGCTCCTGAACCGCTGCGATCTTCTGTGCCTCTCTCGCCGCATCGTAAACGGCTTTTCCTGTTCCGATCTTATATTCCGCCACATCTCCGCATACGGACATGCGCTCCTCAAACAGACGGACGATCTCTTTATCGATCACGTCCAGCTTGTCCCTGCATTCTTTTAAGTCAAGATTTTTCATATATTTTATGCCTCTGCTTTCTGTCATTTCTCCCCAAGTATTTCCCAAAATTTCTTTTGCTTTTTCAGCAGATCTCTCCGAAACCTTGTCCTGTCATATCATTTCAAGCCATTTTATCCGCCTGAAACCTTATTGTTTTTCTTCCTGCATTTCTTTCAGCATTCTGATCAATACATTTCTAGTGTAAGCACCCGGATGTTTCCGATCTTCGGCTTCCAATTCTTTTACATAGAACGGTTTTCCGTAGTAGATCGTAATATGGGACGGGGTGATAAACGGGAAGTGTTTTTCCAGCACCTCCGCCGTTCCTGTCATCGCCACCGGGACCACCGGACAGCCGGATTTCTCCGCAATCTTTAAGCTCCCCTCTTTAAACGGAAGGAGCTCCGTGATATCTTCGTTCGGATTTCTCGTTCCCTCCGGGAAAATCCAGATGGAAACGCCGTTTTTTACCTTCTCGATTCCCTGAAGGATCATCTTTAAGCCTTCTTTGATGTTCTTTCTGTCTAAGAACAGGCAGTTCACGTTCACCATCCAGGTGCGTAAGAGTGGGATCTTTTCCATCTCCTTTTTTGCGACGAAACCGAGCAGTGTCGGAACTGTCGTGTAGCCCGCAAGAATATCAAAATAGCTTCTGTGGTTTCCAACATAGAGGACCGCTGTGTCTTCCGGTATATTTTCCGCGCCCTTCACCGTCACGGTCACCCCCGCCAGCTTTAAGAGTACCTTGAACACGGACCGGACGACCTTGATCGTCTCCAGATCCCGCGCGTGGGGATCTTTCTTTCCAAGCGATACCTGTGCCACAAGGAACGGATAGCTGAAGATCAAAAATCCCACCAGTGTGAACAGGACAAGTAATAATCTTATCATAAGTAACAAACCTCCCATATTTTCTTTAACAGTAACGGTGCTCTCTTACGGTCAGCACAGCAGGTGTGCCCACCTATTGAACAATTGCCTTTCATACACTTTAAAGAGTTACAGCAATGAGGTTCATAAGTTATATTATATTAAATAAACCTCTTATTTGCAACTCAAATGCACCTCGAATCCATCTAAAATCCAGCTCAAATCTGTCTATATATTGGCTTTTCCGTTTCCGGATCTCTGGAAAGGATTTTCTCTTTTCCTCCTGTCAGATATTCAAAGAGAAGTCCTGTCATGAACCAGAACGGAGCAAAATCCAGCCGGATCACGCCGTCAACGCTCAGCATCCGCCCGGTGTAATCCCACGGACATATACCAAGGCTTTTCAAGAATGTTCCCGTGAGGTATTCTGCGGAAAAGATCAGGACCATGTCCAGGATCCCATGGCGGAAGATCCTGTCCTTTACCGCGATCTGTCCCCGGTCTCCGATCCAACTGTCCACCCATTTCCCGATGGGCCCCAAAAGGATTCCCATTCCATATATCGGGAACATGTATATTGATGTCTTTCCCATGAATTTCATATCTCCAGCCGCAAAGCCTTCCACGGAAGTCAAAAGGATCTCAAGTCCCCATCCCGTCAGACCGCAGAGCATAAAATTCCTGACCCATTGTCTCCATCCGCCGCCGGAGCTTTTTTTTACTGCAATTTTCTGATTTCTGTTTTTCTGCTTCCATCTGTTCATGAAACCAGTATCTGTGATTCTCCGATCCGCTATGCAGCCTTTTCCACGGTGCTTTTTTCCACTTTTATTTTTCTGCGGCTCATGCCCTGGAAAGCCAGGATCGGCCGCTTACTCTATACATACTGATTTTTTTCCGGATCGTACTCATAATCGATCGACGCGAGTTTCTCATCCACGTCTTTCCTATCTAGACAAAGCGACCTGCACAACTCGTCCATGTCCGGGTAATTGTCCCGCAACTGCGTGTTGATATAGCTTAACAGCATGACCGGATCTTTCGGTATGTTCACCATCTCTCCCCTTTCCCGGATGATTCTTTCTTTCCAAACCATCCGCCGTCTTTACTTTCTGAAGCCTCCTATGTTATACTATAAACCATATGTGAGATGATTGCAAACGAAAGGGGATTTTTAAATCATGAAACACCTTCTGCTGCTCGGAACGGGGGGAACGATTGCCTGCAAGAGAGGCGAAAACGGTCTGACACCGCTTCTTACCGGCGACGAACTGTTATCTTATGTACCGGATGCAAAAAAATTCTGTGAGGTGGAGACTGTGCAGGTCTTAAACATCGACAGCACAAACATGCATCCGAAACACTGGCTGAAACTTGCTCAGGTTCTGGAAGAAAACTACGACAATTACGACGGCTTTGTGATCTGCCACGGAACGGATACAATGGCTTACACAGCTGCCGCCATGTCCTATCTTGTCCAGCACTCCAGCAAGCCCATCGTGATCACCGGTGCCCAGAAACCGATCGATCTTGACGTGACAGATGCACGGACAAACCTTCTCGACAGCCTGCGCTTCGCTTCTTCGGATCGTGCTCATGGCGTAACCATCGTCTTTGACGGAAAGGTCATTGCCGGAACCCGTGGAAAAAAGGAACGCAGCAAGAGCTACAATGCTTTTTCCAGCATTAATTTCCCGTATCTGGCCGTGATCCAGGACGAGCATATTCTATATTATATTGATGATAAATGGCAGGATCGTGAGGGCGTCCGCTTCTACCATGAAATGGACAGCCAGGTCAGCCTCTTAAAGCTGATCCCATCAATGGACTCCAGCCTGCTTGATTACATGGCGGAACATTACGACGCTGTTGTGATCGAATCCTTCGGTGTCGGCGGACTTCCGTCCTATGAATCCGGAGACTTCTACAGCTCGATCGAAAAATGGATCTCCATGGGAAAGATCGTCGTGATGACCACGCAGGTAACGCAGGAGGGCAGTAATATGTCCGTCTATGAAGTCGGTCAAAAGATCAAAAATGCTTTTGGTCTCATTGAATCCTACGATATGACGTTAGAAGCGACCGTGACAAAGCTGATGTGGATCCTCGGTCAGACCAAAGACCATGACAAGGTCCGCGAGATGTTCTACCAAACGATCAACCACGATATTCTTTGGAATACCGGACGAAGATAACCGGATCCGATCTGTCAGGATCCACAAAACGGGGCTGTCGCCCGGCAATTACATTGCCACTGTGACAGCCCCGTTTCTTTATGCAAAAAGCGGATCGTGATTATGGTTTCCACTCTTTTCTGTATTCATCAAATTCTTCATCCGAACAGTATATGGTATGCCCCGGACTTACTTCATGATAAAATGGAAGATTGGATTCACTATAGTGATGCATCTCCGGATCATAATGTAGCTTAACACGTTTTTTCTCCTTTCGAGGATCTGGTTCTGGGATCGCCGAAAGCAGCGCTTTTGTATACGGATGCAAAGGATTTTTAAACAATTCCTCTGAATCTGCCATTTCGACCAGTTTTCCGAAATACATGACACCAATCCGGTTAGAGAAATACTTGACAACCGAAAGGTTATGAGCAATGAACAGGATCGTCAGCCCCATTTCTCCTTTCAATTTGTTTAACAGATTGATGACCTGGGCCTGAACAGACACATCAAGAGCCGATACAGGTTCATCGGCAATCACCATCTGCGGTTCCACAATCAACGCTCTCGCTATACCAATACGCTGACGCTGACCACCAGAGAACTCATGCGGATATCGAGACGCATGCTCTGCCTGAAGTCCCACATGCTCCAGCATTCGGATCACTCTTGTGCGCAGTTCTTCCGGATCCTTTACGCCACGGATCTTTAGTCCTTCTGCAATAATTTCCTGAACTGTCATTCTTGGGTTTAAAGAGGCAATCGGATCTTGAAAGATCATTGCAATATTATCTGTAATATACTGATGAAGTTCCTTATTCATTTTTCCGGAAATTTCTCTGTCGTTAAATTTTACAGTGCCTCCAGTTGGATCATAAAGGCGGATGATCGTTCGTCCCGTCGTTGTTTTTCCGCAACCGGATTCTCCAACGAGACCAAATGTCTCACCACGCTTTACATAAAAGGATACATCATCAACTGCTTTCACAGTTGATTTTTTTCCTTTATTTTTTGTTGTAAAATACATACTCAGATGTTCCACATCCAGAATATGATCTTGACCCTCTGCTAAAGTTGTCTTTTTATTCTCCACGTTCTGCCTCCTCCATCATTCTGGCGATGCGGTGTTTTAAAATATCCGGCATCTCAACTTTGGGTGCATCTGGATGTAAAAGCCACGTAGATGCGTAATGAGTATCAGAAATTCTAAAATACGGCGGTTCCTTGTCAAAGTCGATCTTCATCGCATATTTATTTCTTGCTGCAAACGCATCTCCCTTTGGCGGATAAAGCATGTTCGGCGGAGCACCTGGAATCGCGTATAATGTTTCTTCCGTATGGAGATCCGGCATCGCCGATAACAGAGCCCATGTATACGGATGTGCCGGACGATAAAAGATATCCTCACACGTTCCCACTTCCACGATCCGTCCTGCATACATCACGCATACGCGATCTGCAATATTGGCAACAACACCTAAATCATGAGTAATAAAAACGACCGATAAATCACGTTCCCGTTTCATATCCTCAATCAATTCCAAAATGCGTGCCTGAATCGTCACATCAAGTGCGGTCGTTGGCTCATCACAGATTAGGATCTCTGGATTACAGGCTAGCGCGATCGCAATCACGATACGCTGTCTCATGCCACCGGAAAACTGGAACGGATATGCTTCATAGCGCTCTGCTGCATTTGGAATTCCTACTGCCTCCATCAGCTCGATTGCTCTCTGCTTTGCCTTTGATTTCTCTATAGAACCACTTAAAACCAATGCCTCTGTAATCTGTTTCCCTATCTTCATGATTGGATTCAGAGCGGACAGCGGATCCTGGAATACCAGAGAAATTCTTTTTCCCCTGATCTTATAAAAATCTTTTTCTTTATATTTTGCCATATCTTCGCCCTGATACATGATCGAGCCACTATCAATATGACCATTTTTTGCAAGGATCCCAAGGATTGCCTTAATTGTAACTGATTTTCCAGAGCCTGATTCTCCTACAATCGCCAGTGTTTCTCCCTTCATCAGGTCAAAGCTCACATCACGAACTGCATGGACCTTTCCAGCAAATGCATTAAAGGAAACTGAAAGATCTTTTACACTTAAAATAGGTTCCATATGATTTCTCTCCTTTCCTTATGCACCACGCTGAGTCGGATCAAACGCATCACGCAGACCATTAGACAGCATATTAAACGCGATCATTAATATAGAAATTACAATTGCCGGGAAAAATACCTGATTCGGATACTGCTGCATGACCTTCTGTCCCTGAGACAACAAAACTCCAATAGAACTCTCCGGTGCACGAATACCAAGTCCAATGTATGCCAGAAACGACTCTGTAAAGATCGCACCAGGGATCGCAATCATGGCACGAGTAATGATCGGACCAATGGAGTTTGGCAAAATGTGACGGAAGATCAATGCCATATCTTTAACACCAAGAGTTCTGGCCGCAAGTACATATTCACTTCCTTTATATCGATAAAACTGGGAACGGATCATTCTGGCTGTACCGATCCAGTTCTGCACCACAAGACAAAGAATAATTGATAGAATACCAGTTCCGAAAAACAGGATAAATAATGTTACAACGACAATTTCCGGGAACGAACCGATGATCTCTGTCAGACGCATCATGATCATATCGATCTTTCCACCGTAATATCCGGCGATTGAACCATACACGATACCAATAAAAACATTACAGATCACGGAGATAAATGCAATTGCCAAAGAAACCCTGGCACCGCGCCACATTCGCACCCACAAATCACGACCAAGATAATCGGTACCCATCCAAAAATATGTACCGTCTTCCAGACCGCTGTACTTATAATAATCCACCTTTATGTCACACATCTCCACACCCTGTACGTTTCGGTGATTGATCACCTTTAAAATACATCCTTCCGGATAACGGGTCGTATCATTTAGGCTATCCACCCGGCGTTTTGTCAGCCAACGTGTTCCATCCAGAATCCCGACATTTTCCAGAACCGGCATTTTAGGCGGCAGATTGATCCGATTCAGATCCTGATCATTGTATCCCCACCGACTAGTCATTGGCATAACGATTGCCATACATAAAATAACGATAATTCCAATAAAAGCAATAATTGAAACCTTACTTCTACAGAAACGCATCATCGCATCTTTAAAGAATCCAATCGCTTTATCCTGAAATGTTTCATCTGCAATATCTTCTTTTAACTGAACAAATTCAAATTCCGTTTTATCAATTTTATATTCCGCTTCATCGGAAGAATAAAACTTTGTCATTATTTCTTCCCTCCCATCCTCACGCGTGGATCAACAATGCCATAGGAAAGATCCACGATCAATACGGTAACAAGTGACACTACGGAATAAAAGATCAGGGCTGCCAGTGTTACGGTGTAGTCCGGTGCATTGATGGATTTTACCATAATGCCACCCATTCCCGGTATTGAAAAGATCGTTTCAATTACAAGACTTCCTCCCATAATACTGGTAAACATCGGAACAATGATATTCATAAGCGGAAGCATGGAATTTCGAATTCCATGGTTGATCGTTGCCTTACGTTCTGTTAGACCCTTTGTCTTAGCTAAAAGCATAAAATCCGAATTGATCGTTTCTGCTAACTCTGCTCTCAGATATCTGGTCACACGGGCGATCGGTCCAAGGGACAACGCCAGAATCGGAAGTGCCAGACAATAAAATTTATCCAAGCCAACAACTGTCGCATCAAAAATGATTGGGAACAGACCTGCTTTAAATGCCACAAAATACTGGAGCAACGTAGCGAAAATAAAGGATGGTACTGAAATAAATATAACGACTAAAAATGAGATCAGATAGTCTGTCATTGTATTTTTCCTGACCGCTGCCACAATTCCCAGGATAATTCCTAACGGAAGTGATATGATCAATGAAAAAAAGTTAATATAAAGAGTAACCGGAATTTTTGTTTTGATCACTTCCCATACCGGAACATTTACATACATTTTTAATGAGGTTCCCCAATCACCCTCCAGCACAAGTCCTTTGAGAAATAGTGCGTACTGAACAGGTATTGGCTTATCCAGATTATATTTTGCTTCCAGCGCTTCTCTCTGCTCATATGTCATATCGACAGCATCATCAAAAATTCCGCCTGGCATTAACCGGATTACCATAAATCCTATGGTAACAATAATAAACAGAGTCACCAGCATCGCCAGAATTCGCTGTATAATGTATTTTGTCATATCATTCCCTCCGAGTTTCCGTTGTTATTTCGGCAAGATTCATTCATTCCTTTCAGTGATCGGATCTTCTGTTATAAAAAAGCAGCCTGCCGGCACGCAAGATCCGGCAGGCTGCATGTTGTAGAACCATTCAGTTTCCTTATCGGTTATACTTCTTTATCACTGATCGTAAAGCCAAATCCATAACCTGGAATATATTCATCCGACGGAAGGATCACCTTCGGATTGATCAGATAGTAGTTCGGAGCTTCATATACCGGACATGCTGCGACTTCATCTAAAATAATCTGTTCAATTTCTCTCGCAAGCTCCAGACGATATGCCGGATCCTTCTTTGCTTCCAGATCATAGTTTGCTTTTTCCCAAAGCGCATCCACCTCATCGTTATAATACGGCTCATTCTTGTTTGAATACATACTGGTATAAACCTTAAGTCCATTCCATGGAGCCTCTGTACTTGTGTTCCAGCCTCTCCACTGAAGCTCATAGCTGTTCGGATCACCGTTTTTCCATCCCTTAATATAGGAATTCAAAACGCCACTTGGAGCAGCCATCAATTCTAGTGTAAAACTGTCACCAAAAATCTCCGGAAATGTTTTGTGTAAAAACTCAGATGCTGCTTTGTTATTGGCACTTGTCTCATTGTACTGTAACGTCAAAGTCAGATTGCTGATACCGCACTCTGCCATCGCCTTATCGTAATACTCTTTTGCAAGTTTCGGATCATATCCGAAATTGTCTGCCAGATATTCCTGTGCCTCCGACATTTCACGATATGTTTTTCCATCAAGACCAAGGCATTTACTCGGTACGAGGTAGTTTGCCGGAATACCGTTTGTCATTTTGGCAATGCTCTGACGATCCACTGCATAGAACAATGCTTTTCTGAAATTTACATTTCCAAGAATTCCATTATTATTGGTATTTCCATGGTTGATCGAAATTACCTGAATGGCTTTTGCAGGTCCCGTCTTAATACTCGGATCATCTACATACTGTTCGATTGCCTCCGGGCTTAATGTAACTTCATCCATCTCACCGTTCAGATAAAGCTCAAGAGCAGTATTTTTGTCTGCTACTACTTTATAAACATACTCATCCAGCTTGATCATATCAGAAAGAACATAATCTGGATTTCTCTTCATTTTAAAGACAGAGCCAGGAACCCAATCTGTTAAAATGTAAGCACCACAGCTCATATAAGTATCTTTTGTGGAACCATATGAGGTCTTTGTTCGATCCGCGTTCATTCCTGCTTCATAAGTTGGCTTATGTACCAGATTAGTCCATACATAGTGGAAATGGCTTCGGACATCTGCTTCCGTAACCGGGGCATCCAGTTCAAGTCCAAGAAGATAATCACCATTTCTCTTAATTCCCACTTCATCCCAGGAAACCTTATTCTCAGTCCCCTGAAGTGAATATTCTGTAGCTTTTGTGATTGTGATGTAGTCGCTTGCAAGCTGAGAAGCACGGCTATTTACCATAAGCGGATCCAGACACATCTTAAACGAATAAATCACATCATCAACTGTAATCGGGTCTCCGTTTTCCCATTTTGCATTTTCGCGAATCTTAATCTGCCATACTTTTCCTTCCTCATCCAGCTGTTCCGGTTTACTTTCTGCAAGCTCCGGGACATAGTCTGAACTTTTTCCGTCTTCCGTCGGATAAAGGCGGTATAGAAGGAGTGTGCTCGGACTGATAATATCTGAGCTGACACTTAATGTATAAATATGGCTGTTTAAAGTATCAACATCTGACGTCATATAATCATTAAATATCTTTGGACCTGCTGATGTTGTTGTAGCAGCCTCTGTCGATACCTGAACAGCTTCTGTGTCGGAATCTTCAGGATTTTTCGGTTCACTGCTACACCCGGTTATTGTACCAAGCACCATTGTACATGCTAACAACGCTGCAATTGTCCTCTTTCTCATCTTGTTTCCTCCTTTTGTTTCATATTTTTCAAACAAGCTTTCGATATTCTTTTTTTCGTTTAGAATTTCTCATCTGTTGACATTTATATAGATCCCGTTATAATAAAATCCATATGCATGACATCAAATCAGTGAAAGGATGGTTTCTTATGTCTTCATTGTTCCGAAAAAGCTTTTTCAAGCATCTCCTGATCGGAGGCTGCTTTGGAATCCTCTATTTGTTATTCAGCCATAATTCATTTTTTTTGAATCGGCTGATTAACTCGTTCTTTCTCTCCAGCCTCCCTCCGCTTATTTTTGGAGGTTTCCGATTCGCTAAAAATCTCGGAACCTTTGATCTGTTTATTTATAGTCATCGAAAACTTTTTAAATACGGCAAACACCATGAAAAATTCGAAAAAGAAAATGAAATGATTGCTCCAGATTCCACTCAGAAGCTTGGTTCCTATTACGAATACCTGCATTCACAAAAACCTGCATCCTCCTGTATCGGAGCTGTTCTTGCCGGAAGTTTCTATCTGATTATATCGTTGTTCCTTACATTCTTTACGCTTTAGTAAAGTTTGTCTGCTTTCTTCTTTTTTGTGAATTGTTGTGTATTTTTTTAATTTTCTGTTTGTTTTAAGTTCATTTCTGTGTTCATTATATCTTTTCAGAATATAGCTGACAAGTTTTTTCCAGTACTTTCAGACCTTTGGGTTCATTTTTTTGTCAAAAAAATTGATTAGGTTGATTTGCATCATTTTTTCTTAACAAATCAACCTAATCAAAGTATGTTTCTTTATGTACTGATCATAAACTCTTACAAATATGTCTCTCCCTTTCCGGTGATCTCACATCCTCCTTTGGTGCGATTTGTATGGACCAATCCCTGCTCCGCCATGCTGTGGATCGTGCTTCTTATCTTTCCTTCGCTTACATCCATGCCGTTCTCCTGAACCATATGAAGCAAGGTGACTCTTCCTATTTTCGGATTCTGACTTAAGCAGATCAAGATCTGCCGTTCCAGCGGGGACAGGTCCTTTGCATTTTCATGCACCTGAGAAAGAATATACGCCGGTAGATCTCCTTCCGTCAGTTTTGCATCTGCTTTGACACAGAAGAAATATTTACATAAGTTCTCGATTTCTTTTCCGTTTCCAGGCCAGTTGTAGCTCATTAAAAACTTCCAGAGTCCGTCACTGAACAGTTCTTTCCAGGATAAGGACGGATTATTATATACATTCCTTAAAAAATATTCAAATAATAGCGGAATATCTTCCGGTCTTTTTCGCACCGGCAGCGTTGCCAGGGATACTTCATTGATGCGATAAAACAGTTCCTTTAAAAATTGTCCGTTACGACTCATCTCATAAAGATCCCGGTCTGCAGAGGCAATCAACCGAATATTGACGGATGAATCCAAAAGCCCAAGAATCTTTCTCTGAAGAGGTTCCGTCAGATTATGGATGCCATCCAGATAAAGCGTTCCGCCGCAGGCACGTTTCAACACACAATCCCTCTCTGACAGATCCAGTTCCCTTGCCACCTGCGCCACATTAAGCGCTGACAGATTCAGCTTAATAAAAGCGCCTCTGCAGCGTTTTGAATTGCTGTGGATCGCCTGAGCCAGAACCTCTTTTCCGGTCCCCGTCTCTCCCTGGATCAGCACCCGGTAATCAGTCAGCGAAATTCTTCGGGCTGTTTCTATCATATGAAGGACCTGGCTATTTTGAGATCGGTAATCGCGAAACTGATACCATGTCTCCATTTCCTGTTCTGGATTCCCATTTCCTGCCTCTTTCCCTGCTTTATGATCCTCCGCTCCGCCATTATGTTCCGAAATCTGCCTTCTTCCTAAATGGATCAGAGTCAGATCCTCATGATTCGTATCCCGAAATTTTCGCAGTGTTATCGTCACCTTTTTATTTCCATGCCGGACAAGCTCTGCCGTCAGGCTCTCCTGATCCGGATATTTTTTCAATATTTCCTCAAACTCCGGCAGGACCTCCAAAAGCGATACACCGATCAGATGCGGTTTATGGATCTCAAGTTCTTCCACAAACGGATCATTGACCATAATCATGATATTTTTCTCATTCAACATACAAATACCGATATCAATGTTGTTGATGATACTCTGTGTGATAAAATTTAAGTTTGTTGTCTGTCGAACCTGATGATTCGACATTTTAAGCAGTTGGACAAATTGATTCAGATAATTCTGCGTCACCACGTCCGCGATGCTCATAGAAAGGTTAAAGAATGATGCGATCTCTGCGATCGTAGATACATCCACCACCCGGATCCCGATGTCGATCACATGCGGAATATATCTCGGTACATACCGTTCTTCTCCTAATGTCACTGCATACTGGATCGAATAATCAGGTTCACCGCATCCCGGATAATACGGAATAAAATGATATTGTGAAAAGCCATATGTATTTAAAAGATGTATCGCCCCTTTCGTCGTTCTCTCTGTATCATTGATCAGATATACCTGCGAACTCGGCGGGATCGAAAGGATCTTATGCAAATACGTAAAATTGAAGGTTCTGATACAAATCAGGAAATGAATCTTCGGGGTCAGCTTTGACTCTGCTCTTCTCGCTGCCCCCTTGGACGCAAACAATACCAAATCAAACTGTTCCATTATTTCTGACGTAACATCATCAGCAAGACGCGCTTCCAGTTGGATATAACGGCCAAATATTTGAGTCAAATAAGAGCGGAGTCCTACATTGGTAGATGGACTGCAGGACACCAGCAGCATCGTTTTTTTCATATGCATTTTCCCCCTACTGATTATTAGGTTAATTATACCTCCCATTTAATTTTCAAACAACCTAATCACAGGAAATTATGAATCAGATTTTTTATATATTCATCATAATACTTTTTGCTTTGACAGTGTATTTCTTGAATTGTACAATAATAATTGAAAAACACTTTTTCTGATGCATTTTACAATAGAAAGGAGACGAACTGCAATTGTTACTCATTAAGAATGGAAAACTCATCACCATGGCCGGAATCTATGAACAGACTGGCGATATTTTAATTGAAAACGGGAAAATATCCCAGATCGGAACAGTTGGAGCTGTTCCTGCAGATTGTAAAGTCATTGACGCGGCAGGAAGACTGGTAACGCCGGGACTCATTGATGCCCACTGTCATATCGGACTTCTGGGAATCAACAGCCCTGCGGAAGTGGACGGAAATGAGAATACGGATCCGGCACTTCCGGGGCTCCGCGGCATTGACGCTTTAAAATGGAATGACGTTACCTTTGATGTTGCCGTTCGTCATGGTGTCACAACCGTTGTTACCGGACCAGGAAGCTCTAATATCATCGGCGGAACCTTTACTGCTATAAAGACAGCCGGAAAAGATCCGGATTCACGTGTCATATCTCAGGAGATCTGCATGAAAATGGCTCTGGGAGAAAATCCAAAGGTCAATTACGGCAAGCGTGACAAAGCACCAAAAACACGGATGATGAATGCTGCCATTATGCGGGAACAGCTTTTCAAGGCAAAGGAATACCATAAGAACTATAAAGAACATGGAAATGATCCTGATTTTCCGTTTGATTTTCATATGCATTCCCTTATGCGCGTTTTTGACGGCATGCGCGTAAAGATCCATGCACATCAGGCAGACGATATTCAAACAGCGATCCGTATCGCAAACGAATTTGGTCTTCGTTATTCGATCGATCACTGTACGGATGGCTATCTGATCGTCGATGAGCTTGTAAAAAATCATGTCCAATGCCTCCTCGGTCCTACGGTCGGAGGAAAAGGAAAATTTGAAACAAGGCATAAAACCTTTGAAGCCGGACGGATTCTTGAAGAAGCCGGTGTCACCTTCGGACTCATCACAGATGCCCCTGTCGTTCCCATTGAAGGTCAGCTTCTGCAGGCTGCTCTCTATATCAAGAATGGACTTTCCAGAGAGATGGCTCTCAAGTGCCTCACCATCAATAACGCAATCATTACCGATATTGATTCCAGAGTCGGAAGCCTGGAACCGGGAAAAGATGCTGATGTGGTCATCTGGAATGTAGATCCATTGGCAACCATGAGCCAGGCCGGTATCGTTATCGTGGACGGTGAAATCATATACAGTAGAAAGGCGGGGGAAAGCAATGTTGATTATCAAAAACTGTAATCTCATCAATATGGCCGGAATCTACGAAGAAAAGAAAGATCTGGTTATAGAAGACGGAAAAATCCTTGATATCTGCGACAATGCAGTCAGTAAGTACAATGTTGGACATGTCAGCATCGATGCCTGCGGTCACTATGTGACACCGGGATTTGTAGAACCTCATTGCCAACTGGGCGTGCGGGAACAGATCTATCGTTTTGAAGGCGACGATTCGAACGAAACCTCCGATCCAATCCTCCCACAGCTTCGCACATTAGACGCGATCAACCCTGCCGACGAAGGTTTTCAAATGGCGCTTGCCGGCGGTGTTACCACCGCAGTTGTCTGTCCGGGAGATGCCAATCTGATTGGCGGAACCTGCGCCGCGATCAAAACTGCGGGAAAAACAGTTTCCGACCTCACGATCGTGCCGGAACTTGCTTTTCATATGAGTCTGACGGATGAAGTCAAAACAACATATTCCGGAAAACGATCACCAAAGACTCGTCTTGCCACCGCAGCTTTGATCCGTGAAGCACTAATGAAAGCAAAAAATTATCATACAAGCTGGAAGCTTGCCGAAACGGATCCTTCCAAAAAGCCACCGAAATTTGACATGAAGCTCCACTCCCTCATGCGTGTCTTTGACGGTATGCCGGTAAAGATCACGGCAAAACGCAGTTATGATATGGCTACTGCGATCCGGATTGCCGAGGAATTCGGACTGCATTATACCTTGGAGGACTGCACAGAAAGCTGGTTGATTCCGGATCTTCTGAAAAAGCACAATGTTTCGTGCGTCGTCGGTCCCTCCTACGGATCAAAGAGCAGTGAAAATCGGAACCGTGATCCGATCGTCGGATCTGTTCTGGAGGAACACGGCATCCCATTTGCATCATCCACTGCTCATCCAAAAATGAATATCGAGCTTTCCGCTATTCATCTTACTCTCATGTATAAAAAAGGGCTCACTGCCTTAACTGCCCTGGAATCAGCCACCATCAACGCTGCCCGTGTCTGCGGACTCGATCAGAGAGTCGGAAGTCTGGAGCCGGGAAAGGATGCAGACATTGTGATCTGGGACGGCTATCCGTTAGACTACTATTCTTCCGCTTCCACCGTTTTGATCGAAGGAAAAGTTGTATATCAAAAATAATCCATTCCCTATAGGAGGTACTTATTAGTATGGAGCAGCAAAAAACAAACATCATTCAGACCATCGACCGTATGCAGCATGAGCTGTTAGCACTTTCCCACCAGATCCATGACCATCCGGAGCTTGGATATGAAGAACATCAGGCAGTCGCATCGATCCGTTCTTTTTTAGAAGATCGTGGTTTTCAGGTAGAAACTCCGTACTGCGGACTTGACACTTCTTTTAAGGTTGTAAAAAAAGGAAAAGGTCCGGGACCGAGAATTGCTTTTCTTGCGGAATACGATGCGCTCCGCGGAATCGGTCATGGCTGTGGTCACAATATCATCGCAACCTGTGCCGTAGGTGCATTTATGGGAATTGCTTCTCTGATCGATGAATACGATGGTGAAGTTTCTATCATCGGCACACCGGCGGAGGAAGGCGGGGCCGGCAAAGTCATCCTCTTAGAGCGCGGTGCCTTTGATGAAACTGATTATGCCCTTATGATGCACCCGTCCGGAGGCGGTTCCAACCTCGTTGGCAGAGGTGGACGTGCCGCTACAAGAATCCGCGTATCCTTCCACGGAAAAGCTGCCCATTCGTCTTCACCCTCAAATGGCATCAATGCCCTTAGCGCTGCGATCCATGTGTTCAACCAGATCGATCTGATGCGCTCGACATTCCAGGTTCAGGACAACATCAACGGTATTATTCTGGAAGGCGGAACTGCTGCCAATGTAATTCCGGAACTTGCCAAGTGTGAATTCAGCCTTCGTGCTGAAACCATGCTTAGGATCAAGGAGCTGATCCGCTTTGTGACATCCTGTATTGAACACGCAGAGGCCCTGACCGGAGCAAAAGCTGAAGTCAGTGTAGAGCCGATCTACGCAGAACGTTATCCAAATAAACCAATGTGCCAGGCCTTCAAGAATAATATGGAATCTCTCGGGATCCAGATGACCTGGGCTGAACCCGGAAAGCTTTACGGATCTTCAGATATCGGAAATGTCTCCATCAAGATCCCGGCAATCCACGATTATCTGTCTATCACAGATGATAAAACCATTCAAAGCCACTCCAAAGAATATACAAAAGCCGCTGCAACTCCTCAGGCTGATGAGATCTGCCTGAAGGGTGCCAAGGGTCTTGCTATGACAGCTCTCGATATTCTGGAAAGCAGTGAATTCCGTTCTGAGATCAACGCTTACCACGATGCTCAGGTTCCGAAGGAATATCGTTAAACCTGTATTCTTTAAAGCCTACACCCGTATTTAACTGATCGCGCAAAGAAAAAACTTCCGGACCATTTGGACCGGAAGTTTTTTTCACAATCATTTCTTTATTCATAACTACTCCGTACCTTCACCGTTACGAGCAAAAATCTTTTTACACCAAACAGATCTCTGTTTACTCCGTGTCCTCCTCCAGCGTATACGGAGTCACCTGATATACGTAGTAGACCTACCAAGTAAATTTTACTTAATGCCGTTTTCCCTTATTTTATAAGCCTTTCCAGACTTTGCAACACCACTTTCTTTGATTTTTACACCAAATATACACCAATCATCCCGCCGATAGGGTAATAACCTTACCGCTTTCATTCTTAGCGTTCTCGAATCGTTTAAGCGCCATATCATCAGCCATCCCATTTACTTTCGCCATTTCTTCTTCAAGAAGTTTCATTTCATCTACTTGAAGATCCGGCAATACATGCGCATACAAATCCATCGTCATCTGTAATGTCGCATGCCCTAATATCTTTTGCAATACCTTAGGCTTCATATTCCCCTCCAGACTTCTCGTTGCAAATGTATGACGAAAAGTATGTGGTGTGATGGCTTCAAATTCTTCCAGAGAATCCCTCATAGCATTGATCTCATCGAGAATTCTCTTAACTGCATCGCAAAATACCTGCTCGATAATAGGGGTATTAAATTTTGTTGTAAAAAGAATATCTTCAAACTGCTTATCGCATCGTTTTAATCCCCATCGATTTCTCATGACTCGTTTTTGCAGTATCTGCTTTTTCAGTGCCAGTTCTGCATTCTTATTCATGGGTATTTTTCTTCCGCTCTTCTTTGTTTTTGGCGTATCTATATGGATAGTCTTCTTCGTATCTCCTTCCCACTTTTGATAAATAAGTGTCTTGTTCACTGAAATTCTTTTTCTGTTAAAATCAATATCAGCAGCTGTTAAAGCACAGGCTTCTCCCGGACGTAATCCTGTGTTTACGCATACGGTAAACAGGTTATCATAAAAAGTTCCCTTACAACAATCGAAAAACACTGATTGTTCTTCTTTTGTCATAACCCTTGGTTCTTTTTCTTCGTCTCGAACTATTTTGATTCCCTTTACAGGATTTTTCTTGATGAAATTGTCAATCATCGCCTTAGAAAACATATCCATCAACATGATTCTTGCACGATTTTTTGTCTCAAAACCGTATCCATCTCGATCCATGCCATTTATAAAATCCAATATCTGTAAATGCGTAATTTCCGCTATACGGCGTTCTCCCAAACACGGTTTAATATGCTTTTTATAGAAGCTTATGTAACCAGCTTTCGTATTCTCTTTTATAATGCCATACTTATAAATGTTCATCCATTTGACGTACCATTCATCTAAGGTCATTTTGCTGTCACAGATATTGAGTTTCTGTTCATCCTCATATTTGGCTTTGGTCAAATCTGCCCTAACTTCTGATAGATTATAGCTAGTGAATTGAGGACGATTTCCAAATCTGTCTGTAAATCTCCCCACATAACACCCATTTTTCCGCTGTGTGATTCCCTTTCCTAGTTCTTTTCCTTTTAAATCTTTTCCCATATATCTGAACTCCTTTCCGGTGTCCAGAAGCTTAGGAAACTATGTGCTACATTTTAAAGTGTAGCACATAGTTCCCTTTGTTGCAATTATATAGCCTCTGCACCCTCAATCCACTTTTCGAATTTTATCCTCTTAATCAGATATTTGCAGCCATTTTTCAATACAAACGGACATCTCGGATTTCTAACAAGCTCTCGAATTTTTTTGTCACCAATCCCAGAATACTCCGCTGCTTCTTCTATCGTCAGGTTCATTTTTTCCCATACAGGAATTCTATTGCTGACATTCCGTTCTGTATCAATTGAACTCATATGATGTACTCTCCTTCCTCGTTTCAGCTTTTCCTAACGTTCCAGTCCGTGGTCAATCGATACTCTGCATCATTTTTCACACATTCCAATTACGCCTATCCTCGGATTATCTTTTGACGCACATCTAATCCTTCTAAATTCACAGTTTTGAAATGTCATTTTTAACCAGTTCGAAAAGTATTCATATGTAACTGCCATCAAGCCTTGTTGCGTACAATACTTTCTATAGTTAAGATAGATGTCCTGAAGATACACTTTATCGGATACGTTGCCCGTTACAGTCAATTTCTCACTTACATACTGTTCAATTGTACCAGAGATATCCTCTAGTTGATATCTCCAGCGTTTTTTCATATTGTCTGCCACTGCGCAATGCGAAAAAGAAAAATTTCTTGTTACGACCTTATGGACTGCACATAAGCATCTTGTTACAATAGAATTTTTCTCCTGAAAAAGTTTTTCCAGCAATTCATGATCCAATTCTGGCTTGGGAACTGAATGTTCAAACGGAATTATTATCATTCGTTCCCAAAATGCCGTATCATCATCCACTTTCGGAATTACAACAGGATAATTACTTGCAAAAAGGAACCGCATCTTACTACGGATAGATCGCATATTCTCGTACTTCTTTTCCACGGTTATCAAGTCTCCACCTGTAATCTGCTTTAAGAGTGCAACCGTCATAGCATCCAATTTTCCCTTTGGGAGATCCATTGCCATATTTATAAGTTTTCCCTGTGTATCTCCCAGAGAGAATCTATTGGAAAGTTGATACGTCGCACGGTAAGCAATATATCTCTCCCCAATTATTTCTCTCAACAGATTTCCGATAGTGCTTTTCCCGCTATCCGGAGCTGTTCCCATAACAAAGAAACACTTTCCATCATTTAGCGAAGACATTAAATATCCCATCACTTCCTGGATGCGCGTCCTAATCTGCTGATCACCATCGCTTATTTGATTTAGAAACTTTTCAAAAAACTCTGTATCCCTTTTTCCTGTCCACTTGGCCTTCAGCTCATAGAAAGTCAGATACTCCGGCGAATGTTTCCGCAATTCAAGTGAACGTAAGTCCAAGACCCCATTTTTTAATACGACAAAATACTTTGCTTCTTTAAGTCTCTTTTCATAGTCTCTGGGAATCAAATCTTCTCTTGCTTTTATATAAGAAAAGCATTCTGAAAATTTTCTTATTCCCATGCATCCAAACCCCGTCAAGTCAACTTTATTTACTATCACTTCAAGAAACCTTTGCTCTGTATCAATCAGGTCATATGTTCTTCCATTATAGTAATACAGTGCATCCTCATGGCGAATCACTATTACTTTTTGCAGCAACATTTCCACCAGATCAGACAACGAATATTTCGATAGATTTTTTGTTCTCACCGACTCAGTACCCGTATTATTTTTGCTTTCTTGTGGAAATGTCATCGGAACTTCAAAATACGTTTTACTTTTTTTCGCATACCGCTCATTTCCAATATTTCCGTCTGCGAACTCTGCAATGATATTTTTTAGTTCATCATTGGGCGAGTTCATAGATACGTTTTCCTGGGCATGTAACGGTTCTGCTCTGTCCGACGTAAATGCTTCTATACACTGCTGTTTTTCGTTGGCATTCCATTCTCCCGGATTTCTTAACCTATTTTTCAGGTCTACAGTCTCTTTTTTCACCTTCTTCCCGTTAATAGAATCACTTTTCTTACTCTTCCCTGCGAACTTTGCAAACAAACTCAGCAGTACCTCATCGTCTTGTAGGTGAGCATCAGGCACATCTTCATCTCGCCTGACTCTACATCTATGTCTGTCAGAGCGATAAGATACATTCTGCGTTTCCCCTCTACTCCGTTTTTTCCGTTCTTCCATGAATCAACTCCCCCTGTTCTAGTACTTTTTTCATTATCTCAAAGATATCTGACTCATCATCATCGTTATTTTCGCAGTCGATGCAATACCCCTTTTGTCCTTGCCAATCAAAATAAAAAGCTATACTGCCTTCTGTGCTTTCTATTGCCCCCACAATATTAATCACACTAGCGGTCTCATCTGACTTCCGTCTGAATATAAAAATTGAATTTTCATCTTCCGGACTTCCTATGCACATGAGCATATGCTGGGAGGATTTGATGCACAACTCTAGATTCTTTGGAAGATTTATGAGATCTCCGTTCTCCACTCTCCATTCAAGTGTATGGTGATCCATAAAGTTTACAAATACAAATGCGTTTTTTATTCCGACCTTTCCTGTATCCGCGAACTTTGCTCCATAATACTTGTCAGATAGGAGGGCAAAGTCATATCTTCCATATGTGCTTAATGCTTTTCTTCTCGCTGTAAAAAATTCTTCTTTTTTATTCATAATATTTTTTATCGCTCATGAGCGAACTCCTTTTTGTTATTTAGACGTCTTGATGTCATTTTATACCTTGCCCCTTGTCAGCACTAATAGGAAACTATCTTTTTTAAATTACCACTAGTTTTTTTCAATATAATTTGATATAATAAATATTTTTCAAACAAAAAAGCCAACCTCTTCGGTTGACTTATATTGCTTACTATTAAATCTCATCTACAATTCATTGTGTTTTCCTCATCCAAGGGTTATTCTTCATCCAAATCTTCTGATTCCCTTATTAAATTAATAGCTGCTTGAATGGCATTATGACACTTGAGCATAAACAAACACTCTTTCTTTTCTTCTGGATTTTCTATCCTATTAGATAATAAATTCTGAAATCCACTCAACGCCCACGATAGTTCCTCTTCAACCCTATCTATTTCATCCTCTTGGAAATAATTATCTTTTTCCAACAAGCCAACAAAATCTTCTTTCGTCCCTTCTTTTATCCCTTCTTTTATCCCTTCTTTCGTCCCTTCTTTCGTCCCTTCTTTCGTCCCTTCTTTCGTCCCTTCTTTTATCCTTTTAATATAATTTACACGTCCAAATTTACCCCATAATTCATCTGTCTCGTATTTTTCAAGTAATTCAATAAAAAAATCTTTTTCTTCTTTACTAAAGCCACCATACGTTCTCATCGATGTTTTTGACTTATTATCTTTTAGATAATCCTCATACATCTTAGGTACAAACATTTGACATGCCCTTTCCCAATGCATTTGTAACTTTTTTCTTTTATTCGGATCAGTTTTATAATCTGATTGCTCGCCATTACACATAATGTCATACTCTTTCAGAACTTGATATAACGAATATCGATTTTCCATAGTATCCCCTTCTCTTTGGTGTGTTAATTTTTCCGTATCTACGCATATTATAATGCCCTGACATTTTTGCGTCAATGTGCCAATGTGTCAGCTTTTTTCTAAACTTTATGCATGCTTATATATTCTCTTTTGTCTATAACATATTTCATTTGCATAAAGGTATTAGCTTTACCTGACACATTGGCACAGATTTGAACAGCCCTACATTTTATCCCATTCTTTTATTTTAAGCTGCTATTTCCATTTCTCTTTTCTCACGATTATACCGATAAATATGCGGGGACAACTGTTCCTCTTTCCTTATACACCCTATATTAATCTGCATTAGAAGTGTCTTCAGATCCAGAACAGGGATATTCACTACGGTCTCTGGTACTGCCATCACTTCATGAACAGAAGTCGGAAATATAATCAAATTTGCTCCAACCTGATCTGTGAGTTTGTCAAACGGCTCCTTATTAAGAATCACCGCTGCCCCATCCGATTCCAGACGATTCTGTATTACATATACGGGAAGATTCATTTTATTTCCATCCGGTATATGCTCCCTATCAAAAGCAGTCTGATTTAAAATAATATCTTCCAATGGCTCAATCTTATATGGGAACCTCTTTTTCATATTGCTGAGCGCCTGCTCGTGCAATGTTTCAACCGATATTCCCATTCTTTCTAACATTTTCTTTGTAATTCTGGCGCTGTATATGTAGGACTTCCAATCACGGAACTCCAGCTGATAAATAGCTGCCAGATCCAGATATTCTGTGTTTGGAACTTCCTGTAATAATTTCAGATTTCTCACCTTGTTGATCACCTGGCAGAAAACTTTTGATTGCATCTTTTCCCAGTCTGTGATATCTCCAATGACAGATTCACACTCCGCAATTGCATCCAGATTTACATCGACCCGGATCATTCTGCCAACGCTCCTTCGCAGATCAGCATCGTGATCGAATACCTTGTAAAAATGCTCCAGATAAGCACTCCGATGAACTCTGTTGCCATAAATCAATGTCTCTGTCCCTTGATAAATCAGTTCATTATTTCTGATTATTGTAATCTCCTCAACCGCTGATGGACTTCCCATTCTCATCCCAGCAGTACGTTTTATCAATTTCATAAATTTTTCCATTGTAATTTTTGCTTCCATCTTAATCCTCCATCAATTCTTTTTCATATTCTGGATTGTTTTCGCTGCATAGATGCCATCTAAGAATCCATTCTGATAGATTGCCAATTCCTTTTCATTATTCCCCTCAAGGATAGTCTCCATATATTCCTCGAAAAGCTGCTTCTCTGTATCATTCAATCTTCCAAGCAGTTCATCCCGCCTCTGGCCTTCTCTCTGGTAAAAATCCTTTTTCTCCCGCCATTCCGCAAGAAGGATCTGTTCGATCCGCTTTGATGCTGCCTCTTTCAATAATTCCAAAATTCCATCGCATGATACCATTGTTTTTTGTCTCCTTTTTTAAGCTGCTGATCTGGACTTTTTGAGACCTGACATGGCGTCCCGGTATTGCTCCGGTGTCATCTGATTGATATCGGACAAGCCATATCTTCTTAACACGGTCTGCCATGATACCCCGGTACGGTCCAGTTCCCTCTGTAACTCGTCTATGCGGTTCTGCATTGCTTTCTCCGCCAGTTTTGTCCTGACCTCCGTTGAGTTCCCTTTGGTCTGTTTTGACCGGCTCTGCGCTTCCTCCTTTCCCTTCCCCGCATAGTACGAATAGATAATTTCACCCCTCTGATTCTGGATCTGCAATCCAATGATCTCCCGTTTATCGTTATAATTGATATCCGCGACCTGGAATCGGTCTTTGGTAACATACTTCTCCTTGATTCTCTGAATATGAACCTTTTCTACAGGAACCCAGATAAATGGCGCAGAATACAGTTCTCTTCCAATTCCCCAGTTTACGCACGCTCTTTTGAAACTGTCCGATGCCTGCCCCTTTTCTTTTTCCGCATAACTTTCCTTCCCGACATCCTGCTTTCCGATCCACTGGCTCTTTTCTGTATCCCATACCTCAACGGTACAGTAAAGATTTCCCTCGATTACCTGATGGCTGCGCTTCCAGCCAAACGTCGTGAATGTTTCATCGAGAATCCGCTGATCCACACGGGCATCTTTGTATAACAATAAGGAGACTCCTGTCTCCGTAACCATTGATACTCTGCATTCAATTTCATCTGCATGAAGCAGACGTATCTCTTTATCTGCCATTATAAAATCCTCCCCTCATCATGCAGCCGGATTTACTACAAACCGTCTGGATGCTATCGTCTTTGTATATTTCTGGTAAATTTCCGGATTCTCCTGCTTTAACTTTTTGCTGTCCAGACGTTCCGAATTAACTGACTGCCATGTTACGCGGAATTTCTCACTTAAAGCAGTCGCATGGTCTCCCATATACAGTTTGATCTCCTGATCGATCTTTCCCTGTTCCTGCTCCAGATCCTTAATCTTCTCCTGAATCTCTGCTCTCCGGCACAGCTTCGCATCAAACAGGTTCAGCGGAAGCACCTCTTGAGTGCTGGATTCCGGGAATCTTTGTAAAAGGAACTTATCGTCTGCTTCAGATCCATTTGGCTGCGGCGCTTTCCCCGTCAGGATATGGTTCTTCCAGAAGTTCTCCTCCACCGTAATCAGGTTCTGGATCATCTCCTCATCCCAGCTGATCTTCGCATACTTAAATTCCTGCCCCAGAATGACAACGGCAATATACCAGTTCTTCTTCCCGGTTACTGCCATATAGTGGTAGCACTGGATCATATAATGTGCCGGGATCTTACCATCCTTCCACTTATCAGCGTTATAGGCATTCGCCGTCTTGCATTCCAGGCCTGCGTCTTCCCCTACCACAAGCCGGTCTACATCCGCAAGCATAAACGGATGTTCTTCCGAACGGTACATGAAGTTTGACCGCCGCACCTTCTTTCCGGTTTCTTCCATGAACCGCCGTGCCACATACTCTTCCAGATCCCGTCCCTGCCGCATTGACTCACTGTCCTTATCCTGCACCTCTTCACTGGTCTTGTCATAAAAGACCTGCAACGGACTGGAATATGGATTCAGCCCGCACACTGCTCCCGAATCAGATCCGCCAAGACCTGTTTTTCTTAAATTTAGCCATTCATTTCTCTTAACTCCCTGTAATGACACTTTCGTTTCTAACATACACTTTCCTGCCTTTCTTTTTTATAAACTCATTACCTCATGACGCAAATTCAGATTCGGGAAATACTGCCAGTTCACCGCGCTCTTTGAAACTATAGAACTGCCCCTCTCCTACAATGACGTGATCCAATACTGGAAGATTCAAAATTTGCCCAGCCGCAATCAGGCGTTCTGTAAACTGCTTATCCTCTCGACTTGGATTTGGATACCCTGACGGGTGATTATGAAAGCAAATGACATATGAAGCATTATTCAGTAAGGCATGCTTAAAAATATTTTTTATATCTACTACGCATGAGTCCACACCTCCAACAGCTGCGATCTCCACCGCCATCGGCTCCAATTTGGCATTCACACTCATAACAAGCATTATCTCTCGATCTGCTTGTTCAAACAGCGGACGTACCATGTCAACCGCTTCTACCGCTGATGTAAAACGCTTTGTTCCATACAGCATTTTTCCCTCCCGCACCATTTGAAGCGTTACAACTCCAACCCATTTTCTCGGAATTGGTCTCTTCATCATATCCATAATCGCTTTTTTCTGTGTTTTTCCCCTCATAATTTTCCTCCGAGTTTAAAATAAATAGGGACAGAAACGCTTCTCATCACGTCCTGTCCCTGTGTCTCCCAATCATGCTGCATTTAAAATCTTGCAGGCACAATCAATCATTGCATTCCCTTCTACAGTTTTTGCAAATAAATTTTCTTTGTAATTAGCAGTTGTCCGAAGCGGTTTCGCATGAGTTGCAAAGTCAGACACCGCATTGATAAATCGATATCCATTCTTTCCAACATTTTGCAAATCCGGTGCATCAAAATATCGTGCCATCAAATCTTCCTTCATTCGAAGAAGATTCTTCTTCTGCTGAAGCGTCGGCTCTTCATAGATTGGAAATAACGCATCAATATATTCTTTGACCTGCCGATCTGTCAGGCGAATCTGATTCAAGCGTTCAATCGTCTTGCCAAGTTCCGCCATGTACTTTTCTGCATAAAGTAAAGAATCCCTGGCATCCATAAGTTTTCCATTCATATCACCGGTATGATTTGTTGACCATGCGCGTTTGGCTGTACTTAAGGCAAGATTCAGCGTATTCTGACACACCACACGAATTGGCGTCATCGCAGCTTTAATTGCTCCTGTTCCGTCATGAGAATTCATGAACACTAGATAAGGTTCAATCTCGTCTCCGCTGATAATATATCTCTGTGGCAGTTTTGCTAAAATCCATGTTCTTCGTCCTTTCTGCAACGATCCAGCGGTCTCGTATGTAACACCTTCTCCCAATAGCTGATCTGTAAAAGCAAATGCATCTTCATTTTGAACCACCTTATAACGGTCCGTGACCACCCCAAGGATCTGCTGATCCCTGTCACGAATATTAGCTTTAAATCCCGGAATCAAGCATCCATCACTTGTCGTAATTGGTTTTTGAATCACTTTCCAATCAAGTCCCGCAGCTACAAGAGCTTCCTGTGAATTTAACGCAGACTCCACTCTGATTCCAAGCCCATGCCATGGTTTCTCCCTTGTGTAAAACATTGTCTCTACATTAGCTGGCATAATTTTTCCCTCCCCTATTTTTCTAAACGTGCCGCAAGCCAAATGATAAATTTTGCCGAAAGTCTTCCCGCAAATTTTAAGATTTCCATTCCGGTCTTCATAAGCATCATCTCCTCTTTATAATTTATTTCGAGGAAATAATGTATCACCCAGTTTTCTGACTATACTACACATGCCAAATTGTAGAACACTTTTATAAACTGTATTAAACCAATATGACTTACTTTTTGAGGAGGAAAGACATTATGTTAGATTCTGTACCAGACATCATGACCTTTAATGAATGTCGAAAAGTTTTGAAGATTGGAAAAAACTCATTATTAGATTTGCTTCACAATAATGACATTGAAGGATTCCGAATTGGAAACCGCTGGAAAATTCCTAGAGATGCATTGCTCGAATATATTGAACATCGGTATTAAAAAATATAACAGCCATATGAAAAGTCCATATGGCTGTTATATTCGAGATAGATTAAAGCAATCCTAATGAATTACAAATCGCGCCTAATATACCTGTAACTATCATCCACACAATAAACGTACGCGTGATGTATGCCATACTAGTACCTATCGTGTTTCTAAATAGAATACCACAAATTTTACTTGTAATGATTATTGAAAGAATCAATACGATAATTACTACTACCATTGTTCTTCCTCTTTTCTATAATTTCGTGTTATGTATTCAAATACCCCCTTCGATATTTTTATTTTTCACCTTCTCACATTCCCTCTGGTTCAAAGAAGTATTCGACTCCCTTTTCAGTTTTAGTTGTATATAATGCAATTGTTATAGATGAGCTTAAAGAGTATGCCGTCTCTTCCTGCTCCGTGGCAGGTTTTTCGTTTTTAAATTCGGCTTTTTTTCTCACACTTCCATCTTTATTATACAAAACACCCTTCCCGTTATAATTGCCATTTCGGAACTTTCCCTTATACTTTATTGAAGATGATCCATCATAATATAATGTACCACTCCCTGAGTATTCTCCATTTTTAAATTCCCCATCATATACTAATATTCCAAAGTAATCATACTCTTTTCCTTCTTGATATTCATCCTCTTTGAACTTTCCAACAAAACCTTCAATCGGCTTTACAACCGGAACATTTATCTTTACTTTTCTATTGTCCACTTCGTAAAGTCCCTCTAAGAGTTTCATTCTACAAGCAGGATTTCTCTTCACAATACGCTTAATTATCTCTTCCTGCTTATCTTTCGAATATGTAGCAAATCTTCCGTCGGAATATTCTACAAGCATATCATTATAGGCACCGTACACCCCAGTAATGTCACCATCTTTATAGCGAATTCCTTTCCCATTTGACAGGTTCTTTTCATAGGTTCCACTCTCCGAAATATCATATCCAAACCACGTTGAATTTAACATAACACCGGTTCCATTTGCTTTTCCATCTTTAAATTCACCTGCATATAACAACTGCATACCACTACCCGTTGAAAATACAAATAACGCGCCATCTCCATTAGGTCTATTATTCTTAATTTTTCCAACGTAGTAAAAAGCGAGTGCTGAATCCATAGACTTTGCTTGTGATGAAACTTCATAGTACGCTGGTTTTTCTGCGTCTCCCCCTAACAAGGAACCTAATATATTACTTTCACCTTTCTGATCCATAAGAATAAAATCTGAATTATTGTAAAAATCACTTCCATCAAGATTCATTATTTTTTTTATCAATGATTTTGATATTTTTGCTTCACGCAACGCTTCTTCCATTGATATAATCGTTGCTCTTTGATCAGATCCTACTCCAGCATATGATTGATTTATCAGATCGATATATTCCTTTAAACTTGCTAATAAATATGGATTTTCATAGTACGAATAGTTTGTAGTACTATCTTTAATTGCTTGAAGAGTATATTCCAGCTGACTATTTCCGCTATCATCTACTTTCTCTGTCATATCGGTAGCTTGTATCTGATTTTTTTCACTTATTGAAGGCTGATTTGCTTCTGAGGATTCCATGATTGAATTGGTTTCAGTAGTTTCTATATCCTCTGAAGATTGCTCCGTTTCTGTGGCTACTTCCGAAGTTTCCACTATCGGACTACTTTCAGCCGTCTCTGTATTTTCCGAAGCTTGCTCTGTCTCTGCACTTGCGTCCGATGATTCCATCATTGAACTATTTTCCGCAACTTTACTCATTGCAACACTTTCTGCTTTTTCCTTCCTTTGACTTTCAACATCCGACAAAATTTTATTGATTTTTTCTTGCTGCTCCCCCGGCATTTTCCATAATATTCCCTGCAAATATCCCTCTACATTTTCGCTAAATGTAGCCTTATCACTTAATCCATTATAATATTTTGCAACAATATCTGCGATATCTGCAGGTATTTGAGCGTTCTCATATAAATTAAGGTATTTCTCCACTGTTCTTTCATTCATATTAGAATCGTGCTTTGAAAGAAGTTCAGCAGCTTCTGTATAATTTCCATCCAATATATACTGATTAAATTCTTTATTCCACTTATCTTCCTGCTTGCTTGTCCACAGAGCGAATACTATCGACAGCGCACAAAACACATGTATTCCAAATATGATATTGGTTCTGATCCGATATCCCTTATCCTGCTTTTTCCTTTGAGCAAACCGCAAAATCGTCAATATTAATGATAGCGGATATAATATTCCCGAGCAATAAGTTAAAATAATTACCGGATATGAGTAATACCACCTTTTTTTATATCCATTCTCAACATTGGGGTGGGCTTCTTTTTGAGTCACTGGCTCCATATTCTCTTTTTCTGTATGCACTTCGCTTGAACTATTTTCTTCCTTTCTCAAGCGATCATATTGCTCTCTTCTTTTCTGATCTGATAAGACAAAGTATGCCTCATTTAGTTCTACCATTTTATCTTTTGAATTTTCGCTTTGATTATTTTCGTCCGGGTGATATTTTTTCACCAAAGCTTTGTACGCCATATGGACAACTTCTTCTGATGCATTTTCAGAAATTTCTAATATCTTATAATAATCTTTCATAGTAAATTTATTTCTCCGTTAATAACCAACTTTGAACTCTTCATCATAACTAGTTACTTTCTCATAAACATAATCATTTGCACCAACTGACGTATCCTTTAATCCTGCCATTTAAAATTCTACTTACAAAATGTATAAATACCATTATATGTGTCATTACTTGTGCTGACGTATGTTGCTAATTCACCATAATTATCAAAGTAAATTCCATTTTCACCATCCTCATCCGCATATTCCTGATCATTCATGTTGAACAAATCTATGCTTCTTTGCAGTTGAAAATCTCCTTCATAAAATGAAACGGAAACGTATCCTGAAGAATCTATATCCAGTTCCATTCTTATGCTGTCTTTATCCGTTGGATTTAAATAATAGCTATATATTCCCGGCGTCTGAGGAATTGCATGAGGATCATCGATTGTTAATCCTCTTTCTGCATATCCAGGATTTCCATCTTCGATTGCTTTGATCAAATCTAAATTTTTCTTCTGTACATCAGTCAAAATACTTTCATCAAACTGATCTGCGGATATTGTTCCATGATACCATTCCTTACTTTGAAAATATTCATTTAAATCCTCTGCTTGAAATTTTCTACCATACGCTGCATATATTTCATTTCTCGCCAAGCGAAGTTGATCTTTAGACAATCCGATACAGTCTTCGTTTGTCAATGGCTCAAAGTAACTCTTCCATAAAAGGATAGAATCCGCATAAGGATTATCATCTGAATGCGTCTCTGACATTTCTTCAGTTGTCTCGGCAGATAAAGTTTCTGTAGTAGTTTCATTATCAAATACCTGCTCTAAATCATTCTCCAAGTTTGATTGATCATCTGTAATTTGATGTTTTTCCATATACGTTTGAAAAGCTTTTTCTATCATCGAAACTGTAATTAACTCTACTTGTGGAACATCATTAAATGATAATGCACCAGATTCAAAAGTTCCCTCCTCCACATTTAATATAAATTGCAATCTTGCCTTAACTTCCGCGTCTCGATAGGTACAGTATCCAGTAAATTCGACTACATCTTCTCCATCATCTCCTTTAAAATAAGTCCAGGTAGGAGACGCAAAAAATTCATCAAACACTTTTCCATACGGACAATTAGGATATGACTGTGGGTATCCGTTTTTTACCATAAGAACGTGTTCTTCTTCTGCTTGTACCACATTTGCAACTTGATCTACTACTTCCCTTGATGCACTTGTCGCCGCATTACATCCAGTTAGTGTCAAACACAGCCCTAACATCATGCATATTTTCTTCATACCTATTTCCTCCCTCCGGTATATCTCGTAAATAATTACTATCTTTAGTATATCACCATATATTCCAATGGGCAATTATCATTCTTATGGAACATTATCATTTCTCTAGACTCTCGGTAGAATATTATTTATATACGTCAAAGGAGGTCATCACTTGAAAGACATCGATTATTATGAGCTTGGAAAGCGTATACAGCTTCGCCGCAAGGAATTAGGTCTGTCTCAGGAAGCTGCCGCTGAACGATGCGGAATATCCCCCTCCTTCTATAGCAACATTGAACGTGGCATCAAAATCATGTCTCTTGAAACTTTCGTATCAATTTGCAAGGCGTTCTCTATCAGTGCTGATTATCTACTCAGTGATGAATTGCCAGACATTGATGCAGTCATTCTCAACACACTTCAGGAAGCAAAGAAATCTGGTACAATTCAATACGAAAAATATTTACGTGCAATCCAAGCGCTTGCGTTTGTTGCTGATCGACTTTGATACTATGAATACACTTCGCATTGTCCCATTTTTATATGAATTATGGGGGATTTTATTTACTGTTGTAAGAGCATTTTCTATAAAAAACGGGATCAGATATCAAAACATATCTGATCCCGTTTTTTATAGAAAAGCAGCCAGAGCATATTGTTCTGGCTGCCTGACTTGCTAACCCTTCTTATTTTTCTGGTTTCTTTCCCTCAAAAGTGTCTGACGGTTTCTTTCTACCATTGGACGAATACTGTCCATAACTTCTTTGCTTGCCTGCCTGCTTTTTTCCAGGCGCTCTTTTTCTGCCGCAAACCACTTCGCCGCATCCTTACTAAGTTCCAGAGATTCACCAAGCACTGCATGATTATACGTCATAATCGACACCTCCTAACGATCTTCGTAAATAATGCCTACTTTATAACAGTTACTGAGAAAATATTGAACAGCTTTCTGATATCCCTTAATATTATCCGCAATATTGTGCATTGTAATCACATCATTCACAAAATCAATAGCTGCGGCGTATTCATACTTACTGCTTTTCACAAGATACGACACACTTCCCATATTAGTGACGATAACCAGTAACTTTATGCTGTGATATCGCAGGAAAAACCGGATATCCATTAAAGATACCAGCGAAAGTGATGGATGATTATGCAATGATACTACCGCACACTCTTGTGATTTCATAATCAAATGAAACGTCCGAGGGTCCGCTAACGGATCTACAGAATGCTCATCACCGAAATGGACACCAATCAATTCTTCTCCTGCAAGAATCATAGCTGGATCATAACTGTACGTGATTGCAACCTCATTCGAATCATTTCTCTCTCTGGCAAATTCCAACACACGCTTAGCCAGACTTTGTATGATATCATATTCCTGTTCCGGTATTTCTCGATAACGGACATATGGCACTTTTCTGATTGCTTCTTCTGTAATCATCACCTTCCTGTCTCGCTTCTTAGACATTTCCAGGCTGTCAAGTTTTTCTCGTGATTTTTCCAATCTTATTCTCCCTTACTTTTATTATAATTTCATTTAGAATAAATAACAACTCTGCTTCTAAATTTTATAGCAACAATGTTCCTAAAGGCTTCTGATCTGTTACACCAATTTTTCCTATGAACTACGCCATCTCTGCACCAATTTAGTACCAAAACAGGCAATTTTAAGCCAAAATATGGCAGGTACATACAGTCTCTGTGCTTAGTCGCAATCTCTGGGAACATGCATAAAATAAGGGATTCCGGGGCACTACTCCGCGTCTTCCTCCAACGTATACGGAGTCACCTGATATACGTAGTAGTTCAGCCAGTTCGTATACAGCGTGTTCGCCATATTTCTCCACATAAGCGGTGGAACAGAGAACGGGTCATCATGCTCATAGTAGTGGACCGGGAGTGCCGGATTTAAGCCTTTATTGAGGTCGCGGTGATACTCGTTGTTTAAGGTCATACGGTCGTACTCCGGGTGGCCCTGGACGAAGATCTGGCTTCCGTCCTGGTTCATGACAAGGAAGACGCCTGCCTCATCGGATTTAGCGAGGATCCGGAGTTCCGGGTGCTTTAAAATATCCTCCTCCCACACTTCTGTATAGCGGGAATGCGGGCACTTAAAGTAATCGTCAAAACTTCGGAGTAACGGAACACGCTTATCCAGCGCTTTCTGTGTATACACACCGGAAAGTTTTTCTTTCCGTAAGTGTTTCGGGATTCCGTAATGATAGTAAAGTCCGGCCTGGGCTCCCCAGCACAGATGCATGGTGGATGTCACATGGGTCTTGCTCCACTCCATGATCCGGGTCAGCTCCTCCCAGTAATTGACCTCCTCAAACTCCATCAGCTCCACCGGTGCGCCGGTGATGATCATTCCGTCGAAATGTTTCTTCTTGATCTCCGGGAATGTCACATAAAACTTATTTAAGTGACTGGCTGAGGTGTGGGTGGACTCATGGGTGGACATCGTCATGTAAGTGCACTCCACCTGCAGAGGTGTATTGGACAGAGCTCTTAAAAGCTGGGTCTCCGTGTCCTCCTTCAACGGCATGAGATTTAAGATCAGGATCTCTAACGGACGGATATCCTGGCTCTCCGCGCGGTCCTCGTCCATAATGAATACATTTTCGCTCTCAAGGATCGCTCTTGCCGGCAATCCATTCTGTATTTTAATCGGCATTTTCTTCTTCTCCTATCATCTTCAGAAAATCCGCTTCGGAAAGGATCGGAATGCCAAGTTCTCTTGCCTTCTTATTCTTTGACGAATTGGATGTCACATCATTGTTGATCAGATAACTGGTCTTTGCTGATACAGAACCGGCAGCCTTTCCACCCAGAGCTTCTATTTTTTCCTGAAGCTCCTTCCGGTTCGCGAAGCGCTCCACGGAACCGGTGATCACGAAGGTCTTCCCGGCTAATATCTGTTCCTCGTTCCTGACTTCATTTTCGAACGTCAGGTCTGCCAGCAAATGATCCAGTGTCTCGTTGTTCCTGTCATTCTTAAAGTACGTCACCCACGCATCCGCAAGCACGCCGCCGATTCCATCAATAGAGCACAGCTCTTCCGCGCCAGCCTTCCGCATGGCATCCAGATTGAAATCGAAATGCCGGCAGATCACCTTCGCGTTGGCGAGACCGATCCCCGCGATTCCGAGACCAAAGATCAGCCTCGGAAGTGTGGTGTGGGACGCGGTCTTTGCAGCCGCTATGAGATTCTCATAAGACTTTTCACCGAAACCTTCCATCGTCACGATAGCGTCACGATGGCGGTCCAGATGGAAAATATCATCAAATTCATGGATGAATCCCGCTGCGATAAACTTCTCCAGCGTCATCTCGGAGAGACCGTCGATATTCAACGCGTCCCTGCTCACAAACAGATCAAAGCTCTTGATCTTTTTCGCCTGACAATCCGGATTCGTACAGTAGAGGGACTTCACATCGTTCAGATTGCGGATCTCCGTCTTTCCGCCGCATACCGGACAGGTCGCCGGGATATCACGGACACCGCTTCTTGTCAGGTTATCCGCGATCTGCGGAATGATCATGTTCGCCTTGTAGACCGTGATCCTGTCTCCTGCACCGAGCTCCAGCCCTTCCATGATGCTGATGTTGTGGACACTGGCGCGGCTTACTGTGGTTCCTTCCAGCTCCACAGGCTCAAACACGGCAACCGGATTGATCAGTCCTGTCCGCGACGCGCTCCATTCAATGTAGGAAAGCGTCGTCTCCTGAATCTCATCCGCCCATTTAAAAGCGATGGAATCTCTCGGAAATTTTGCAGTCCGCCCCAAGGACTGTCCGTATGCGATATCATCATATAACAGCACGAGACCATCCGACGGGATATCGTAGTGCTCGATCTTCTCCGCAAATCCGCGGACTGCACTGGAAAGTGTCTCCGCCGTCACCTCTACAAACTCGACCGTCTCAAATCCCAGACTGGAAAGCCACAAAAACTGCTCTTTTCTTGAATTTTTAAAGTCGACTCCATCTGCCCTCACCAATGCAAACGCCATAAACCGGACGTTTCTGGATGCCGTGATCTCACTGTTCAGCTGGCGCACGGAGCCGCTGCAGAGGTTTCTCGGATTCTTATACTTCGCATCCACATCAGCGATGGAATCATTTAATTTTTCGAAATCCGAATAGCTGATCACCGCCTCACCGCGCAGGATCAGCTGTCCTTTGTAGGGAATCGTTGTCGGAATATTGATAAAGGTCCTGGCATTTGGGGTGATGACCTCACCGATCTCGCCGTTTCCGCGGGTGACCGCTTTCGCAAGAACTCCATCCTCGTATGTCAGCACCACGGTAAGTCCATCCATCTTCCAGGATAAAAGCCCCGTCTGGTTTCCAAGCCATTCCCTCAGTTCATCCACACTCTTTGTCTTATTCAATGACAGCATCGGCCGTTCATGGCGCTCCTTCGGGAGTTCGCTTAAGATCTCATATCCTACTTTCTGGGTCGGACTTCCTGCGAACACAGTCCCTGTCTCCTGTTCCAGCTTCAGGAGTTCATCATAAAGCCTGTCATATTCAAAGTTGCTCATGATCTCGCGGCTCTCCTGGTAATAGGCCTTTGCGGCCTCGGAAAGAAGCGGGATCAGCTCCTTCATCCTCTTGATCTTGTCGTCCATATTTTATGCTCCTTGCGCTCCGGCGCACCCGGTTTCCAGCTTTCCGGAGATGCGGGGGCTTTCTTTTCCGGCTTTATTTCCCCGTCCTTACGGACATTTTTCCATACTTTTCCGGTTCCGTTTTTCTTCTCGAATGGTTTTCTGTCATTGCCCTTTTCAAACGGCTTTCTGTCGTTCTTCTTTCCCTGATATCCGGAGTTCGCCGGTTTTCTTTCTCTTCTCGCTGGATCCGTAAGCTTTCCGGCCTTCGCAGCTTCTCGCGCCGGAAGGTTTGTGGAACCCTCCACCATCCGCATCAGATCACCCAGCTCTTTTTCCGTCAGTTCCCGGTACTCTCCCCGCTTTAATGTACCCAGCTGAAGATTCATGATACGCACACGCTTTAAATTCATCACATGGTAATCAAGCGAGCGGCACATCCGGCGGATCTGGCGGTTCAAGCCCTGAGTCAGGACGATATGAAAGGTATGGCTTCCGGTCTTCCAGGCACGGCACGGCTTCGTGGTCACATCCAGATCCTCGATCCGGACGCCTTCACACATTTGATTTAAGAATTCTTCTGTCACCGGGTGATTGACAGCTACCGCATATTCTTTCTCGTGGGCATTTCCGCCGCGGAGGATCTTGTTGACGATGTCTCCCTGATTTGTCATAAGGAGAAGTCCCTCGGAGTCCTTATCGAGACGTCCCACCGGGTAGATCCTCTGTGGGTAATTTAAAAATTCCACAATATTTTCTGCATGATCCTTGTCGGAAGTCGTGCAGACGATTCCCCTCGGCTTATTCACGATCAGAAATACCGGTTTTTCCTTCTCGCCCACCGGCTTTCCGTCACAGACCACCTTCTGTCCCGGCCGTATCTGCATTCCCATCACGGCAATTTCGCCGTCCACAAGAACTTTCCCTTCCTCCACAAGTCTGTCTGCCTCTCTTCTTGAGCAGACTCCGGCATCACTCAGATATTTATTTAAACGAATCGTTCCTTCCAATCTATTTCTCCCTTTTATTCATAATTTATGATCCAAAATTTATCCTTTCGCCCATTATATCGTTTCTGAGGGGCGAATGCAAGAAAAAAACGCCTGTCAGTCCGGGACATTTCCCAGATCTGGCAGACGCTTTCCTGTCTCACTGCCCCGGTATTTCAGGACATCAGAAAATGCATCTGATAGGAATCGAACCTACGCACGCGGCTCCGGAGGCCACTGCTCTATCCACTGAGCTACAGATGCATCTCTAGTAGTATACAATAGTTTTCTGATTCTTGCAAGGGGATGGGAATTATTTTTTTCAAAAACTGAATGTGGACACACATACAAAATTAATGTTCCCCGTCCCTGCTCACGCCTCGTGAAAACAGCAGCCAATTTTCTCCATATTCCAGCACGAAAAACGCATGAGTAAATAAATTGTGAACATGCCCCTTTTCTGGTAAAATT
>OGIZ01000059.1_pt1 | contig 97634 bp, 89 predicted proteins | sample 1571911 | NCBI WGS metagenome assembly OGIZ01 (sample SAMEA2582108, study PRJEB24529) | metagenome | biome: Human gut stool | place: China | collected 2011 | reverse complement strand
GAAGCATCCCCCCCGCCGAGGATCAATCCAAGGAAGAGACCTCCAAAGATTCTCTGGATCGGGTCCGGGAGAAGCAGGGCGGTCGCTAAAAATATCACACAGCCCGCAATCTGCAGGCGGTCGGGGGTGATCCATCCATGAAGGTCGGTCAGGCTGAGGATCATAAGGACTACTGTCAGAAGAATTCCCCTGAGACTCATCACAGACATGTCATAGCGATACACGATCATACAGCAGGCAATTCCCGCTACCAGTTCCACAAAAAAGGCTTCTGCCGGTATCTTTGCCCTGCAGTAGCGGCAGTGTCCTTTTAAAAGGAGCCAGGAAAACAGCGGGATCAAGTCCAGCACTCCCAGGACATGCCCGCAGTGGTCACAGTGGGACCGCCCGGCAACCACTGACTCTCCGGAAAGAAGCCGTCCCGCCGCGCAGTCCGCAAAGCTTCCGAGGCAGCAGCCCAGGATGAATGTGATCGTTAGGATGTATATTGTAATTCCCGGGCTGATGTGCAGCATATTGATACTCCTTTATCTTTTTGCTAAGGATCCTTTGTAGTCCTATTTTCGAGGGCCGAATGGGTTCTGTCCCTGGATCTTTCCTACGTTTCCATCCTCGTCGTAGTACGGGGCTGTCTGGATAATATTTTCGCCGGCATTTTTTTCATTGTTCAGGTCTAGGAAAACATAGATATTGTCACAGACCTGGTTGTTTATGGCTTTATTATACTCTTCTTTTGCTTTTGCGTTAATATCATTCCAATGGACGTTTGTATAAGTATCTGTAATGATTCCTTCCTTTACATTATAAACAAGATACATATACTGATTTTCTTCCGTCCCTGTCAGTTTTTCAGCTTTCCCTCCATATAACTCACTTGCTGCAGCTGCTTTTGCCGCACGGATATTCGCCTGATTCGCCGCCCTGACTGCTTTTGTCCGTTGCGCGGTGAAGATTGGAATGCTGATAGCAACCAAAATTGCAATAATCGCTACTACTACAAGAAGCTCAGAAAGGGTAAAACCTCTTTTTTCCTTCATTTGTTTCATAAATAATCCCCCGAGGGTCTTATGTTTCAATTGAATATTTTGTTTTGGTATGAAGAAAGGATGGGGACCCCCCATCCTTTCCTTCCACTGATTGTGGTTCCCAAATTTCATTTATCACTTTGCGTACAAGGTCACACTAGCATCAGCATCAGCAGCTTTATCATTTACTACCCTACTAGACACTTTTACAAAAATTTCATCATAAACTTTTGTTGTAGAAATTGATGCACTATTGATTTCTACTTCATCAATACCCTTTGGAAGTGTATCTACAGCAACAGTGCCCTCTTTAAGATCATATTTATATGTTTCTGATGCACCATTGTTTTTAGTACTATCTGTCATATATGCAGCAATTGCTGCAACTTTAGCTGCTCTTAAGTTGGCATTATTCGTTGCCCTTCTAGCCTTACCAAGCTGGGAAGTAAAAATCGGCACAGAAATCGCAACAAGAATTGCAACGATCGCAACTACAACAAGTAACTCTGCCAGTGTAAATCCCTTTTTATTCTCACGGAACTTCTTCAATAAACCTTTCATCGTTCTCTTCTCCTTTGAGTATATTTAAACGGGTTTATGACCCGTTTTTATCAATTTTACATCAGATCATACATCGTAAAGATCGGCAGATAGATCGAGATCACGATAAAACCTGCAAAGAACGAGAGCATCACTAAAAGTGCCGGCTCCAGCATTGTCAGGAGTCTCTGGGAACGGTAGTCTGCCTCATTGCTGTAATAGTCAGCAACATTCTCCAGGTTTTCCTCCAGTTCACCTGTCTCCTCTCCGATGGAACACATATCGATCATGGTCTGGGGAAAGTACGGTCTGTTCTGCAGGCATTCCGTGAGGGAACGTCCCTGCTCGATCCCGCCTTTCATGGAGTGGACTTCTTCCTGAAACAGCGCGTTGTCCATCACTCTCGCCGTGGTCTCCACCGCCTGATCCAGCGTGATTCCAGCCGCCAGGAGCACAGACATCGTATTTGCGAACTGGGCCGCGGAACTCATCTGGTTGATCACCCCCACCAGAGGAACCGTAAGGGCGGCCTTCGCCTTCCAGATCTTTCCTTCCTTTGTCCTTCCAAAAAGCTTCAGACCTGCCCAGATAAGGAACAGGACTCCGAGCATCACAAGCCACCACTTCTCGAAGAAATCAGAAAAGCCGATCATCATCCGTGTCAGCAGCGGAAGATTTCCTCCGAGATCCGCAAACACATTCGCGAGTGTCGGAATAACCTTCGCCATCACGATGATCAGGACCACCACTGCGACCGCCACAACAAACATCGGATACATCAGCGCGCTCCGGATCTTCTCCGTTGTCTTGTACGCCTTATCATAGTACTTATGTAATCTGTCGAAGGAGCGGTCCAATGTACCGGACTGCTCTCCCGCACGGATCGTCTCAATAAACGTCAGTGGGAAGCGCTCGCTGTACTGTTCCAAGGCGGATGCCACGGTACTTCCGGAATCCACCTGCTCCGCGGCCTTCTCCATCACCTTCTGGAGACGCTTGTCTCCGCACTGCCCCGCCAGCATCCGCATCGCGCGTCCCACCGGCATTCCGGAGCGGAGCGTGATCGCGAACTGGGAACACAGGATTGCCAGTGTCTTCGTCTTTATCCTTTTATTTCCGATCTCCATACTCAGGATCCCGGAAATCTTCTTTTTCTCATCATGCGGACTGACGTTTAAAAGGACCGGGTAATTGTGCCGGATCCTGGCGATCGCATCCGCTTTATTCTCTGCCTGGAGCACACCGCGGACTTCTTTTCCGTCCCTGCCGAGCGCCCGATAGGAAAATTTCGGCACTTTCTGTACCTCCGGTTCTTACGATATCTCCTTCTTTGACGATATCTTAACATTCCCAACAGATTTTGTAAATAACTTCCATATGTTTTTCTGCTAAATTGTCGCAAATTTCGTCACAATTGCGACCTTTCTGCCATCTAAAACCGCAGCAGATTCTTATTCATCCCGGCAGGATCGTCCGCGGCTTCCACCGCCGTCTCCGGCATAATGATCCCCTTCCCCGCAAGCTCCATCAGCGAGTGGTCCATGGTCACGGATCCATCCTTCGCTCCCGAGAGCAGGAACGATGCCATCTGCGGGGTCTTGCCATCACGGATCAGGTTTTTGATCGGCGGAGTGATCATCATCAGTTCGCAGGCCGCTACCCGCCCATGCCCGTTCGCACAGGGAACAAGCTGCTGGGACAGCACCGCCTTTAATGTCATGGATAACTGCAGCCTGATCTGGGGCTGTTTGTTCTCCGGAAAGACACCGACGATACGGTCAATGCTGTCCACCGCGGAATTTGTGTGGATCGTGGAGAAAACGAGATGACCTGTCTCCGCAGCTGCCAACGCTGTCTCGATCGTCTCCGGGGTACGCATCTCACCGATCAGGATCACATCCGGATCTTCCCGGAGCGCCGCGTAGAGTCCCTTCTCATAATCCTCCACATCGGTGCCGACCTCCCGCTGGTTGATGATCGCGCGCTTCGGCGTGTAGACATATTCGATGGGATCCTCCAGCGTAATAATATGAAGCGGCCGCTTCCGGTTGATCTCCTCCAGGATCGCTGCCAGCGTCGTGGATTTTCCGCTTCCGGTCTCCCCGGTCACAAGAACGATCCCTTTATTCCACCTTGAAAACTGCCGCACCGCCGGCGGAAGTCCCAGATCATCGAGCTGCGGGATGCTGCCGCTCAAAAGCCGGAGCGCCGCCGACAATGAGCCCTGCTGGCGGAACAGGTTGATACGGATCCGGCGTCCCGCGATGGCAGCACTGAGATCCAGCTGCCCTCTATGAAGGATCTCCGATACATCTTCCCTCGCCAGCTGGCGCCCGTATTCCTCACAGTCCTCATGGGTCAGAGTCTCCTCCGTCAGATTCGTGATAAGACCGTCGATCCTGCATTTCGGCGGAAGTCCCGCGATCAGGTGGACATCCGAAGCACCCTTCTCCGAGGCGATGGTGATCAGTTCCTCTATTCTGTACATATCGTTTCCTTTCATAATGCCTTTACAGCGTCATCAGCGTCCGGATCACCTCATCCACGGTGGTGATACCCTTATCCACCAGCTTCCTGGCATGTTCTGCCATAGTCACATAACCACTCGCCTCTCTCGCGGCTTCCATAAACCGTTTCCGGTCCGCCCCGTCAAGAATGCATCTGCGGAGTTCTTCCTGAACCATCATAACCTCGAATACACCGATCCTTCCACGGTATCCGGAACGGAAGCACTGGTCACAGCCGGCGCCGTGCCAGTAGATCTTTCCCGGGACATCCGGAACTCCGGCAAGCTCCAGGGACTTCTCCGACGGCATGGTCTCCTGCTTGCAGCTCGGGCAGATTCTTCTGAGAAGCCGCTGGGAGATCACACCGCGGAGTCCTGCCGCGATCAGATACGGAGGAACTCCCATATCTCTCAGGCGGTCAATGGCGGAGATCGCGTCCTCCGTGTGGACCGTGGTGATCACAAGATGTCCTGTCATCGCCGCGCGCATGGCGATCTCCGCAGTCTCACCGTCACGGATCTCACCGACGCAGATGATATCCGGGTCCTGACGCAGGATCGAGCGGAGTCCCGACGCAAAAGTCAGACCTACCCTCTCATTGATCTGCACCTGGGTAGCCCCGTCAATGTGATACTCCACCGGATCTTCCAGTGTGATCAGGTTCGTGCGGTCGGAAAGGAGTTCCCGGATCAGGGTGTACATTGTGGAAGATTTACCGGATCCGGTCGGTCCCACGATCATGATCACTCCGGAGGTCAGACCGAGAAGCTTATCGATCTTCGCGTCCTCCGATGCCGGAATCCCAATTCCACGCCGGTTTAATGTCTCCTCATTTCTTCTCAGGATTCGGATCACGACCTTTTCGCCGTGGATCGTCGGAAGCGTGGAGGTACGCATGTCCAACTCTGTCCCCTTCATCGGAAGGACCGCCCGGCCATCCTGTGGGATCCTTTTCTCCACAATATCCAGCTTCGCCATGATCTTCAGGCGGGAAACCACGGAATCCTTTAATTCCTGCGGGATCGTCATGATCCGGTGCAGCTGCCCGTCGATACGCATGCGGATCACCATATTGTCCTCCGTCGGCTCGAAATGGATATCTGAGGCATTCTCTGAAACCGCGCGCTCAATAATGGAATTTACGAGCCGGATCATCGGCGTTTTATTTTCCTGGATCTCCTGCTGCCTCTGAGGCTCAGTCTCCCGGGTCGCCGCCGTCTCCGCCCGGATATCCTCCATGGCGCGGGCAGCGCCCTCATTTCCGTATAAAACATTGATGGCACGTCTCACCGCCGATTCCGACGCGATCATCGGCACGATCCTCTTTTTTGAGGTGCGCTTTGCCTCCTCGATCGCCATGAAGTTCAATGGATCCGCCATCGCCAGAAAGAGCTGATCCCTGGAAACACGGACCGGAACCACATTCATCTTTTTCGCCAGGTTCTTTGGTACATATCTGGACATTTCCGGCGTGATATCCACCTTCGAGAGATCGATATATTCGATGCCAAGCTGGATCCGCAGTGTATCGATCAGCTGTTTTTCCGTTATATAGTTATGTTTGACCAGAGTCGTTCCCAGTCGTTCTTTTTCCTGTGCCTGATATTTTAATGCCTCGCCGAGCTGCTCCTCCGTGATCAGCCCAGCCTCAAGAAGCATATCCCCTAAACGTTTTGTATGCATAATTTGTCACCTCTGCAAGGATTCGGTCATATCTGACTGCCAATTTTCTGAACAGACATGTTCTTTTGTATTGTACCATAGGGAAACGTTCTTTTGTAATTTTTCTGGCGAACGTCTGATTTTTATCTTCCAGCCTTTTTGTTTAAGCGAAAAAAGCAGTCATCCGGTGCAGGTTCATGCCTGCATCAGATGACCGTTTTTTCAAACATTTGATCAATATTCCATTGATCCTACCGGATATCCGCTCCAAGACGGAACTTCAGGTTTCCGAGGATCTTCTTTACGAATCTCTCGATATCCTTCGGATCAAGTGCCTTGTCCTCCGGGACAAAGGTGATCTTAAATGCCATACTCTTCTTACCCTTTCCGAGCTGCTCGCCGCGGTAGATATCGAAGAGCTCTGCGTCACCGACCTGCTTGCATGCCTTCTTGATCTCATTGATCAGGCTGCCGCAGCTTACATCCTCGTCAACGACCATAGCCAGGTCACGGGTAACCGTGTCATACTCGGAGATCGGTTTGTAGCGCAGACCTTCCGGCATATGGGAAGCAAGTGCCGCGAAGTCGATCTCACCGAGATAGATCTGGTTGTTTGCCTTGCTGTCTTTCGGGAGCTTTAACTCACCCGCAACGCTGTTTGCAAGCTTACCGAAGGAACCGACACGCTCGCCATCACAGAGAATGTATGCGGAGATTCCCGGATGAAGATACGGAACATCCTCTGCCCTCTCGTAGTCGAAGCTTACGCCGAAGGAAGCTGCAAGCTCTTCCATGGTTCCTTTGACGGTAAAGAAGTCTTCTTCCTCGCCGAATGCCGCGAATCCCACATGCGGAATCTCATTCGGAAGTTCTGTAAGCGGAAGTGCCTTCGGATAGTACACGTTCGCGTACTCAAAGAAACGTCCTGCCGTGTTGCCCTTCTTCACATTCTCAACAACTGTATTCAGCATAGACGGAGCCAGGGTTGTTCTCATGATGGAAAGGTTTGTGGTGATCGGGTTTAACAGGCGGATCACGTTGCGCTCCTTCGCGTCCTCAGCGATATGAAGCGCGTCAAGGTCAGCGTCAGAGTAGAATGCCAGAGTGGATACCTCGAAATAGCCCTGGGATACCATCACCTGTTTTAATTTTGTTCTTCTCTTCTGTGCCGGGTTTAATCCACCGTTTGTAACTGCGGAATCCTTTAAGAAGGTCGGAACGATGTGCTCGTAACCGTATTCACGGATCACTTCCTCCGCGAGATCCGGCTCACCAACCTCGATATCCTCACGGTAGCGCGGTGCTGTCACAGTAAGAACATCACCGTCGCGCTCTACCTCGAAGCAGAGTCTGCGGAGAATGTCAAGAACATTCTCTGCCGGAACCTCGATGCCGAGGATCTTGTTGATGCCACTCAATGTCGCGGTAAATTTCTTACCTTCTCTCGGTGCGCCTGCGCTCACATCGAATGCGCTGGCTGTGATCTCGCCGCAGCCAAGTTCTTCGATCAGGTGAAGGGCCCGGGCCATACCGATCTCTACGGTATACTCAGCGATACCTTTCTCGTAGTGGCTGGACGCATCGGTGTTCTGTCCGAGGCTTCTCGCTGTCTTACGGATGTTGTCACGCATGAATTTTGCCGACTCAAAGAGAAGCTGCGTGGTGTTCTCTGTGATCTCACTGTTCATGCCGCCCATGATACCCGCAAGGGCTACCGGTTTGCTGCCGTCGCAGATCACGAGATTGTTCTCGTTTAACTTGAACTCTTTTCCGTCCAGAGTCTGGATCATCTCGCCGTTCTCCGCGCGGCGGACGATGATCTGGCTGCTCTCTAAGGTGCTCATATCGAAAGCATGCATCGGCTGTCCGATCTCAAGCATCACGTAGTTTGTGATATCGACCACATTGCTGATGCTCCTTAAGCCGCAGAGTGCTAACTGGCGGCGCATCCATCTCGGGGACTGGCCCGGAGTGATGTTTCTGACACCATGACCTAAGTAGCGCGGGCAGAGATCCTGTGCCTCTACTTTGATGTCAAGGTTTTCATATTTATAATCGCTCTCTTTGTAGTCGAGAGCCGGCATTTTAAGCGGTTTGTCTAAGACTGCGGCAACCTCTCTCGCGATTCCTAAAACAGACTGGCAGTCCGCACGGTTCGCCGTTACAGAGATGTCGAAGATATAGTCGTCTAAGCCAACGACTTTCGCGATATCTGTTCCCGGGACGGTGTCCTTCGGAAGGTCTAAGAGACCGTAGACCTCAGAACCTGGATACAGGTCCTCGTTTAAGCCCAGCTCTTCACCGGAGCAGAGCATACCGTTGGACTCGATGCCGCGCATCGGTTTTGCCTTGATCCTGATGCCGCCCGGAAGTGTGGAATTGTCGAGGGCTGCCGGTGTGTGCATTCCTGCATACACATTCGGGGCGCCTGTGACGATCTGGATATCGTTTCCATACTCGCCGCAGTCTACTTTACATGTGCAAAGATGCGTTCCCTCCACCGGGGTACATTCTTTTACAACACCGACAACGACACGGTCGATCTCAGCGGAGAGATCGATCAGTTCCTCTACCTCGAATCCGCAGCCGAAAAGCTTATCCTCTAACTCCTGGGCTGTCACGTCAATGTCAACATATTCTTTCAGCCAACTAAATGGTACTTTCATGATCTTCTCCCTCCCCTATTAGCCTTTGAACTGCTTCAGGAAACGAAGATCATTCTCATAAAGCAGGTTGATGTTGTTGATACCGTATTTTAACATGGCGATACGCTCGATACCGATACCGAAGGCGAGACCGGAATACTCATTCGGGTCGATGCCGCAGTTTTCCAGGACCTTGTGGTGTACGATACCGCCGCCGAGGACCTCGATCCAGCCGGTGTGTTTGCAGAGCGGGCAGCCTTTTCCACCGCACTCGAAGCAGCTTACATCGACCTCAACGCTCGGCTCCGTGAACGGGAAGTAGCTCGGACGGAGACGTGTCTTAACTTCGCTTCCGAAGATCGCCTGTACGAACTTGTCCAGCATACCCTGAAGGTCGCAGAGTGTGATCTTCTTATCCACAACAAGACCTTCCATCTGATGGAACATCGGGGAGTGGGTCGCGTCACTGTCGGAACGGAATACACGTCCCGGTGCCAGCATCTTGATCGGCGGCTTCTTCGCGTCCATGACACGGATCTGTCCCGGGCTTGTGTGGGTACGGAGCAAGATATCTTCCGCTACATAGAAGGTATCCTGCATATCTCTTGCCGGATGGTTCTTTGCAACGTTTAATCTTGTAAAGTTATGGTCGTCATCCTCGATCTCCGGGCCGTCGTAGATCTCGAAGCCCATTCCGGCGAAGACATCGATCATCTCGTTCTCTGTGACGGTGAGCGGATGAAGTCCTCCTGCCGGGCGCATCTTTGCCGGCATGGTGATGTCGACCTGCTCGCTCTTGTTGCGGGCTGCAAGCTCCAGCTCATCCATCTTATTTTTCATTTCCTGGTAGCGTGCTTCTACCTGATTCTTAAATTCGTTGATCGTCTTACCAACGTTCGGGCGCTCCTCCTTCGGAACGCTTCCAAGACCTTTCATCAGGTCCGCAATGCTGCCTTTCTTTCCAAGGAAGTTCTGCCAGAACTCACCAAGCTGTTCCTTGGACTCTACACTGCCGAGAGCGGCTTCCATCTGCTCTTTCAGTGCCTTGATCTTCTCTTCCATAGTCCACCTCATTCTTTCGGTATGGTTTGGTTATCTATCAGTGCGGCGGTCAGGCTTTTCTGCATGGCCATATCTTCTTGTTTTCGCTTTCACGAAAACAAGAAGCACGGGGCGTTCCCCGTATGATGATTTTTCCTGAAAAAGGCTTATGCAAGCGAGCTTGCAGCACCTTTCTCAGGAAAAATCATCGCATGGCTGAACTGTTAACATGAAAAAAGCCCCGTCCCGCGCTATGGGACGAAGCTGACTCTCCGTGGTACCACCCAGATTCCGCATGATTTATATGCGGCACTCTAACGTCTGTAACGGGACTTCCCGTCCTGCACTACTGGAATTTCTTTCGCACAGGCTGCTCAAGAGTGAATTTACAAAAGTTTCCTTCGGAAGGTCTTTCAGCCGGTGAACCTTCTCTCTGTCATACCGGAATTTCCTTGTACTGTCTCTGTCATTGCGTTTTACACATTGACGATGGTAGCACAATCCGTAATATTTGTCAAGTACGGGCAGTCCGTCGGAATGGGATCCATGTTTTAACCGTTACTGTTTACGCCTTGCGCAAACAGTAACTGATTTTGCCGATGCTTCGCATTCCAAATCGGCAAAATCCACTACCACCACTGTACTGTACGGAATTTTCAGTTCAGAAAATTCCTACCCGTGTACAGTAACTTTTAACCTTCCTTATTAATTTTCCGTTTATATCTGTGAATTTATTTCGAAACATTGCCCGCATTTCTTGACACAATTCCCGTTTTATGGCATTATCACCTTGTGGCAGCAAATTATCTGCATATTATCTTTTATTTCATCCATTCGCATTCGCAATATGCAGGTTTTTTTGAGACAACACCTGTCAAAAAGGAGGAATTTCTATGGATTTTCTGACACTGACCATCGGCAAACAGAAAAACATCGCTCTGATTGCCCATGACAGTAAGAAACATGAGATGATCGAATGGTGCGAGGCAAATAAAGAGATCTTAAAGGGACATTTCCTGTGCGGCACAGGAACAACCGCGAGAATGATCACCGAAGCCACCGGTCTCCCGGTAAAAGGCTATAACAGCGGTCCTCTCGGCGGTGACCAGCAGATCGGCGCGAAGATCGTGGAGGGTCGCATCGACTTCGTTGTTTTCTTCTCCGACCCCCTGACCGCCCAGCCCCACGATCCGGACGTGAAGGCGCTTCTTCGGATCGCCCAGGTCTACGACATCCCGATCGCAAATAATAAGGCAACGGCAGATTTCATGATCTCCTCCCCGCTTATGAACGAGACATATGACCACCGGGTCATCAATTTCCATGAGGCGATCGCGGACAGGGCGAAGACGCTGTAAGATTATTGATTTCAACCAGGCGGCACAGATATCAGAAAAAGCAGAAAAACATTCAATGTGGATGTTCTTCTGCTTTTCTTACTTACCAGTATTTAACTATACATAGATCATTCTATATTTTTCTTATTCTTAAACCTCTAAACCATCAATTCAACTCTCCGCTGTTGATCACTGCTTCCAGTTCCTTCAGTTGGCTCTCCCCGTACACTTTCAGTCCATACCCGGCAAGCAGCGCCGCAGTCTTTCCCATTCCCTCGCGGAGTTTATGGGAAAAAGTCCCGTCATAGATGCCGTTTGAGCCGCATGACGGGCTTCTTTCTTTTAAAATCGCAATAGTGCAGTCATATTTTTTTGCCTCCCGGAGCGCAAAATCGGCGCCGAGGAGAAATTCTGCCGTGACGTCATCGCCTTCCGTGTTCATGACCGCCTCGTCCGGCATATGGATCTCGGAGGCCGCCCGCGGGGTCGGAAGTCCGCCCGCCTGTTCCGGGCAGACCGGATGGAACTTTGCCTTTCCTTCCATTTTTTTCATAAAATCGAGCACATCCTGATTGCGGTTGTTCGAGCCGTCCCACTTGCAGTTTTCGCCGATGAGACAGGCACTGATCAATATCTGAAGCATAATTCTCCCTCTTTCAATGCACGCCGGACAGAGTTCCAGGCTCCTGCATCAACACATTCTGCTGCTCAGATGGCAGGAATCATCACACAGGTTTCTTATTTCTCTCAATCCGGCTGTATGATAAAAGCAGGATCGTCCCACACTTTTTCATGCGGAAGCGATCCTGCTTTCTTTCTATCCTTTCATAAGATCACGCTGCGTCTTCGTGATCCTATCTTCGTACGTTTCCGCGCAGATGGTGATCAATGATTACATCTGGCTCTTCTTGCTGATCATTGCTCTCTTTCTGAGGGTCGGATCAAGGATCTTCTTTCTGATACGAAGGCTTGTCGGTGTGATCTCAAGAAGCTCGTCCGTATCGATGAAATCCAGACACTGCTCCAGGCTCATAATCTTCGGCGGAACAAGCTTTAATGCCTCATCGGCGCTGGAGGAACGTGTATTTGTTAACTTCTTTGTCTTGCAGACATTGATCTCGATGTCCTCCGCCTTCGGGCTCTGTCCGACGATCATACCGGAGTAAACCTTTACACCCGGTCCGATGAACAGGGTACCTCTCTCCTGGGCGTTGAACAGACCGTAGGTGATGGACTCACCGGCCTCGAACGCGATCAGGGAGCCTGTCTTTCTGTAGCTTAACTCGCCCTTGAACGGAGCGTATCCGTCAAAGCTTGTGTTCAAGATACCGTTACCCTTTGTATCTGTCATAAACTCACCGCGGTAACCGATGAGACCTCTGGACGGGATGGAGAACTCAAGTCTTGTGTAGCCGCCGTTTGTCGGACTCATTCCCTGAAGTTCGCCCTTTCTGCTTGTAAGCTTCTGGATGACAGCTCCAGTAAACTCATCCGGAACATCAACGTAAGCGAGCTCCATCGGCTCTAACTTTCTGTTTCTCTCGTCGTATTTATAGATAACCTCTGCCTTGCTGACTGCGAACTCAAAGCCCTCACGGCGCATATTCTCGATCAGGACGGACAAGTGAAGCTCACCACGGCCGGATACCTTGAAGCAGTCTGCAGACTCTGTCTCTTCTACACGGAGGCTGACGTCTGTGTTTAATTCACGGAACAGGCGATCGCGGAGGTGACGGGAAGTAATAAACTTACCTTCCTGGCCTGCCAGCGGGCTGTCGTTTACCATGAAGTTCATGGAGATCGTCGGCTCGGAGATCTTCTGGAACGGAATCGCCTCCGGCTTCTCCGGGGAGCAGAGGGTATCACCGATATGGATATCCGGGATACCGGAGATCGCTACGATCTCACCGATGGTCGCGTTCTGTACTTCGACTCTCTTTAAGCCGTCGAATACATAGAGCTTACCGATCTTAACCTTCTTCATCTTGTCCGGATCATGATGGTTTACGATCACGCAGTCCTGATTTAACTTTAAGGAACCGCTGTCGATCTTACCGATACCGATACGGCCTACGAACTCGTTGTAGTCGATGGTGCTGATAAGGACCTGGGTCTCAGCCTCCGGATCACCTTCCGGCTCCGGGATATAGTTGATAATGGTCTCGAATAACGGGCTCATATCCACTTCAGGATCATCTAATTCTTTCTTTGCGAAGCCTGCACGGGCAGACGCGTAAACGAACGGGCAGTCAAGCTGCTCATCAGATGCGTCGAGATCCATGAATAATTCAAGAGTCTCGTCGATCACTGCTTCCGGTCTTGCCTCCGGGCGGTCGATCTTGTTGATGCAGACGATAACTCTTAAGTCAAGGTCAAGTGCTTTCTGGAGAACGAACTTCGTCTGCGGCATCGGTCCCTCGAATGCGTCGACAACAAGGACAACACCGTCTACCATCTTAAGGACACGCTCAACCTCGCCGCCAAAGTCCGCATGACCTGGGGTGTCGATGATATTGATCTTCACACCCTTGTAGAATACGGCTGTATTCTTGGAGAGGATGGTGATTCCTCTTTCTCTCTCGATGTCATTGGAGTCCATGACACGCTCTTCTACTTCCTGGTTTGCACGGAATACGCCGCTCTGCTTTAATAACTGGTCTACCAGGGTCGTTTTACCGTGGTCAACGTGGGCGATGATCGCAATATTTCTGATATCTTCGCGTTTGATCTTCATAATCAATCCTCTTTCTTCATCTATAACTGTCCTCTCACCGATCATTTCCCGACCCGTTTTGCACAGTCATCTTACATTGTATACACTACATTTCCTAATTTTTGCATTACCGACTCAAAATTATAGCATTCATGAAATCAAAATGCAATATATAATCTTTCAAAATTCGGGGCAGATCTGCCTTTTCTGTGTGTTTTTTTCTATCCAATCGGCAGTTAGTTTTCTCTCACCCATTCAAAATGTCAGAACCCCCGTTTATACTGGCTTGCTGCGGCATTCAAGGATCAGCCTGATATCCCCTTCAAGACATAACTTCTGTATGTGCAGACTGATGCCCCGGCCGGCAGTTAAAACAGAATCACTTCCTTATTAAGTGTGCCGTACCACACCTCATCGCCCTTCCCGATCTTCGCGCCGCCGCTTGTCCCCTCGGTGATCTTCTTTTCCAGGCCATCGTACTCTGCCACCGGGACGAGAACGGAAAACTCCACCTTATCCGTGTACACGCTGTCCAACACCGTCATATTTTCCTGTCCCAGAATGTACTGGATCTTTCCGATACCTGTGTAGTCCGTCACGATCTTCATCTCAAAGGCGCGCTTCTTCTCAACGATCTCGGAAGCCGCAAGTCCCTCCTTCACAGCGCCGGAATAAGCCCGCACAAGACCGCCTGTTCCAAGCAGGGTCCCGCCGAAATATCTCGTCACGACGACACAGACGTTGTGGACATCCTCGCCTAAAAGCACGTCAAGCATCGGCCGTCCCGCCGTCTGGGCCGGTTCCCCATCATCGCTGCATCTTGTGAGCTCGTGGTTCATGCCGATGGTAAAGGCCTGGCAATTGTGGCGGGCGTCCCAGTATTTCTTTTTGATCTCGGCGATAAACGCCGCTGCCTCCTCCTCGGACTCCACCGATTTCAGGTTCGCGATAAAGCGGGATTTCTTCACTTCGATCTCCGCTGTGCCGCCTTTGTATAAAATTTTCACGCTGTCAAGAGCCATATCTTCTCTCCTTCATATCCCGTCCAAACCTGCTGTCCGTCCCGTATATTTTTCCGTTATTTCCGGTTTCCGGGCAGAACCGGACAGGCAACCCTCATAATTCCGCATTGCGGAAAGATATCCCTGTCATTCATATTTTTGTCATGTCTTTGACGATTCCGACCACAAAATGTAATTTTTCCTTCATATTTTCCCACTTTGCGGTCAAAAATATCATAATACAAACCAAACTTTTCCACAATAACTATTTATAAATGAATGAAACTTTGCTATAATTAGGGAATGATAAAGGAGGCATCCTGAATGAATTATGGAAAAAACGAGGTGGAAAAGACACTCCGCAAGACAAATTCCAGATCACAGAAGATCACCTCACATCTGGTGCTTCTTCTCACAAAGATCATCCTGATCCTGGTTCTGTTTGCAGCGGTGCTTGGAATCAGTTTCGGCTACGGAATCTTCAAGGGCGTTATCGACGCAGCCCCGGAGATCGATGTAGCGAGCATCGAGCCAAGCGGTTATGCCACCATGGTCTATGACAGTAAGGGAAACCTCACGGAAACGCTCGTAAAATCAGGAGCGAACCGTCTTGAGGCATCCTACGAGGAACTTCCCCAGTGCCTGATCGACGCTTTCGTCGCGATTGAGGATTCCAGGTTCTGGTCCCACAAAGGCGTTGATGTCCGTTCCATGGTCCGTGCGGCCGTCGGAATCATTACCGGTGACTCCAGTGCCGGCGGCGGAAGTACCCTGACCCAGCAGCTCATTAAAAACAATATCTTTGAAGGCGGCAATGAGGACACCTTCGGGGAGAAGCTTGAGCGAAAGATCCAGGAGCAGTATCTGGCGATCCAGTTAGAGAAGATCATGGATAAAAAGATCATCCTCAAAAACTACTTAAATACCATCAACCTCGGAAACAACACTCTGGGCGTAAAGGCGGCGGCTCTCCGTTACTTTGATAAGGATGTTTCGGACCTTACACTCTCCGAAGCGACCGTCATCGCCGGAATCACCCAGAACCCGTCGAGATTCAACCCGCTCTCCGAGAACGGAAGAAAACGCAACGAAGAAAAGCGCCGCGTGATCCTCCAATATATGTACGAGCAGGGAATGATCTCGAAGGACGATCAGGAAGAGGCTCTCGCTGATGACGTTTACTCCCGGATCAAAAACGTGGATATCGTCACAAAAGAGACCCAGACGCCGTACTCCTACTTTACCGACGAGCTGATCGATCAGGTATTAAAAGCCCTGCAGGACAAGAAAGGCTACACGGAGACGCAGGCCTACAATCTCCTCTTCTCCGGCGGTCTTGAGATCCACACCACCCAGGATCCGGATATCCAGTCCGTGGTGGATGAAGAGATCAGCAGACCGGAAAACTACGACGTTGTCTACTACTCGATCGACTACCGTCTGTCGATCCAGCATCCGGACCAGACAACAACGAACTATTCCGATGAGACATTAAAAACATACTTCCGCAAGGAACTCGGCGAGACAAACTTCGACGGTCTCTTCTCCTCAAAGGAGAAGGCGGATAAGGCCATCGCGAAATACAAAGCTGCAGTGACAAAAGACGGGGATACGGTTCTCGGCGAATCTGTCCACTATGTACTTCAGCCTCAGGCGTCCTTCGTCCTCATCGACCAGTCCAGCGGCTATGTGAAGGCGCTCAGCGGCGGCCGCGGCCAGAAAGAGGTCAGCCGTTCCTTAAACCGTGCCACAAACACCCTGCGCCAGCCTGGTTCCACCTTCAAGGTCATCACATCCTTCGCCCCGGCGATCGATACCTGCGGCGCTACCCTGGGAAGTGTCTACTACGACGGCCCGTACACCATGGGCACAAAGACGTTCCGGAACTGGTACAGCAGCAAGGGCTACATGGGCTACAGCACGATCCGTGACGGTATCGTCTACTCCATGAACATTGTTGCCGTCCGCTGCATGATCGAGACTGTGACACCGCAGCTCGGCGTGGAATACGCGAGAAACTTAGGGATCACTTCCTTAACAGATACGGACTACAACGCTTCCACCGCTCTCGGCGGTATCACAAAGGGCGTTTCAAACCTGGAGCTCACCAATGCCTTTGCGGCCATCGCAAACGGCGGTATCTACACGAAACCAGTGTTCTTCACCCAGATCCTGGACCACAACGGAAAAGTGCTTCTGGAAAATGCGCCGGAGACAAAGCGTGTACTTAAGGACTCCACCGCATTCCTTCTCACGGACGCGATGTCCCAGTCCATGGAAAGCAGCCGCATGTTCGCGTCCTCCGGAGTCAGCTTGAACTCCACAAGTGCCGCGGCAAATATTCCGGGAATGTCCAACGCTGGTAAGTCCGGTACCACAACAAACAATAATGATATCTGGTTTGTCGGATTTACCCCGTACTACACGGCAGGAATCTGGTCCGGATGTGACGATAACCAGAAGATCTCAGCCATCGGAAGCAGCACTTCCTACCACAAGAAGATCTGGAAGGCGATCATGACAAAGATCCATGAGGGACTTGCGGACACCGGTTTCCCGGTTCCGTCCTCCGTCACAACCGCCCAGATCTGCCGGAAATCCGGAAAGCTTGCGATCCCCGGTGTCTGCGAGAATGATCCAAGAGGAAACGCCGTTTACACCGAGTACTTTGCAAAGGGAACTGTTCCAACAGAGGTCTGCGACCATCATGTACAGCTGACCGTGTGCAGCGAGTCCGGCGGACTTGCAACGGAATACTGCCCTGCGAAGACTACAAGGACCTTCATGGTGATTCCGGACGGCGAATCCGGCGGAACGGATGATTCTAAATACCGTTCTCCGGGAACCTGCACGATCCACAGCTCGACCTCCGTTGTTCTTCCGAGCGAAGAAGACACTGAGAACATGGGTTCCACAAAGGTCGAGACTGTTCCGGAAACCGTTCCGGAGACCACAAAAGCAGCGCCGAAATCGCCGCTTGACCAGGTATATATTCCTGTGGGACCTGGATATAATTAATCCTAAGTAAAGCAATACGCCGGATAGATTGAGTTCTATCTGGCGTATTGTTATAGAATTTTAGTAACTGTTCAGTAGGTCTGCGCACTTGCTGCGCTGACCGTAAGAAAACCTAGGCTAAAAGGCAAAAATCCCATCGGCGTAGCCGATTTGGAATGGATTTTTGCATGTAACTGTGAAGGTACTGAACAGTTACGAATTTTATAAGATTCCAGACACTGGCTGCGGCGAATTTATAGTCGATAAAATTCTCTGTTGATTCGCAAATAGTAGTAAGCTGCAAAGCACCGCTCAGAAAGTTATACTGCTGAAAAATCCCCCAGCTTTAATACCGGGGGACTCTCTCTATTTACATCATGGCTTTTGTAAATACGACCTTTATTCCGCTTTTCTTTTCTTCATCTCTTCGATCATCACCGGAAGGATCTTTGTGACATCCCCGACGATTCCCGCATCTGCCACATCAAAGATGGACGCATCCTCATCCTTATTGATGGCTACGATATAGCCGGAACCGATCATGCCGGATACATGCTGGGTGGCGCCGGAGATTCCACATGCGATGTAGAGCTTCGGAGCGACGATCTTGCCGGACTGCCCGACCTGGTGGGCTCTGGATACCCAGCCTTCCTCGATTGCAGGTCTGGTGGCTCCCACAACGCCTCCCATGACCTCCGCGAGCTCTTCCACAAGGGCAAAATTCTCCTTGCTGCCCATTCCTCTTCCGCCGGATACGATGATCTGTGCTTCCTCGAGGTTGACGGTCTCTGCGATCTCTTTTACTGTCTCAACGACCTTTGTGCGGACTGTGTCTGCGGAGGCGTCCTCAGCGATGACTTCGCCGGTTCTGCTCTCGTCTAATTTTTTTGCGAAAGAACCGGAACGTACGGTCGCAACATGCGGAAGGTTCTCTCCCATCTTCATGTCATTCAGTACATTTCCGTTGTAAGAAAGGGATGTGTAAACGCCGTCTGCAGTGATCCCTGTCACATCTGTCACACAGCCGGACTCAAAGACTGCGGAGACTGCCGGGGCGATCATCTTTCCCTCCGGGGTTCCTGCCATATAGACTGCCTTCGGCTGATATTTCTCCGCAAGTTTTACGAGGATCTGTGCCTTCTCCTCAGCCGGAAGTCCTTCCTCACCTGCCACGAGGACCTTGGAAGCTCCTGCTGTGATCACGGTCTTTGTATCAGTGTCCTTTCCAAATACAACAGCGATCACTTCCTCGCCGTTTGCCTTTGCAAGCTCTGCGGCCTTGCTGACTGTCTCAAGTGCTGCACCGACCGGTGCACCGTCTGCGCTCTGGGCGTAGACCATGATATTCTTTCCATCTGTATATTTCATCGTCTCAATTTCCTTCCATGCTTTATTCCGGCTGACATTCACGTTTTGTGCGGGCCAAAGCCGGTTCTGCCGATCCAGCATTCATCAGATTGCTTTTGCTTCGCTCATCATGGCGAGCGCCTGGCTTACCGCCTCCGCCGGATCTTCTGCCTTGATCTTCACACCTGCGGCTCTCTTTGCCGGTGCGTAGACCCTGAGGACCTCGACCTGTGCAGCTCCTGCCTCTTCTGCAGCGAGCTCCTCGATCGGTTTCTTTCTCGCTGCCATCTTGCTCTTGATCGTCGGATAACGCGGGTCATACTCCGGCTTATTGACAGCCACAACGCACGGAAGCCCTGACTCGATCATGCAGTAACCTTCCTCCGTCTCCTGCTTTACTGTCACTTTTCCCTCTCCTGCTGTGATATCAACGACATCTGCTGTTACCGGAGCGGAAAGCTCCTTCGCCAGGATCGTTCCCACCTGTCCGGAAGCGAAATCTGTGGTCTCTTTGCCGCAGAACACGATGTCAAATTTCTTTCCTGTCTTCTCCTCGATGGCTTCCTTCGCAGCCTTCAGTTCCTTTGCGATGATCTCCGGATCAGCGCTCTGGTAAGCGTCATTTGCCGCAAGGTACGCGTAGTCAGCGCCCACTGCCAGGCAGTTCTTTAAGGAGTTTTTAACGCTCTCATCGCCGATGGAAAGAACGGTCACCTCTCCTCCTGCCGCCTCTTTTAAGCGGACTGCCATCTCCAGCGCATATGTATCAAATGCGTTTACTACCGGTGTCACACCGTCAAGAGCCGGTGCCCCTGTCTTCGGATCCAGGGAGATCTCAACGGAATCGTCCGGAACCTGTTTTACACATACTAAAATTTCCATGTTTTCCTCCAAAATTCGTCCGGTTCCGGCAGCACCAGTTCTTCACGGATACTGCCGGACAGGTGTAATATCTCGAAATTTTGCGGCTTTCACAGCCGTTTCTCCGCCATTCATTTGCCTTTACGCGCAAATTGCTTTTACTTTCCTATCACGTTGTTTGCCACAACAATTCTCTGTACCTCATTGGTTCCCTCAAAGATCTGGAAGATCTTCGCATCTCTAAGAAGCTTCTCGACCGGGTACTCTCTGCTGTAGCCGTAACCGCCAAACATCTGGATCGCCTCAGAAGCAACCTCCATTGCGATATCGGACGCATAGCATTTCGCGATAGCGGATTCCTTCGTGTACGGAAGTCCCATATCCATCTTTGTTAAAGCATGGGCAACCATCTGACGGGCCGTCTCTGTCTTGATCTCCATGTCGGCTACCTTGAACTGTAATGCCTGGTTCTTGATGATCGGTTTGCCGAACTGGATCCTCTCCTTGCCGTATGCGACTGCCTCGTTGATGCCTCTCTGGGCGATACCTGTGGCAACGCAGCCCATCCATGCGCGGGCCTGGTCGAGAGTCTTCATGGCGATTCCGAAGCCCTTTCCTTCCTCTCCGATGAGGTTCGCTGCCGGAATTCTGCAGTCCTCGAATACAACGTCACAGGTATTTGAGGTACGGATACCCATCTTGTTCTCCTCATGTCCTGTGGAGAGACCCGGAGTTCCGGCATCTACCAGGAACATGGAGATTCCCTTTACCCCTTTGGATTTATCGGTCATGGCTGTCACGCAGTAGAAGGAAGCAACACCGCCGTTCGTGATGAAGCATTTTCTGCCGTTTAATACATACTCATCTCCATCTTTCACCGCTGTGGTCTTGCCTGCGCTGGCATCGGAGCCTGCACCCGGCTCTGTCAGACAGAACGCACCGAAGCCTCCGTCGAGGATCAGATCGCAGACATGCTGCTTCTGCTCGTCGCTGCCCGCGATGAGGACCGGCTTCATGCCGAGCCCACTGGCGGAGATCGTTGTGGCAAAGCCTGCGTCCGCGATCGCCATCTGCTCGATAAGGGCGGCTACATCCACACGGGAAAGCCCCGGGCCGCCGAACTCTTCCGGAACCTCGAGAGCCTGATAGCCCTGCTCGACCGCTTTATCATAAATTGCCTTCGGCCATTCGCCGGAAACATCGTATTCCTTGCACTGCTCTGCAACTTCTTTGTCACAGAAATTTTTAACGTCCTGCAGGAGATCCTGCGCCTCTTCAGAAATTAAGTATGCCATAATGAAATTCCTTTGCTGCTATGTCTTCTGCGGCCGCCCTGGAAAATATGCGGGCTTGCCGGACAGCAGCTTTCCTTTCTTTTTTATTTGCGCCGGCCGGTTCACGGGGGAGATTGCCGGCCGGCAGACAGTGTCAATAAATATATTGGTGTACGGCAGCCGTCTCACGGGGAGGAAAAGGACTGCTGCCGGGGCTAAACAGAATACTTTACGCCTCTTCCTTCGGATCATAGCAGATCTTGCCCGGGTTTAAGATCATCTTCGGGTCGAAGGTCTCCTTGATGCCGCGCATCAGGCGCATGTTCACCGGACCTGCGAACTCTGCAAGATAGCCTTTCTTTCCAAAGCCGATTCCGTGCTCACCGGAGATCAGACCGCCCAGCTCTGCTGCCTTCCTGTAGATGTCTGCCATGAACTCGGAAACCTGTTTCTTGAATGTCTCCTCATCCATGTCGTTCGCGCATGTATAGATATGTAAGTTTCCATCGCCCGCATGTCCGAAGCTCTTGACCTCGAAGTCATATTTCTCGGACGCTCCCTTGACGTATGTCAGGTAGTTCGCGATCTGGTTGACCGGAACGACGACGTCGCACTCATCGAGAAGCTTTGTCTCCGCCTCGATGGCCTCAAGGAAGGAGCTTCTCGCTGCCCATGCGTCTTTCTTCTTCGCCGGGGTATCAGCAACGAGAACATCCACAGCGCCCGCGTCGAGAACAACCTCAGCCGCCTGCTCTGTGAGCTCCTCCAGCTGTTCCATGTTGTTGCCGTCGAATGTCACAAGAAGGTAAGCGCCGATGTCAACACCCTCGACCTGCTTCGGGAATACGCTCTTTCCAAGGTAGCGCTCGGAAGCGAGAACGATCTCTTTCTCCATGAATTCCAGTGCCTGCGGCTGGAAGTGGTTCATGAAGAATTTCGGAACCGTCGCAATACAGTCTTCCAGGTTCTCATACGGGATGATCAGGCTGATGGTCTCTTTCGGTGCCGGGATGAGCTTTAAGGTGAGCTCTGTGATGATACCTAAGGTTCCCTCGGAACCGATCATTAAGTTTAACAGGCTGTAGCCGGTGCTTGTTTTTGAGACGGTAGCGCCCAGCTTTACGATCTCACCGGTCGGAAGGACAACGGTCATGGCGCGCACATAATCTCTTGTGCATCCATATTTGACGGCGCGCATGCCGCCTGCGTTCGTGGAAACATTTCCGCCGAGAGTCGCAAACTTTTCACCCGGATCCGGCGGATATAAGAGACCCTGCTTCTGTGCATCCTCAGCGAGGTCATTTAACAGAACGCCCGGCTCCACGCGGACTACGAAGTTCTCGAGATCATAGCCAAGGATCTTATTCATCTTGCTCATGTCGATCATGACCCCGCCATCTACAGCTACTGCCGCGCCGGTAAGACCGGTTCCTGCTCCTCTCGGAATCACCGGGAGGGAGTTCTCATAACAGACCTTCACGATAGCCGCGATGTCCTCTGTGGTTGTCGCCTCGATCACGACCTCCGGCGCGCCCTTTCCGTAGATCGGCATCTCGTCGTGGAAATAGTCACTGTTGATCTCTTCGCCTGCGTATACTTTTCCCGGAACGATCGCTTTGAACTGTTCCAGGATCTCAGGCGTTACCTCATTATACTTCTTTGCCATGTTTGCTTTCTCCTCTTCTCATATATTGCCGCCACCCATATGACACATGTGCGGTTTTGTGTAATGCAATTGATTCTCTTTTATATTGGTAGTACCAATTATGATATATTTTAAACACCATGCACATTTGTTTGTTTATTGCGCACAATGTTGATTGTTTTCTCTTTATTGGTAGAACCAATTCGTTCTAAAAAATAACTGCTATCAATAAGCAGTGTATTTTTTCCAATACAAGGATATCGCTGTCCCGGATTTTTGTCAAGACTTTTTGTTTTTCTTTGCGCAAATTTCGCACAGATTGTCTGATTTTTGTCAGGCTTGTTAGAATTATATCATAGTCATGGTTCCCGCTCTTTTCCCTGACTCTCAAAGCACTGGCTTATCGAAATAATCAGTCGGAACTCTGCCATAATTTTTATAAGTACTGGTAAATATAGTGGAAATGCAGCTTCAGTCCCTCTCTCGCCTTCTCGATATTTCCCTCCGCGAAACCTTCTGCCAGTGTCCTGTGGGCGCGGCTTAAGAACTGCTCGCTGTGCATGCCCTCGATGATCTTTCCACGCATCTTCGGGATATACTCGTCCATGATCTTGTTGAGGGCCTTATAGTTTGCCAGCATACAGAAGTTTCCGGATGCCTCGATGAGAAGGTAGTGGATCGCCTTATCCCAGCGGACACGCTCCTCCTCCGTCTCCGCCCGCTCCAAATTGTCGAGATAGGACATCATCTTCTGGCGCTGCTCCTCCGTCGCCTGTTTCACCCCTGTCTCAATGGCCCCCCACTCCAGGGTAGAACGGAATTCCGTGATCTTATCCACGTCGATCTTCTTTAAAATATACATGAACGACAACATCTCCGCCAGAATCTCGTCAAAATTTCCGGAGACATAGTTTCCCGCACCTTGCTGGCTCTCCAGAACTCCCATGTTTTCCAGGATCCGGAGTCCCTCTCTCGCGGAATTCCGGCTGATCTCCAGCTTCTGGGCAAGTTCCCGCTCCGGGAGAAGCTTCTCACCCGCCTGGATCTCCCCGCTTCCGATTCCATGTTTTACATATTCAATGACTTTCTCGTAGGATTTCTCCATTTTTGATTCAGCAGTCCTTTCTTTTAACCAGAACTCCTGTACTTTCTACCCTGTTAGACTAATACACCGTTCAAACAGATCCAGCATCTCTCAGCAGACCGTACATTCATTCAAATAGAAAAGCACAGCCGCTGCCCCTTGAAACAGAGCTGACGTTCCATCTCCGCATCCATAACAAACTGCAGTCCGGCTGTGTTCTTAAATGTCTTTTTTGTGCGGAATCTTTTCCATAAGATTCCTGCTATTCTTCCATCGCCTTTTTGATCGCCTCAAAGAGCTCATCATACGTCTCGAACGCTGTGATCTCTGGATGGTCCTTCTTGATCTGCTCCGTGCTGCGGAACAGGAATCCCGCCTTGCTCGCCTCGATCATTCCGAGATCATTGTAGCTGTCTCCGCTGGCGATCGTCTCAAAGCCGATGGACTGAAGTGCCTTCACCGTCGTATACTTGGACTTCTCGATCCGCATCTTAAATCCCGTGATCTCCCCGTCCAGAGCGACCTCCAGGGAATTGCAGAAGATCGTCGGCCAGCCAAGCTTCTTCATCAGAGGCTTCGCAAACTGCGTAAACGTATCACTGATAATGATGACCTGACCAAGCTCACGAAGCTTATCCAGGAACTCCTTCGCACCCGGAAGCGGATCGATCTTCTCGATGGTCTCCTGGATCTCCTTCAGTCCCAGTCCATGTTCCTTCAGAATCCCGATTCTCCAACGCATCAGCTTATCATAATCCGGCTCGTCCCTCGTCGTCCTCTTAAGCTCCGGGATCCCGCTGGCCTCCGCAAACGCGATCCAGATCTCCGGCACTAAAACTCCCTCTAAGTCAAGGCATGTGATATACATAGCTGTTTTCTCCTCATTCCCGTGCTTTATTGTCATAATGAAAATATTATAACATTATCATCTAGAAAAATCTATAACCGCTTTACCCGCCCATAAAAATATGCTGCCCGCTGAATCTCCCAGCCAGACAGCATATCATTAAATTTATAGTCTTTTCAAAAAAATATTCCCGCCGATTATTTCGCCGTCTCTCCCTTTAAATACTCATACATCACCCGCGCCCCATCACAGATACTCGTAATCTCCGCATGCTCCGACGGATTGTGTGACACACCGCCCCGGCACGGAATAAATACCATACCGGAATCACAAATCTCCGCAAAAGACATGGCATCATGCCCCGCACCGCTCGGCATTCTCCGGCTGGAGATTCCAAGCCGCTTCGCCGCCTGCTCCAGACCGTCTTCCACTGACTCACTCATACTGATCGGAGGAATGCTGTTGATTTTCTCCGCCACATACTCAACGCCGCGCTTCTTGCAGCTCTCCCGCACCGCGGCCTTAAACGCCCGCTCCATACGGTCCAGACTGTCCTGATCAATGCCACGCATGTCCACACCAAGCTCCACCCGTCCCGGTATGACGTTCAGAACATTCGGATGGTTCTGAACCACGCCCACCGTTGCCACCGACTCGTACGCAGATTCCCACTTTCCGATCTTCTCCATCTCCAGAATGATCTCCGCAGCCGCACAGAGCGCGTCACTCCTCATATCCATCGGCGTAGCGCCAGAATGCTCCGCCATCCCCCGCAGCTCCAGGCGGTACCGGATCGGTCCCGCGATCGTTCCCACGATACCGACCTCTGTCTGACACTCTTCCAGCACCTTTCCCTGCTCAATATGTAACTCCAGATACCTTTGCAGCCCGGAGATCTTCTTCGGATGAAGTGTCAAGCCTCTCCGCTCAAAAATGCTCTCCAGAGACTCTCCGTCCTTCGCCATCAGATGCCCGATGTCCTGTTTATAGACTTCATGCGTGATCAGTCCGCTTCCGATCGTGCAGCACCCAAAATTACTGGATTCCTCACACCGGAATGCTCCAACACGGAGGGGAATCCTAATCCCATCCTCCTTCGCCCAGCGCATCACCATAAGCCCGGCCATCACACCAGCCACTCCGTCATATCGGCCACCCTCAATAACAGAATCCAGATGTGAGCCAATCAACGTATATCCGGTCTCGTCCGTATTTGCCGCATAAGTATTTCCAACCTCGTCCGTATCAATCTTTGCTCCGAGTTCCCCTGCGAGTTCCTTGAAGGCTTCGTGCATCGCGTCCTCCGTCTCCGAATACCCAAGCCTCGTCACGCCGCCCTGCGGTGTACTTCCGATCTCATAAAACCTCTGAAATAACCTTTCACAATACTGAATATCCGCGTCCCGATGTTCCATGACCAGTACCTCCTGAGTTCTTTGAATACTTTCCTCCCATTTTCTCTATTGCCATTGTTTTCTCTCAATACATGGATATTTCTGATAACATTATCATACCATTAAAAGTCTCAGAATTCTACACTTTTTCATTCTCTCATCACTCCTTCATCCCCGGCCTGAAGATAATCGCACCCAGATATCCAAACACCAACGCCCCACTGATCCCCACAGCACTGGCTGTAAATCCCCCTTTAAAGATTCCAAGCACTCCATCCTCCGACATCGCCTTCACAACCCCTTTCCAAAGTGTATTTCCAAATCCAAGCAGCGGCACAGTCGCTCCTGCCCCGGCCCACTCGGCAAACGGCTCATACACTCCCAAAAATCCAAGGACACTCCCGCTGACCACTAACAGCACCATGATCCTCCCCGGCATCATCTTTGTCTTATCCATCAGGATCTGCACCAGCATGCAGATCAGACCACCAACAAGAAAAGCTCTGATATATTCCATAGCCACACTCACTCCACTTCTCATTTCTAAGATTTATATTTTCACACTCTGTATGATCCACGTCCGTCTTCCCTTAACATTTTTTCCAACAGATTTTTCCTCCTTCGAAAATCCCCGGCTAAGTTCTTACAGAAAATCCGGCGTCTCCAGCACCACCCCATGCGCGATCCCCGGCACACTCTTCCCCTCATTAAAGCTCACCGTAGAAAGCAGAGCCCCCGTCGGCAGAAACAGCACCCTTTTCCACTCCCCATTCCTGATCTTCGGCAAAACAAACCCGCAAAGCACCGCCGCTGAACACCCACATCCGCTTCCCCCGGCATGGGTATCCTGCTCCTCCGGCGAAAACATCTCGATCCCGCAGTCCATATACCGGCTCTCGATCCGGTATCCTGCCTTCATAAGATAATCCAGCAGAAGTCTCCGTCCCACTGTCCCCAGATCCCCGGTGATGATCTTATCATAATGTGTCTCGTCCACCCCGAGATCCCTGAAATTTTGCAGGATCGTATCAAGCGCCGCCATCGCCATCGCAGCCCCCATATTCATGGAGTCATGAAAATCCATATCCACAATTTTTCCCGTCGTCACCGCCGTGATCTTCGCAAGCGGCGCTTCCTTCCCCCGGCAATCCCCGGAGGACACGATCACCGCTCCGCACCCAGTCACCGTCCATGTAGCCGAATACGGCCTCTGATTCCCATATTCCAACGGAAAACGGAACTGCTTCTCCGCCGAAGCGAAATGGCTGGAAGCGCCTACAAGAACATGATCCGCAAATCCACCCTCCACGCACATGGCGCCCAGCCCCAGACCTTCCCCCATGGTGGAGCATGCTCCGTAAAGCCCGAACATTGGGATCTCCAGATTTATATTTCCAAAAGAAGTGGCGATGAGCTGTGCCAGAAGATCCCCCGCAAACGAATACCTGATTTCTTCCTTCGAAAGCCCGCTCTTCTCGATCACAAGACCTGCAGTCCTGCTCTGAAGCTCACTCTCCGCCTCCTCCCAGCTTTTCTTTCCCAGCATGGGATCCAGCTCCACCCGGTCAAAAAAAACGCCAAGAGGTCCGTCTCCTTCCTTCTTTCCCACTGTCGACGCAGCCGCCATGATCAGCGGCGGATTTTCAAACACCACACTGGCACGCCCGCGCTGCTTTCTTAACGTTCCTGTTTTCTCATCCATTTTTCTATCCACTCCCATCTTTATTTTGGTCTCAATTCACCTATCAGTTACATCCATACATATCGTACTTTTTGAACAAAAACGACTCCAATCGTACTAAATAAATATACCTTAACACTCCAGTACCCGCGCAGTCATTCGCAACAGACTTCATCCTCACATAGGTACACCAAAATAAGGTCTCCATGCAAATAGAATCCCCAAAATAAACAAAAAGATGCAGGAATCCGAAGTCCACCTCGAATTTCCGCATCTTTTCCCACGACACACATTCTATAAATTTTTCACTCACATCGCCTGAAGCAGCCCCAAAATCACCGAGTACACCGCCTCATTCTTTTTCACCACAAATGCCAGCTCCTCCTTTGCCTGGTTCAGCCTGTGAAACAGCCGCCTTACACTCCGGTTCCCAGACCGCAGATATCCCGTCTCATCATAAAAATATCTCTCATCCAGCAAAACGACAAGCCGCTCCACATCCTCGCTGCTCCCGGCATTCTCCTCAAAATACCGATATCCCAGCGCCAGATACCCTTTTAAAAGCTTCTCTGCTTCCTCCTCATCATTCCCGTACCCAGCCGAGACATGGGGATACATCCGTCTCCCCTTTCCTCTGGTCAGGCGCATCATATTCTGGATAAAAACAGACAGCTCTGCGTTCGTCCGGATCCGGTTCGTCATCCGGAATGTCTGCACACCCGGCACAGATTTCCACACCATCTCAGCGCTCTCCCCCAGCTCATCCGGCGAGATCACATCCTCGCAGTCCCCGGAAAAGATCACCGGCCGCCGGCTACTGATCCCAGCCAGCAGCTCCCTCGCCCCAGGCTCAAGAAGATGTGCCTCATCCACCAGAACCGCGGAACACTCTTCCAGACCGCACTCCGCCCCAATTTCGGAATCTGGCAGATACTCCACCCGCCGGAGTCTCTCATGAAGCCGCTTCCAGTCCTTCTTGCTCTCCCCGCAGTGGATCATGCAGACCCTCTGCTTCCCGGAAAGCTTCATAGCGATATCGTAGAGCAGCAGCGTCTTTCCCGTCCCCGGAAGTCCCGTAAACCAGTACGCCCCGGTCCGCTCCGCCCGGATTTTCTTTAAGATCTGGCGTTCAATATCCCGCTGCTGGGCAGTCAGGAAATATTCCTTGTTCAGGAATCGCTCCGGCTCTGTGAGAGGCGAGATCAGATACAGTTCCGCCTGAAACAGCTCCTCCACATCGCCCTCATAGTCCTTTCCGCCATCCCTCAGATCCGCGCAAAGCTGTTCCCAGTCCGCGTCCACGATCCGGTCGTGGTTCGTAAGGCGGACAAGCCGGTTCTGGCTGCTGATATATGTATAGGACCGGATCGTCTTTCCCTGCACCGCGAGATAATATCGGTTCTGTATCAACTGTTTCCGCAGTGCCTCATCGGAGACTGCTCCGCTCTTCAGCTCCACATTCACGATCTGGTCCTCCCTGATCTGCAGAAGGTCAAACTCCTTTCCCAGTCTCGGAATCTGAAACGAGTAAAAGAACCAAAGCGCATACACCTCGTCCATATGCGTCTCCAATTCCCTCACAAAGGCCTTCATGCTGTCAAGCTCCCACTCCCGCATCTTCAAAAAGTACCCACGCCCCGACATCTGTCTCTCCAGCTTCTGGACGCAGGAAATATTCTGGTTTCTTGTGAGCGTATAGATCGATACTGATTTCACGTTTTCCTCCGCTTATTCCATGCTGACGCTGTTCATATGCTACACAGCCGCCGCATCTTCTCTCTCCATTATACGTTCCTGCCGGTTCGTTTACAAGTATCTCCAGAAATACTTCACCATCCCCAGCACCCAGCTCGCAAGGATCCCGTAGAGGATCACCGGTCCCGCGATCGTAAAGATCTTGCAGCCGATCCCGAAGACATGGCCCTCCGCCTTGTACTCGATTGCCGGGGACACCACGGAATTCGCAAATCCTGTGATGGGAACCAGGGCTCCGGCTCCACCGAATTTTACGATCTTCTGGTACACATGAAACCCCGTCAGGATCACGCTGAGGCCGATGAGACTCAATGTCGTCCACGCCGCCGCGCTCTCCTTCTCGATCCCGAAGGACATGTAGACGGATGTGAATACCTGTCCCAGCATGCAGATCAGTCCGCCAACGAGAAACGCCCGCCAGAGGTTCTTCCAGGTGTTGTGGACCGGTGTCACCTGCTTCACATATTTTCCGTACTCTTTCTTATCGATCTCCATAAATTCCTCCATGTATACTTTCAAATTGAACGTTGGTGAGACTTGGCGCGTGATTCTGGTCAGCGAAGCTGACAGATTCCTATCAGAATCACTGTGCATCCTCGCGGAGCGTTTATCTCAGTCGGAGATCAGACTCCCACTGAGATAAATCATCCGAATCCCCGCAGAAAATACACTGCCGATCCAAATGCCTTTCCCGCAGCCACCGCCAGGATCACATACTGCAGCCCCACCGCCAGCCCGATCCGGCGGTTCAGGATCGGCAGTGCCTTTAGCGTTTCCGCCAAAGACATCACAAGGCATCCCACGAAAATTCCGACAGCCGTCCCACACACTGCGAGCACAAACTTTCCAGGGAACGGAAACGCCACGCTATAGAAGTCCGCCAGATTCCCCCATGTTCCCCCGAGGATCAGAAGCGTCTCATAGAGGATCACATGCTCCGCCGTGTGGGTCACGCCGATAAGTCTCGGGAACACGCCGATGATGGCGAGGAAGGCAAAGATCCCGGCAGCGATCACTGCCCCGGCACCGAGGCCTGCAAAGGCCAGGATCCCAAGCTTAAGATACATCGACTCCTGACTCCTTTCTCCCGCCATTTTTGATCAACGTCTTATTTAAGTTCTCCTCGTAGAGCCGCATCTCCACCTCTATGGGCGTAGGGTCCACCGTGATCTTCCAGGAGGCGAAATGGTTGAAGAACAATAAAATCCCCAGGGCCAGTCCCACGGAGTAGGACGCCTCCAGGATCGTCGGTCCGTCCGCCCGGGTCCCGATGATCATCTCATAGAACTTCGCGAATACATCCGTCACGTTTGCGTCGTTGTTGAATGTCATGATGGCAAACGCCGCCCCGAAAAACGCCACCGCGGACACCATGGCCGTCTTCATCCACTCCCATACCAGACTTTTCTTCTTCCCTGCCCGGTATGTGACCACGAAATCCGATTCCCCGATATTGTCCACCTGGATATTCTGGCCGGTCTTCTCGATCTTTTCCACGAGTTCCATGACATTTCCAACAAACGCTGCCTCTTTTCCCTTCCCGGAAAATGAGGTGATTTTCACGGCTTTCGCCTTCGCCTCCGCAGCCCTGTCACTGCTGTGGACATCGGCGATCATTCCGAGGTACACCTCCGGCTCATAAACTTCCTTCACCTGGGGAAGCTTTAAGTAGATCGTCGTGCTGCTCATGCGCTCCACGGCTTTCTGTCCATATCCCCAATGGTCTTTAAAACCCCTGTGACAGTGCCTCGGCAGACTTCCATTTCCGTCCCCGGCACCATCACGAATGTCCCCGACTGCTCCGCTTTCTTTGCCGGGACCGCCACGAGAAAATACCAGAACACAAACACCAGTACCGCCAGCGCCAGCACCGCAAAAATGATCTCCACATAGTCCTTTAACGGTTTCATAATATTCCACCTTCTCATCCTGTTTATCGCATTGCTTTACGCAAATAGGATGTTCCGAATCAATGGACATTATACATAACCATGGGCAGAATCATTTTCATCTTTTATGAAGTCAGTCTCTCCCTCATCTCCCTCAAGATCTTCTTCTCCAGTCGCGACACCTGCACCTGGGAGATTCCAAGCCGCCCTGCGATCACGGTCTGGGTCATATTTTCAAAATACCGCATTTTTATGATCTGCTGTTCCTTCTCCCCGAGACCGGATAAAAGCTCCGCCAGCACGATCCGGTCCAGGACCCTGTCATTCTCCGATGTCTTTTCCGCGATCTTATCCGCCAGGCAGCCTCCGGATTCATCCCCGGCATCGAAGGGCTCGTAGATGGATCCGACTCTCGCCCCAGCTTCCATGGATGCCGCAACCTCCTCACGGCTGGCTCCCACCGACCTTGCAAGCTCCTCCACTGTCGGCTCCCGCCCGAGGTCCGCTTCCAGCTTTTCTCTCGCCGCCCCGACTTTTCCCGCCAGTTCCTTTAGTGGCCTGCTGACCTTGATCATCCCGTCATCCCGGAGAAATCTCCTGATCTCCCCGGTGATCATGGGAACGGCATAGGTGGAAAACCGGACGCCCAGTTCTGTGTCGAAATGGTCGATGGCCTTTATAAGACCGATGTTCCCGATCTGGAACAGGTCATCCGGTTCCGGTCCTCTCCCGATAAATCTCCGGACGATACTCCAGACAAGGCCCGCGTTCTCCATGACGAGGCGGTCCCTCGCCTCTTTATCCCCTGCGTGTGAACGTTTTAAGAGTTCCGCAGTGTCCGCCATCCCGTCACCTGCCGATCTTCTTTTTCATGGTGACGGAGGTTCCCTTTCCCGGTGCGGAGACCACCTCCACCCGGTCCATGAAGGCCTCCATGAAGGAGAATCCCATGCCGGACCTCCCGTCCTCCGGACATGTGGTGAACATGGGTTCCATGGCCTGCTCCACGTCACGGATCCCGACTCCCTCATCCCGCACCGTCACAGAAAACAGCCGCTCCTTTTCCCATGCCGTCGCCGAAAGATAGATCTTTCCTTCCTGTCCCCGGTATCCGTGGATCACCGCGTTCGTCACTGCCTCTGAGACGGCGGTCTTGATATCGTCCAGTTCCTCCAACGTCGGATCCAGGCGGCTTGCAAAAACGGCTGCCACGACTCTCGCGAACTCCTCGTTCTCCGACCGGCTCTCCATAATGAGTTCCATAGTCTCACACTCCGGCATTCCTACATTTTTCCCGTTCTCTCCAGTCTGCTCTGCCTGTACTTTCGGCGTTTCCTGTACGGTCTGTCCTGTCTCTTCCATCCCTATACCTCCCTGCTGTAGATTGCTTCTTCTTTTGACTCATACTGATGCATCAGCCCCAGAATTCCCGCAACCTTTAAGACCCGCATCACCTGCGGGCAGGCACCGTAAAAACTGGTATGGCCTGCTTTCATCTGCTTGTAGCGGTTTAAGAGGACGCCGATGCCGGAGCTGTCCATGAACCGGGTACGCGTAAAATCGAAAATGATTCTGGAGACATAATTTTCCGCCATCAGAAGGTCCGTCTCATATCTCAGATTCCGGCAGTTGTGATGGTCGAACTCCTTCGGCAGGTGAATGATGAGTGTGGGGCCTTTTGCCTCGTATACGAATGAATCTTCCATAAATTTTTCCTCCCATTTCAAAATTTTGCAGCCAAATTCAGCCCACGGCCTGTATCCCAATGCGAGGCTGATTTTCACAAATTTTTCTTACCTCAAAACAGCTTTCTAAATCCATTCTCCTGTAGTTTTCTAGTCTGAAACAACAAAAAAGAGACCTCACAGTATTTTCTTCTGTAAAGTCTCTTTTAAGTTTTTTTGAAGTAAGTTTTATCAACGAACCTCTATACACTCTCTGTGAAACAGAAACCAGAATTGCTCCTTAGTATCCTCTCTCTTCCTTCGCCTTCTCCGCAAACTCCGAATCCGCAAAGTTCATGATGACCTGTCCGAACATCTGGTTCGCGTTGTCGGTGTCGCCCTTTGCCTTGTATACCATTCCCATGTTGTAGATGACTTCCGGGTTCTTGTTGTTGAATTTCATGTATCTCTCATAATAGCGGAGCGCTGAGTCGTAGTCCCCGACAGAGTTTGACTGGGCTGCTGCCGCCATAAGGACTGTCGGGGCGTTGGCATCCATGTCCGCCTTGATTTCATTTAAGATCGCCACAGAGCTGTCATCCGTGATCTTCGACTGATCCAGATCCACATAAGTCAGAACCGCCGTGTTCGTATCCCCTTTGCGGTACGCGTCCAGGATCTTTGCGAGCGCCGCGTACTGGTTCACCGTGCTTCCGGAATCGCCCTTTAAGTCATTTAACTGGCCTTCCGCGTCCTCCTTCTGCTTCTGGTAATCCTCAACCTGGAGCTTCAACTTGTCCGTCTCCTGGTTCGCGAGATTTAACTTATCCGTGTAGGACTGCATCTCCTGATTATGTTCATAGTTTAACGTTCGCTCCCTCGCCGGCATGATGAGGAACACGACCATGACCGCACCCAGGACAAGACCAATACCGATGTTGATGATGGACTGCCAGCCCGTGTTCTCCTTGTAGGTCGGCGGCAGGATAACGTCATCGTCCTGCATCTCCCGGTGGGAGAACGCGTTCTTCATCCTCCGCTTCTCAACCTCCGCCTTGCCGGTCCTGCTCTTTACGTACTCCATGTACCGGGTGGCTTTCTCATTGTTGTTGTCGATCTGAAGTATCTTGAACAGGGATTTTCCGGCTTTCGTATAGTCTCCATGCTCCATATAGAGAAGCGCCAGCAGCAGATGCGCTTTCACGAAATTCGGCTTCTCGTCGACGATCCTCTTAAGCTGCAGGACTGCCAGATCATCACTGTCATTCTGGGCATAGAATAATGCCTGATTGAACTTCTTTACCATCTGGCTCGCGATCTCAAGCTGTCCCGGCTTTCTCTGGACCTCATCGAGATAGTAGTCCGCCCGGTTTCCGTCCGGCTGGAGGTTGATGCTGATGACCCACTGGATCAGGGCATCTGACGTCTCGCCCATCTCGTAAAAGATCAGTCCAAGAAGGTTTCTGGCATCTGTGTGGTATTTATTAAACTGCAGGGCGCGTTTTAAAAATCTCGCCGCCCCGGAAAGGTTTCTCTCCTTTGCCATTTCCAGACCGCGGTTATAGTAGCTGTTGGCCGCGTACTGGATCTTCTGCATCTCATCCATATATTACTTTTCCTTTTTGATATCCTTCATGATGTCCATCATAATATCTGCCATATCTGTGAGGTCACTCTTTACGATGGCGTCGCTGACCGCCTCCACCTCAAGACTCGGCTTGAAGCGCTCGATCTCTTCCTCAAAGTTGATCATTTTTCTCCTCCTTTGATACCCCGGCAGCAGCATACTGTCACCGGAACTCACCGCATGTCAATCTGCACCTGAAAATGCTCTGTTGATCAGTTCTGCGGTTCCCTGTTCTGCTTTATTTGCCGCATACCGGAACGGTCCGGTTAACTTGTGCTTTTGCTGATCTGTTCCTTTACTTCCCCCGCAAGATACAGTGACCCCGCGATAAGCGAAAGATCCCGTTCCCCATGCAGGCCAAGCAATTCCTTCACGGCATGTTTCACATCCCGGCTCACCCGGTACTCCGTCTCTTCTCCATATTCCGCCCGCAACTTTTCTGCCGCCGCTTCCAAATCCTCCACGGAGAGGGTCCGGTGTGACTCCATTTTCGATAAGATCCACAGATCCGGTTTCAGCCGCTCTGCAATCTCACGCAGCATCCGTTGATGATCCTTGTCCGCGGAGACCGCAAACAGGATCCGCACATGATCCGGCTTCCGAAGTTCCTTTAATCTGCAGGCCGCGTCGAGAAATGCCCGGATCCCATCCGCATTGTGGGCCCCGTCGAGGTAGACACCAGTGCTGATCTCCTCCATTCTTGCAGGCCATTTTGCCTTTTTTACTCCCTCTGCCGCCTGTCCAGGCGCCACCGGAAGTCCGGAAACCTCCAATGCCCGGATCGCCAGAGCTGCGTTCATGAGCTGGTAGGGAGCTGCAAATGGGATCTCAAACAAAATCTCTTCACCACGATAGGAAAAGCTCATTTCCTGATGTCCTGCCACGCCCGGATCCGGAGATTTTACGAGACAAGGCCGGATCCCGCGACAGACTTCATCCGGCGTCACTGGAAATCCTTCAGATTTCATCTCCTTTGCTTTCGCAAAGATCACCGCCGCTGCTTCCGATGAACTGTCATCATACACCACAGGACGCCGGGACTTTATGATCCCCGCTTTATGTGCCGCGATCTCCGGGATCGTGGATCCTAAAAACGCTGTATGATCGATGCTGATGGACGTGATGACGGAGACAAGCGGATTTTCCACAACATTCGTCACATCGTAAGTTCCGCCCATTCCTGTCTCTAACACGAGCACCCTCACACCCGCGTTCCGGAATATGCAGAGTCCCATGTAAAATAAAAATTCAAAATAGGTGGGATGGGGCTCTCCTCTCCTTTCCCATATCCTGCAGGCATGCTGTACCTCCAGGAATGCCCTGATAAATTCCGGCTCCGGGACCATCTCCCCATTTATAAGGAACCGCTCCCGGATATCCACAAGATGGGGGGACAAGAATGACCCACAGGGAATTTTTGCTTCCCGGATCATGGAAGTAAGGAATGCGCAGACGGAACCTTTTCCGTTGGTTCCCGCCACATGGATCACTTGAAATTTCCGGTCCGGTTCTCCAAGAATACCAAGAAATTCCCGTACTTTTAAAAGACTGCTCTTTTTTCTCGCATATCCCGGGATCGCCTCGATCTGATCCCAGACTTCCTGCATCGTTATGTACTCCAAGAAATCGCCTCCTGTTGTGACCTGCAATCGGAACGCTGTCTGGCGTTATTCTCGGTACAGAAAATATATGCCGTAAACGGCAGCGTTTCTTTCACTTATGATACCTGTTTATGGTATTTTTTGCAACCAGAACATGTCGGAAAGATTCGACAGGATTGCTGTATCCTACGGTATTTTGTGAACGAAAAAATGCTGTATGATACAGTGGCGGCAGCAGTCTGCTCCTCCCATAAAATGAACAGCCACAGGCCATAAAACCTGCGGCTGCCCTGACAGCAGGTCATGTTCCACCCGCTGTCCTTTCCTGCTGAAACCATTCAGCACTTTCATGCCATGGTCATATTTTCATCGATTACTTACCAAGCTGAGCCAGACGAGTCTTTACCTGCTCCATCATCTCGGTGTACTTCTGGAGTTTTGCCTTCTCCTCATCGATCTTCGCCTGCGGTGCCTTGCTTACGAACTTTTCGTTTGCAAGCATTCCGTTTACGCGGGCAAGCTCTTTTGTGAGGCGCTCTTCTTCCTTCTTTAAGCGCTCGGTCTCCTTCTCGATGTCGACAAGCTCAGCGAACGGCATATAGATCGCTGCCTTCGGGATCACTGCGGATACAGCGTCCTCACCGATTCCTGTCTTATCCTTCTGGATCACTACCTCACTGGCGGAAGCAAGGGTACTGAAGAATACACGGCTGTTCTCGAAGATATCCGTGAGATCGGCATCCTCAGTCACAACAAATACTTTTGCCTTTCTGCTCGGCGGAACGTTCATGGATGTGCGCACATTACGGATCGCGCGGACAGACTCTTTGATGACCTCTACCGCGTGCTCGTCTGCCGCGAAGTTCCACTCTTCCTTATATACCGGCCAGGAGGAGATCATGATGGACGGCTCCTCATCCTGTAAATTGCAGAAGATCTCTTCTGTGATAAACGGCATGAACGGATGTAAGAGCTTTAAGGAATTGATCAGAACCGTCTTTAAGGTCCAGATCGCAGCCGCCTTCGTCCGGTCCTCATCGTTCCAGAGACGCGGTTTTACCATCTCGATATACCAGTCACAGAATTCCTCCCATACGAAGTCGTAGACCTTCTGGAGAGCGATTCCGAGCTCGTACTTGTCCATGTTTTCCGTTACTTCCTTCGCGAGGTCATTGACCTTGGAGAGGATCCATTTATCTGCTGCCGTGAGGTCTGTAAGCTTTGCCTCGCCTGCCGGCGCTTTCTCGATATTCATCATGATGAAACGGCTCGCGTTCCATACCTTGTTTGCGAAGTTTCTGCTGGCCTCGACTCTCTCCCAGTAGAAACGCATGTCGTTGCCCGGCGCGTTTCCTGTCATAAGCGTCATACGGAGAGCATCCGCTCCGTACTTGTCGATCACTTCCAGCGGATCGATACCGTTTCCTAAGGACTTACTCATCTTGCGTCCCTGGGAGTCACGGACAAGACCGTGGATCAGGACAGTGTTGAACGGGCACTCGCCTGTCTGCTCAAGTCCCGAGAATACCATACGGATAACCCAGAAGAAGATGATATCGTATCCGGTAACGAGAACGTCGGTCGGATAGAAGTACTTCATCTCATCTGTATCCTTCGGCCAGCCCAGTGTGGAGAACGGCCATAACGCGGAGGAGAACCAGGTATCAAGGGTGTCCTCATCCTGCTTTAAATGTGTGCAGCCGCACTTCGGACACTTCTCCGGCATCATCTTCGCAACCGTCATCTCGCCGCACTCTTCACAGTAGTAAGCCGGGATCCTGTGTCCCCACCAGAGCTGTCTGGAGATACACCAGTCGCGGATCCCCTCAAGCCAGTGGAGATATGTCTTACCGAAGCTCTCCGGAACGAATCTTAATTTGCCGCTCTTTAATGCCTCGATGGCCGGTTTTGCCATCTCATCCATCTTTACAAACCACTGCGGTTTTACCATCGGCTCTACGGTTGTGCCGCAGCGGTCGTGGGTACCAACGTTGTGGCTGTGCGGAACGATTTTTACGAGAAGGCCCATTTCCTTTAAGTCCTCGACCATGGCTTTTCTCGCCTCATAGCGGTCCATGCCGAAGTACTTGCCCGGAACATTGATGGTCGCGTCATCGTTCATGATGCAGATTTCTTCCAGGTTGTGGCGTTTTCCAACTTCAAAGTCGTTCGGGTCGTGAGCCGGTGTGATCTTTACGCAGCCGGTTCCGAATTCCTTGTCAACATACTCATCTGCGATCACCGGGATCTCGCGGTCTGTGAGCGGAAGCTTTAACATCTTTCCGATGATGTCTTTGTAGCGCTCGTCCTCCGGATTTACGGCAACGGCTGTATCGCCGAGCAGTGTCTCCGGTCTCGTTGTGGCGATCTCGACAAATCTTCCCTCTTCGCCTACAATCGGGTAGTTGATGTGCCAGAAGAAGCCGTCCTGCTCCTTGTGCTCTACCTCAGCATCGGAGATGGATGTCTTGCAGACCGGACACCAGTTGATGATCCTGGATCCCTTGTAGATATATCCTTTTTCATAAAGGCGTGTAAATACTTCTAAAACAGCCTCAGAACAGCCTGCGTCCATGGTGAAACGCTCTCTGTCCCAGTCAGCAGAGGAGCCGAGCTTGTGGAGCTGTTTGATGATCCGTGTGCCGTACTCATCTTTCCACTTCCAGGCCTCTTTTAAGAATCCCTCACGTCCAAGGTCATTCTTGTTGATGCCCTCTTTTTTTAACTTGTCGATGACCTTGACCTCGGTAGCGATCGCCGCATGGTCTGTTCCCGGCTGCCAGAGTGCCTCATAACCCTGCATTCTCTTGTAACGGATCAGGATATCCTGCATCGTATTGTCGAGGGCATGTCCCATATGGAGCTGTCCTGTAATATTCGGCGGCGGCATTACGATCGTAAACGGCTTTTTGCCCTCGCGTCTTCCTCTCTCCGCGTCAGCGTGGAAATATTTGTTGTCCAGCCATTTCTGGTACAGACGGTCCTCAATGTCCGCCGGATTGTAGGTCTTTTCCAGTTCTTTCATGGTCTTCTCCTTAAAACTTTATCAACATGTTTCTTTTTTGTAACTGCAAAAATGTGGAGCAGTTACTGCTTTTCAATTTACTTTTTTATTATCAGCGCAAAATGCGCAGACTCACAAAATCATCTCGTTTACATCTGTTTTCTTACAACAGCGTACTCATCATCTGCCTGGTAAAAACCGCAGGAAAAGTCACTTCCGCGGAGGAACGCGGACATCTCGTCCTCGTCGAGATCTGCCTCACAGACATAATATCCATACTCGTCATCATATGTGTAAAAGGTGCAGGTCTCGCAGTTCGTGATCCGTACTTTTTTCTGTTTTGCATCTTTTTTTACCATCATGTACTCCTCTCGAAAGGCTGCTGCTGTGCGCCTGCCGGGCACTCCCTCAGCTGCTGCCAACATTCGTAATCCGGGCTATCGCCCTGCTTACTCATATAAGAAAAGCCCTCTGCACTCTCATGCAAAGGGCGAATCACCGCGTTACCACCTTTATTTACTGTCCCGGATCCAGAACGATCCTCCAAACAGCATCTCTTCGTTCTTAACGAGGTCTCTCCCCGGGAACAGCTACTTTTTATTTCACCATTCCGGCTCCGAAGCTACCTTCCATTTTTGCATTCCCGGACCGACTTCCAGCCTGTGGTCAATCCTCTCTGAAGGTGCAGAAAATGTACTCCTCTTCTTCCCAGCCTTTCTTATATTCCATGGAGCAGGTCTCTTTATCAGCCGCCTGTTCCATATCACGGTCATCTGATTTTTCCGGCCGCTCTTACATAATATAGTAGAATCCTGATAAAATGTCAAGGGAAACTACAGCATTCTCCTGTATTCCATCTTCCACTGATTCAGAATATCCCCCGCCGCCGCGATCCGGCCGGCCGGGTCTTTCTCAAATACGGCGGCAAGCTTCAGCGTCTCCGACGCCTTCTCCGCCTCTTCTCTCGCCTCTTCCACTTCTTTATTCCAGACTTCCCTATCGTCCTCCCCGATCATCTCCCGGAATTTATCCTTAAGCGAAAGCTCCGGATTCAGTATCGTGAGGAAGTACATGCGTTTCACATACTCCGCCTCCGGCTTCGCATTCCAGGCATTCTCGTAGGCATGCATAGCTTTCTGGTAACAGAAGAGTTTCGCGTAGCAGGCCGCGATATTGTTCCAGACTTTTCCCCGGAAATCCCCGGAGAGATGGCGTCCGGCCCCATCTAAGATCTGCTCGTAGATCGTGACCGCTTTTCCGAAAAGATCCAGACCATAGAAATAATCTGCGCGGCGCTTCTCGTACTCTTCCTCTGAGAGTTTTTTCAGTCCGTTCACGGTCTGTCGGTAAGCCGCCTGCTCCTTCGGGGTATAATAATTGCATTCCTTGAGGATCAGGTACAGGATCTCCTCCGTTGCCCCGTGGCTGTCCAACCATTTTTCCACCCGTTCCGCGAGAAACGGCATCCGAAGCTCACTTCTTAAAAACTCAGTCAGGCGTTTATCAATAAATCCCTCCAGCACCAGCAGCGGATTGTTGTAGATCACATAGCAGAGCTCCTGGGAGGAGTAGAGATGGATCCCAAGATCCTCGATATAAAGCGGAACCGTTACCGGTTCCTGTCTGCAGAGAATCAGGCTCATAATGTCACCTCCTGACGGACCACCGCGTCCGTCTTCGGGAACAGTTCCCCAAATCCCTGGTCCGTGAGCTTGACCACCATGGTCTTCTCATCTAAAAATCCCACAGCCACCCGGATCTTCGTCGTTTTGTTCGGGCGGTCCGGAAATCCCTCCAGGGGGATCTTCACGGTCCGTTTTTTCTTCGGCTCCTGCTGCGGTGTGATCGTAAAGCAGATCTCCTTCTCCCCGTCCGGGATCACTTCCACCACACTTCTCGCCTCGTACCAGCTCTCACCGGCGGATGCCAGACTGATCTCCGTCTTTGTATCCCGCTTCATAACCTCCAGAGAGACCGTGGACTTTAATTTTCCCTCGCAGAGACATACAAAGGATCCGGAACCGCTCTCGTTTAAGTAATCCTCAGCCTTCATGGCCGCACCTTTTGCGAAGATGGCTGTCTCCACGAAGACTCTTCTCCGGTTGCAGATCTGCCTCATAAATTCCGGCGCCCAGTCGGTTCTCGCGAAACCTTTTCCCGTCAGGAAGATCGAGGAAAAGATCTTTTTCTGTAAAAACCGCTCTCCGCAGGCGCACAGGATCTTGTCTGCCATCTTTGCCCCGGAGCCTGTATCGAGAACGCTGAGGCTGAAGCCCTCTTCCAGCTCCTCATGCTCCGCGATGGCTGTCATCCGGCGCGGTCCTCTCGTGACCTTCAGTTCATAGTAACGCAGGTCCTCATCGGATAAGGAAAACATGCCAACCTGACCGCCCCAGACATCTCTTCTCTGGTTCAGCACATAGTAGACGAAGCATTCCGTGTGGCTTGCGATATGGACATTTCCTCTCGGGATCCCAAGAGCTTCCACGCTGGCCGTAAGTCCCTCCAAAAGCTTCATCTCCAAATTTTTGAGGCTGATGACCAGCTCATCGATCCTCTGTCCGGCATACTCCGCACGCACCATGGCGAGGATGCTGCCTAAAAATCTCTGCAGCAGTTCCATTCCACCGTACTTTACGCCTCCAATGGTGGATGTTCCTTCTTTTGCTGCCAGGCTTAGGAGCTTATCAACGATGACGCCCTCGCCCACCAGCGTATATTTATATGCATCTTCCCCCACATACCACTCTTCCGCGGATTTTTTTCTGCAGATGACGGTCGGGAGCATCCACGCCTCCTCACGGCCCAGAACAGCCGCCTGAGTGTAGGTATCACAGAGGTCGATGCCAACGATCAGTTTCTCCATTTATTTGTCCTCATTATGCCAGACGGAACAGCTTTTTCGCGGTCTGACTATCCATCACGTATTCTGTCATGCTTTCTTTTAATTTCCGGTCATCCTTCATTCCGAGATAGAGGTTCATGGCATTTAAAGCCGTGAAGCGGTTTCCTTTATCCCCCGTTGCCGGTTCGCTGCAGGTCACTTCGCCCTCCGCCTTTTTCACCAGTCTTCCGTCCTCATTCTCCCAGATCTCGTACTCCATGATCTCACCGTCAAACAGAAGTTTCTGGCGCACATAGATCCCTTTATAGACCATGTTCATCTCTTCCTCATGGAACTCTTCCTCGTCCGGCAGGATCCGGATCTTTAAGATCGGTCTTCCGTCCGGTCGTCCATGGTACTCGATGATCTCCTTATCCATGACCTCGCCCGGCATATCCACATATTTTGCAAGATCCTTGTACCACGCGAATACCATACCTCTGGCGGAAAGGATATCCATCACCCGGGATAGCAGGGCCTTCTGCTCCTCAGTGATCTGTGCCAGAGTCGAATAAAATTTCGCCAGCGCCAGAAGATAGATCTCCGGCACCTTCCGAAGCTCCATACCGTGGATCGCGCCTTCCAGATACGCGAATACCTTATCCCCCGGGACTGTGTCACGCAGGAAGTATTCCGTACACTTCACTGTAAAGTACGCCTTCACGATCACATCACTGGTCTCTTTTCTCGACGCGTAAAGGTCAAATACCGTGTCCATATGCTTCTCACAGCCGGAGAAAAGGCACTGGGCCAGCAGGCGCTCCTCAAGGTCGTATGTCTCCACATGGGTCTTCACTGCTTCCGCAAGGATCCTGAACATAGATTCCCCGCTGCCGTTATAATGCTCGCAGAGATAATCCAGGATCACGCTGTCCCCGTGTCCGTCCGAAAATACACGCCCCGCAAGGTGGAGGAGCAGGTCATCCTCCTCGAACATCCGGTCTAAGATCAGCTGGGATACCAGAGCCGCGAGACGTTTCACACGGATCTGCTCCTCGCCGAACTCCTTTATCATCTCGTATGCCTGAACCATGTAATTCTGGACGATCAGTGTCTCGCAGACATCCACACGTTCCGGTCTGGAGAGTGTCCTCTTGTCAAGCTTTAAGAGGTACGCTCCACCCTCCGCATCCATGGCTTCATCGTCCCCTAGAAGCGCCGCGCGGTAGTAGGAAATGATCCTCGTCAGCATTTTCTGCTGGTAGGCCGGCTTCACCGGGAGTGTATCCAGAACAGTCTCGATCCCGGTCACATCTTCCTTCTCAAGGTCCTTTTTCTCCATGATCTCCAGACACGCCTTCATCTTTAACATCGGGTGGTCCGGGTACATCTCAAAGCATTTTTCTTCCAGTTCCTTCTCATCGAGAACCGGCTCCTTCGTATATTCCACGTCCATGTACCTGTTTCCGAAGGTATCCTGGAACATGATCACGCTGTCTTCAAAGAACAACGGCACATAGGCGGTCTGATTCTGCAGCGGGTAGGCATCCTCACCGGTCAGGATCTCGTTGGAAACGATCACATACTTCATCGCCGCATCCTTCACCTGGATCCGGTTTGCCTTTAAGATACCGGGCAGCACCCGGGCCACCTGATTATCGATCATATCGCGGTAAATGATATGTTTGTAGATCACCGCAAGTCTCCTGTTGATCCGGGACTCGAAAAGCTGCTCCATGGCAAACTTTTCCATCTCCCGCTCGTACTTTTTATAGAGCGGATCGTCCTGCGGAATATAGGCCGCCACATTGGCATAGAGGGCTGCACGGCTCTTCTGGTCCAGATGGGCGCACTCATAGGAGAAGTACAGCAATACCTGGCGCGGCATCATCTTCTCATAGTCATCCGGCAGAGCGTAGAGGAAATATTCGTAGATCCTTGTGAGGCTGATCTCCTCATTGATTCCCTTCTCATACCAGGAGAAGCTCTCTTTTCCGCGGACATTTCCCTTAATTAACAGACAGCACACCGCCGTCAGCATGTCCTTCGTCGGGTATTTCTCGTAGAGCTTTGCAAGCAGGCGGTAATACAGGCGGTGGAAGAACTTCGCTCCCGGCGCCAGCGCGCAGATCCGCTCCGCCAGCTCCTGCCCCACGAGGCCATTCATGACTCCGTAGTAGAGGGCATGGATCTCAAAGGCATCCATCGTCTTTAAGAGTTCCGGATTCTTCCCGAAGAGACGCACCGTCTCAATATAGAGGAACGGGCTGCGGCAGCCATTCTTATACTGCATCTTAAAGCTCTCCGCGAGGGCTTCCTCCTCCTCGTACATCTCCGGCAGCATCTTTAACTGCAAAAGCTGCAGATAGAACCGGCCGTTGACGTCCTCCAGCTTTTTCCTGAACAGGCGGACCACAGCGTCCTTCTTCTCCTCGTCCGGTTCCAGACGGTACTGCAGGTACTGGTAATAACAATAGAGTGTTCCGATCCGGTCTCTGAGGGCAGAAACGGTATCCCACGCATCGTCCAGACATAAAGCCGCCTGATCCGGTCTCTCCGCGTCCAGATAAGTCTCCGCCTGCAGGAGGGACAGGATCACAGAACCGCCGTTTGCGCCGCGGATGGCATCCAGCTCGTTCTGGATCTTTCCAAGGACAGCTTTTTTCTCGTAGAGACCGCTCTCGTAGGCCTCACGGAGTTTCATGTACCGGCAGACACCGGCTTTGCTGATCTCGCCCTCAGCGCGCTTTCGATCCGGCTCCTCTCCCATAGCCTCGATCCGGATCACGGTGTCACCGTGGACGGTAAGAAGGCGGATCGCACCGAGGTTCTTTCCCTTGTGCATCCTCTCCGGGTGGATCCTGAATCGCAGATCCAGACGGTCCTCTTCGAAATCCGCCTGAGTGATGACCTTCTTCGGGATCTCGATGAAATCGCCGTCAGCGCGGACTTCCATATAGAGATAGCCCCAGGTATTTTTCCGCAGGACGACCTTGTCATTCACGATATCCTTCGGCTTGTCATAGACCTTCTTTGCCGTAGATAAGGTCAGCTCGATGGGTTCCTTCACTCCCGTTGCCAGAAAGAATTCCTCCAGGGCATTCTGGCGGTTTCCGTGTCCCCTTAATCCTTCATAGATCGTGCGGATCCGCAGATCCTTAAACAGCGGCGCTTCCGTAAAATCCCGGTACTCCATGAGGCGCAGCGCCAGTTCCATATCCTTTTTCGCCAGCTCCACAAAATCATCCATAGATTTTAATGTGGACAGGACACGGACAGACTCGATCATTTCCACACGAAAAAGAAAAGGAACCTCCAGTTCTCCGCTGTTTGTTACAAGCGTGAAGTTTCCCTTGATCAGGTCTCCGTTCTCGCACCAGGAGGTGTCGACTTCGTAGACAATATGGTTTCTCAGGCCTCCGAAGGCGCTCTTTAAGATCTTCACACGGCTGTGGCTTGAGTAGGCAAGGCCTTTGATATATAAATTGTTCTCACTTGCTAAGTATAGCTCTCTTTTATAAACCGTATCGCTCCCCAGAGTCTCCTCGATCTTCACAGGATCCAGAAACAGCTTCGGCATCTCCGCGTCCACGATTCCTCTGGAAAGGCGCATGATCCGTTCTCTCATATATTTTTCACCTTATATTTATAGTCCGATACCTGACTGCCAGACGGTAGGCGCTTTGCAGTCTCGTAAAATATTCGTGGTATCATCATAGCACATTTTCAGATCAAATTCACTACAAATTTCGACCTTTTTCATATGATGGAAGAAAAAAGGCTTGAATCCATGAGGAGAAACCTGTAAAATAGAACATGTTCTACCGATTATATCGCAAAGGAGCCCCTGCGTATGTTATCTGATCCGATCACGCTCTACAAACTTATGATCCTCTACATGCTGGACCACGTCAATTTTCCGCTGACAAACTCCCAGCTCACGGATTTCTTTCTGGATCACGAATATACGACATACTTTACGCTCCAGCAGGCGTTAAACGAACTGAAAGAAGCAGGGCTGATTCGGATGGAATCCACCCACAACTCCTCCCGCTATGAGATCACCAAAGAGGGCGATGACACTCTCTCCTTCTTCGGAAACAATATCTCCCCGGCGATCATCGAGGATATCGACAGCTACTTAAAGGAGAACAAATTCCGCTTAAGAAACGAGGTCGGCGTCATCTCCGATTTCTATAAATCCACAAATCAGGACTATATCGTCCACTGTGAAGTCCGGGAAGGCAAATCTGTCCTCATCGGCTTCGACCTCTCCGTCCCCGACAAGGATCAGGCTGAGACTATGGCCAGCCACTGGAAGGAGCGGAGTCAGGATATCTACGCTTATGTGATGAAGACCTTGATGAAAGGTTAAGATATGCGTTTTGAAGTCTGCCTCCGGCAAATTTTCTGAATTGTACGCGAAAACGGCACCTGCCGCAGGGAAATTTCTGCGGCGGGTGCCGTTTTTCAGTACTTCTAAAATTTAAAGGTTCTGCTGCGCCTCTTTCGCCGCCTTCTTCGCCGCCCACTCCGCAGCTTTCTCTGCCTGGATCTCCTCCTCGGCGGTCAGAAGATCTTCTCCTGCTGCCATCTTGTCAATAAGATTCCAGATGTCCTCCCGGCCCTGTTTTGTCTCGGCGGAGAACGGGATCAGGATATCCTGTTTTTCCATGCCGAGACCGGTGCGGATGAGTTTTACCTGCTTCTGGATCTGGCTGCGCTTGATCTTGTCAAGCTTTGTGGCAATGATGACCGGACGGAATCCGTTGTAAACGACCCAGTCGTACATGGTCTTGTCGTTGGCGGACGGCTCGTGACGGATGTCCACAAGAAGGAAAACGCACTTTAACATCTGGGATTTGTGGAGATAATTCTCGATCATCCTGCCCCATTTTACCTTCTCAGACTGCGGGACCTTCGCGTAACCGTAGCCGGGGAGATCCACATAGTAGAGAGCTCCGTTGATATTATAAAAGTTGATCGTCTGGGTCTTTCCCGGCTGGGAGGACGTTCTCGCCAGCGCCTTCCGGTTCATGAGCGCGTTGATCAGGGAAGATTTTCCCACATTTGATTTTCCCGCGAAGGCGAACTCCGGCAGCGTGTTCTCCGGCAGCGTGCTCGTCACACCGCAGACGGTCTCAAGTTCCACATTTCTGATTACCATATATTTCTCCTTGTATGTAACACTTCAGCACTTTCCTTGTCACACGCAAAAATCCATTTCAGAATGACTTTGTCGCTGGGATTTCTGCCTGTCAAACTATGCTTTCTTACAGTCGGCGCAGCACATGCGCAGACCCTCAGAACCGTTACCCTTGTTTTTACATACCAGAGTCAACAGCCCTCCAACAGGCAGGACCTGTCAGAAAGCCGCCAACCTTTGTAGCCTCGCATTACACGAACGCCTCGCGTACTACGTCATCCATAGTCTTCACAAACACGATCTCCATGCCTTTCGTGATCTCCTTCGAGATCTCTGCCATATCCGGACGGTTTTTATCCGGCACGAGAACTTTCTTCATATGTGCCATTCTTGCCGCCAGCGTCTTTTCCTTTAATCCGCCGATCGGCAGTACCCGGCCTCTCAATGTGAGCTCGCCGGTCATGGCAACGCTTGCGCAAACCTTCTTTCCGGTCACCGCGGAAAGCATGGCTGTTGCCATCGTAATGCCCGCAGACGGACCATCTTTCGGCACGGCCCCCTCCGGGATATGTAAATGCAGGTCATGTTCCTTAAAATATCTGCTCTCCACACCGTACCGGTCTGCCACGGAACGAACGTAAGTCAGCGCGATCTGCGCGGATTCCTTCATGACATCACCCATCTGTCCTGTCATCTGAAGCTTTCCGTCGCCCGGCATTACATTTACTTCGATCTGGAGTGTGTCACCGCCGACGCTTGTCCACGCAAGACCTCTTACAATTCCGATCTCGTCCTCCTCATTGGCGTTCTCGAAGGTGATCTTCTCTTTTCCGAGATACTTCTGAAGATTTCCCTCTGTGATATGCACAGTTTTTTTCTTCTTTTCCAGAAACTCCCTCGCCGCTTTTCTGCAGATCTCACCGATCCGGCGCTCCAGATTTCTCACACCGGCCTCTCTCGTATAGTTGTGGATGATCTTCTCCAATGCCTTATCGCTGAAGGAAAGCATCTCCTCCGTAAGGCCGTTTCTCTCTAACTGTTTCGGAATGAGATACTTCTTTGCGATATGGAACTTCTCGTTCTCTGTATAACTGGATACCTCGATAACCTCCATACGGTCAAGGAGCGGTCTCGGGATCGTCGACGCATCATTTGCTGTCGCGATAAAGAGAACGCCTGAGAGATCCAGCGGGATCTCCAGATAGTGGTCGCGGAACTTCACGTTCTGCTCCCCATCAAGGACCTCCAAAAGTGCTGAGGAGACATCTCCCCGATAGTCGGCAGAGACCTTATCGATCTCATCTAAAAGCATTAACGGGTTTGACACGCCTGCCTGACGCATTGCATCGGCGATACGACCCGGCATCGCTCCCACGTATGTCTTTCTGTGTCCGCGGATCTCCGCCTCGTCGTGAATGCCGCCAAGGCTGATCCGGACATACTTCTTTCCGAGGGCGCGGGCAACCGATCTCGCGATGGAGGTCTTACCTGTTCCGGGCGGTCCCACAAGGCAGAGGATCGGGCTTGTGCCTTTCTTTGTGAGGGCACGGACCGCAAGGAATTCCAGTACACGGTTCTTAACCTTCTCCAGACCATAATGGTCCTCCTCAAGGATCTCTTTCGCGTGAATGATATCCTGATTATCCCTTGAGACCTTCTTCCACGGCATCTCCAGCACCGTTTCTATATAAGTGCGGAGAACATTCGCCTCCTGACTTCCTCCCGGCATGCCCTTGAAACGCTGAATTTCTTTTTTGATCTTTTCCTTCGTTTCCTTGTCCGCGTTCAGCTTTTCCAGCTGTTCCATATATCCATCGGCATCTTCCGTCCCGCTGTCATCTCCCAGTTCCTCACGGATCACTTTTAATTCTTCCCTTAAAATATAATCCCTCTGGTTCTTATCGATGTGCTCCTTCACTTTTCCCTGATAATCCCGCTTAATCATAAGGATCTCGAGTTCCCGCATCAGGTAGTACACGATCCGGTCATACAGATGGCTCCAGTAATCACACTCCAGCATCTCCTGCTTCACAGCAAAATCCCACGGAAATTCATTTGCTGTCTGGGTCAGAAGCTGCTCCAGATCCGTGATCACAAGAAGACTTCCGATAAAATCTTTCACAGCCTTCGGATTCGCGTTTCCGAATTCCTCTAATTTTTCCTTAACGATCCGGCTCATGGCTTCCTTCACAGTGTCGGTAAGCTGTTCTTCCTGCATCGGCGCTTCCTCGACCTCAGCTTCCAGATACGGTCCCTCCTCAAACAGAGTGAGAAGCGCCGCTCTCTTTTCGCCTTCCACCATCACACGGATGACACCGCCCGGCATTTTCACGAGCTGTTTGATCTGGGAGATCGTTCCCATCTGGTACAGATCCGCGACCGCAGGTGTTTCCTGCTCCGGATGACGCTGGGTCACGAGATATACCTTCTGGTTTCCCATCATGGCTGTCTCAATGGCGCGGATCGATTTTTCCCGGCTGATGTCGAAATGCTGTACCATTCCCGGAAGGATCGTGAGTCCGCGGAGTGCCACCGCCGGCATCGTAATTTTCTTATCTTCCATTATTTCTCCTATGAACGCAACTGCCCGGCCTCTTTCCGATGCCTGTCAACAGTTACGGGCAAATTTCTGTTGTGTAAAAAGGCTGCCGTGACATTTCTGTGCGCAGCAGCCCCTCTTATCTGCGGGATACGGGTCCTGCAGGTACAATTTTTCTCATACGGGAATGCCGTCCGTTACGCGATCTCCCCGTTACTCTCTTTTCTGGATCTTCCGGCCAATGCTTTTTTCGGCACCGTCACGTCGCGGTAAACGACTTCCGGCTTTTCCTTTCCGTCCACCGCGTCCTTCGTCACGGTGCAGATTCCCACGTTGGAATCAGACGGAACCTCGTACATCGTATCCATCATGACGGATTCCATGATCGCGCGGAGTCCTCTGGCGCCTGTCTTTCTCTCAACCGCCATATGGGCGATCTCATGGACGGCATCCGGAGTGAACTCCAGCTTCACATCATCCAGCTCGAATAACTTCTGGTACTGCTTTACGAGGGCATTCTTCGGCTCTGTGAGGATCCGCACAAGGGCATCCTCATCCAGAAGGTCTAAGGATACCATAACCGGAACTCTTCCCACAAACTCCGGGATCAGGCCGAATTTCGTAAGATCCTGCGGCATCGCCTGCTTTAACAGCTTGCTGATATCCGTATTTTTCTTATCCACGATCTTCGCGCCGAAACCGATGGAACTTGTCTCCAGTCTGGACTCGATAATTCTCTCAAGGCCATCGAAAGCACCGCCGCAGATGAACAGGATGTTCGTCGTATCGATCTGGATCAGCTCCTGCTGCGGATGCTTTCTGCCGCCCTGAGGCGGAACGCTTGCAACAGTACCTTCCAGGATCTTTAACAGCGCCTGCTGGACGCCCTCGCCGGAAACATCACGGGTAATGGACACATTCTCGGATTTTTTTGTGATCTTATCGATCTCATCGATGTAAATAATACCGTACTCCGCACGGCTCACATCATTATCTGCTGCCTGGATCAATTTTAAGAGGATGTTCTCCACGTCCTCGCCGACATAACCGGCCTCAGTCAGCGTCGTTGCATCTGCGATTGCAAACGGAACACCTAAAAGCTTCGCAAGTGTCTGCGCAAGATAAGTCTTGCCGGAGCCGGTCGGACCGAGCATCAGGATGTTGCTCTTCTGAAGATCAACATCACTTTCCTTCTTCGATGTGATTCTCTTATAATGATTATAAACAGCCACGGAAAGAACTTTCTTCGCCTCATCCTGTCCGATCACATAGTCGTCCAGAAATTCTTTGATCTCCTTCGGTTTTAAGAGGTTGATTCCGGAGAAATCCGGTCTCTCCTCCTCCTCGTTTCCGAGTTCTTCCTCAAGGATCTCACTGCAGAGTTCGATACACTCATCACAGATATAGACGCCGTTGGAGCCGGCTATCATTTTTCTTACCTGATCCTGATTCTTTCCGCAGAAGGAACATCTGATCTTTTCCTCAGGTCTTACTGGCATGTTCGCACCTCAATTCATTCTTTCTTTATGTCTCAAAGCGCTCCGGCATCAGGTTCTGCCTTCGCGCCTCCCGGTCTTTAATCTTAGTGGCCGGAGATCACGCGGTCGATCAGACCGTATGCGGCAGCCTCTTCCGCTGTCATATAGTTATCTCTCTCTGTGTCGCGGGCAATCACGTCGAGCGGCTGTCCAGTGTTTGCAGCCAGGATCTTGTTGAGCTTCTCTTTTGTCTTTAAGATCTGCTCTGCAACGATCTTGATCTCGGTCGCCTGTCCCTGGGCTCCACCGGACGGCTGATGGATCATGACCTCAGCGTTCGGAAGCGCAAAACGTTTGCCCTTCGCACCGCTGGAGAGAAGGAATGCTCCCATGCTTGCAGCCATACCGATGCAGGTCGTGCATACGTCGCATTTAATATAGTTCATCGTATCATAGATCGCCATACCGGCCGTTACGGAACCGCCCGGGCTGTTGATATAAAGGTTGATGTCCTTATTCGGATCCTCGGATTCCAGGAAAAGAAGCTGTGCAACAACAAGGCTTGCTGTCACATCGTTTACTTCCTCTCCTAGGAAAATGATACGGTCTTTTAATAATCTGGAATAGATATCGTAGGAACGCTCTCCTCTGCTTGTAGATTCAAGCACGTAAGGTACTAAGCTCATATTTTTTCCTCCATCTTTTCTTTTATATCTGTTACCAAAGTATTCCTTTTTATGCATTTTCCGGGTTACTGTACACGGGTAGGAATTTTCTGAACTGAAAATTCCGTACAATACAGTGGCGGTAGTGGATTTTGCCGATTCGGAATGCGAAGCATCGGCAAAATCAGTTACTGTTTGCGCAAGGCGTGAACAGTAACTTTTCCGGTGAATCTGTCGCCTGTGTCTGGGACCGGCCCGGCAGAAATCCACCTTTTTTCACATATTTTGGAACTATCCCTGTATAACCGATTAGGGATTGCCGCAGAAAAACTCTCCGCAGCAACCCCCTCTGTATGTGGTTTCTGTTCCTCTGTCGGACCATTCCCCACCATGTTTTCCGTGCAGATTAGTCGTAAAGTATGTTGCTTTACTTAGTCAACGAACTTAGCCTCAGCTACAAGGAAGTCGATTGCTTTCTGAACTGCAAGGTCTTCCTTTAACTGTGCTATCTGCTCTTCGCCGAACATACCCTTGATCTGTTCTTTATCCATCTTGAAGTCCTCAGCCATCTTGTCGAACTGCTCTTCAACCGCTGCGTCGTCGGCCTGGATGTTCTCAGCCTTTACAACTGCCTCAAGAACGAGTCTTGTCTGGATTCTCTTGATCGCCTGCGGCTTCATCTGCTCGCCGATCTTCTCAGCTGTCATGCCTGTGATCTCAACGTACTGCTTGAAGGAAATTCCCTGGCTCTCAAGTCTGCGCGCATAGTCGTTCACCATGCCGTTTACCTGCTCCTCAACCATCTGATCCGGAATCTCCATTGTTGCGTTCTCAATCACCTTAGCAACGACCTTGTCCTCGTCCGCTGTCTTAGCTGCTTCAATCTTCTCAGCCTGTAACTTCTCTGTAAGGTCCTTCTTGTACTCTTCCATTGTATCGAAATCAGATACCTCGCTTGCGAAATCATCGTTAGCTTCCGGAAGCTCTTTTCTCTGGATCTCTTTTACTTTTACTTTGAATACAGCCGGTTTGTTCTTTAACTCTTCTACATGGTACTCAGCCGGGAATGTTACGTTTACTTCGCACTCTTCGCCAGTTGTCTTACCGATTAACTGCTCCTCGAAGTTATCGATAAATGTGTGGGAACCGATCGTAAGCGGATAGTCCTCAGCCTTGCCGCCCTCAAATCTCTTTCCGTCTACGGAACCGTCGAAATCGATCGTTACCTGATCTCCATCCTCGATACCTCTGTCCTCAACAGTGATAAGGCGGGAGTTTTTTTCTCTTGCGCGCTTGATCTCTGTCTCGATATCTTCCTCTGTAACCTCAGATTTTGTCTTCTGGACTTCTACGCCCTTGTACTCGCCAAGAGTAACTTCCGGCTTAACAGCTACAACTGCTGTGTAAACGAAAGCTTTGCCTTCCTCGATCTCCTCAATGGAAATAGACGGACGGGAAACGATCTCAAGACCGCTCTCTTTTGCAGCGTCCGGATAGCTTGCGTCGATCACTTCATCAACCGCATCCTCGTAGAATACGCCAACGCCGTACATTTTCTTGATCATGTTGAACGGAGCTTTTCCTTTTCTGAAGCCCGGGATATTGAATTTACCCTTATTCTTATTATAGGAGTGCTGTACAGCCTCCTCAAACTTTTCTGCCGGCACTTCAATTGTAAGTTTTGCCGTATTCTTCTCTAAATTCTCCACCTGTACGCTCATTTTATGAGTTCCTCCTTAAATATATCGATAGCGGGGAATAGAAATTTCCCGCCCGTATAATCTCGTAACTGCCGCTTTTTGGCGTTACACGTTTTCCGGCATTATGACCGCCGCTCAGCGAAAAATCCGCCCGCAGGCATCACTTCTCCGTCACGCGCACATAGCACCGCTTGGAATTATAACATAAGACGTTTGAAAAGACCAGACCTAAATTGTAAAAATTCCAGAAAAACACAGGGGTTTTACGGTTTTCCTTAATTTTTTCCAGGCGCAGACTGCCGTATCTGCTGTTCCTGACATTCTTTCAGCGGCCTGCCGTGCCAAAAAGGAATGCCCTGGTGCACCGGGCATTCCAAAACTTTCTGATGAATACCTGTATTTACACAAACATACGGCTATTTTATGTATTGGATCGCTGCCTTGATCCTTTCAGCCTCTTCTTCGCTGACCAGGAGTTTGATAAGCTCTAAACCAAGGTCGATTGCCCAGCCCATACCGCGCCCGGTGCTGATCAGGCGGTCTGTGATGATGCCGTCACCTCTGCAGTCCGCGCCCTCCATCTTCGTCTCAAAGCCCGGATAGCATGTGGCGCGGTGGCCTTTCACGAGGCCAAGCTCCCCTAAGATACTCGGTGCCGCGCAGATCGCAGCCAGGCGTTTTCCTGCTGTCGCATGGGCTTTTAACATCTCTGCAAGTCCCTCATGCGCCTTCAGATTGTTCGTTCCGGCAAGTCCGCCCGGAAGGAACAATACGTCAGCATCGTCCGTGATTTCCTCGAACAGGCTGTCCGCCTCGATCTTAAATCCATGGGAACCTGTCACCATCTTTCTTCCCATGATGGATACAAGCTTCACATCCACCTTTGCTCTTCTCAAGCAATCACACACAGCCAGGCACTCTACCTCTTCCATGCCGTCTGCCACAAACGCGTATACTTTTGCCATTTAAAACTTCTCACCTTTCTTTGCCAATCTGCCTCCGGAAGTTTTCCAGAGGTTACTGCTCGCTTTTCTCATCATCCGTATACGAATAAAATTTTCCATTCAGATAATATCCGCGTCCCGGTCCACCTTCCGATTTTTTCACATCCGTTCCGCGGTCATTTGCAGCGGCCTGCCCTGAAACAGACGGATTGATGGTCTGCTCCGGTCCGTTGTACTTATATGTCTCCTTCGGCACATCACTCCAGCTGTCCGGAGCGCTGTTCTGGTTCTGTCCATTTCCATTTCCATAGAAACCATAACCACCGTAATTTCCACTTTCACCGACATCTCTCACACTGTCCGGCTCCACATACTGACCACCGTAACGCGCATAATTCTGTACAAACGGTTCCCCGCCGAATCCATTGAGACGTCCGGAATACGGTCCGCGGAGGACTGCGTAGAGTTCCGCGAAGGTCGCGTCAACATACGGCTGAACGAAGAAGGTGCCGATACCGCAGAGCAACGTGCCGAGGAGCTGCCATCCTATAAAGGAAAGACCGAGAACGAACGCGTTCCACTTCTGTCCGTCCATCATCTCTTTTGAGAGTCTCAAAGCTTCTCTCGCCTTCATATCCGGATTCTCGGCAAGAATATACGGCACCATCAGATAGCAGTACTGGAAGTAGATGGAAAAGCAGGCTCCCACCGCGGCACCACAGGCCATCAGAACAGCGCTTCCCACCCAGTCAGACAGGAACCTGTTAAATGCAAGTGTCAGTAATCCCGGTGCCATGCACAGGAACACGATGCCCTCTGTGATCAGGGAGCGAAGGAACTGGGTCCCCACAAGCTTTAAATATCCGTTGGAAAATCCCCAGAAAAGTTTTCCAATGCCCGCCGACTGTCCCGTCACGCGGCTCTCCATATAAAATCTGTTTCGTCCGATCTCAAACAATGGCTGTACAAAAATTCCGATCACGACGGAAATGATCACAATAACGATCACAGCCCCCGCAAAAAGCCGGTAAAACAGGTTGCTCGCAACCATAGATCCGGCATTTCCGGCTCCCGGTCCGTAGGCATCACCAAGTCCCGGGACAAGCTCGATCCCGCTGGCAAGACCACTCCCAGTATTTCCGCTAAGACTTCCATCTCCTCCCAGTTCGCCAGGGATGAGACTACTCTGATCGGTCTGACTGTTTCCTGATTCATTCTGCTCCAGATAACTCGTAATCCTCTGGGTATTCGCGTTCGATCCGCCAAATCCACTGAGGATCGCAAAGATCAGGCTCACAAGAAACGCCGCCCAGTAATAACGGCTCAGACACATTTTCGCTCTGTCTTTTAATTCTGCCCTTGTCCACATACGCTGTTCCTCCTTCTGTTTTCATCATCAAAGTATGACCAGTTGCCAGATATTTTTCTTTTTCCTGTTGCTGTTCGGGGATTTTTCATTCATAAACAGCAACTTTTCTTACAATGATTGTACCATATTTGCAAATAAAAGACCTTACTTTTTCCTTGCAATATGGTATGATTTATTACAATATGTTACTGTTCCCGCCTTGCGCAGGCAGCAGCCGAAAATCCAGAAAGGACATAATTATGGAAATCGAACGCAAATTTCTTGTCATGACCCCGCCTGAAAACTATGAGTCTTTCCCCTGTCATGAAATCGAACAGGCCTACCTCTGCACAGAGCCGGTAATCCGGGTACGTAAAGAGGACGATACCTGCTACCTCACCTACAAATCCAAAGGACTTCTCGCCAGAGAGGAATATAATCTCCCACTGACAAAAGAAGCCTACACCCATCTTCTCACAAAAGCTGACGGAAATATTCTCACAAAAAAGCGCTACCTGATCCCGGTTCCGGGTCGTGAGGATCTCACTGTGGAATTCGATGTCTTCGAGGGAAAATTCGCCGGTCTCATGCTTGCGGAGATCGAGTTTACCTGCGAGGAGGATGCCAGAGAATTCCCGCCTCTCTCCTGGTTCGACCGGGATGTAACCTGGTCCGGGGAATACCAGAACAGCAGGCTCTCAAAAATGCCCTGAACTGTTCGTATTTTTATATGACAGGGAATTTCCTGTTACATGAAAAAGGCCACCGACGGCTCACAGAACCGCCGATGGCTTTATTAATTTTCCTAAAATTTTGCAGTTTCGGAGATGGATTACATCATTCCGCCCATTCCGCCTGCACCTGCCGGCATTGCCGGAGTCTCTTCTTTGATGTTTGCAACAACAGACTCTGTTGTAAGAAGTGTGGAAGCAACGCTTGTTGCGTTCTGTAATGCACTTCTTGTAACCTTAGCCGGATCAAGGATACCAGCTTTGATCATATCAACAAAAATCTCATTGTAAGCATCGAAGCCCTGGCCAACCGGGAGCTCTTTAACTTTGTTAACGATCACAGCGCCCTCAAGGCCTGCGTTGGATACGATATGGAATAACGGAGCCTCAAGAGCCTTTAAGATGATCTTTCCGCCTGTCTTCTCGTCGCCTTCCATCTCATTTACAACGGCTGCAACCTTCTCTGCTGCGTGAACATAAGCAGAACCGCCGCCTGCGATGATACCTTCCTCGACAGCTGCCTTCGTAGCTGCAAGAGCATCTTCCATACGGAGCTTTGCTTCCTTCATCTCTGTTTCAGTAGCAGCACCTACGCGGATAACTGCAACGCCGCCAGCGAGTTTCGCAAGTCTCTCCTGAAGTTTCTCTCTGTCGAAATCGGACTTTGTCTCTTCGATCTGGCCCTTGATCTGGGCAACTCTGTCAGCGATCTCTTTCTTGTCGCCGAGACCGTCAACGATGATGGTGTTCTCTTTCTGAACCTTAACGGATTTTGCACGGCCAAGCTGCTCCATTGTAGCATCCTTGAGGTCAAGACCAAGCTCATCGGAGATCACAGTACCGCCTGTTAAGATCGCGATATCCTTTAACATCTCTTTTCTTCTGTCGCCGTAGCCCGGTGCCTTAACACCTACAACGCTGAATGTACCTCTTAACTTGTTGACGATAAGAGTTGTGAGAGCCTCACCCTCGATATCTTCAGCGATGATAAGAAGCTTTGCGCCTGTCTTTACGATCTGCTCAAGGAGCGGAAGGATATCGTTGATGTTAGCGATCTTCTTGTCTGTGATCAGGATATACGGATCGTCAAGAGTTGCCTCCATCTTCTCCATATCTGTGCACATATATGCGGAAATGTATCCACGGTCGAACTGCATACCTTCTACAAGGTCAAGCTCTGTCTTCATTGTCTTGGACTCTTCGATGGTGATAACGCCGTCGTTTGTAACCTTCTCCATTGCGTCTGCAACCATCTCACCGACCTCATCGCTTGCTGCAGAGATTGCTGCAACTCTTGCGATCTGGTCTTTGCTGCTGATCGGCTCACTCATCTCTGCGATTGCTTTGACAGCCTCGTCTGTGGCTTTCTTCATACCCTTTCTTAATACGATCGGGTTAGCGCCTGCAGCCAGGTTCTTCATACCTTCGTTTACCATCGCCTGTGCGAGAACGGTAGCTGTTGTTGTACCATCACCGGCAACATCGTTTGTCTTTGTGGCAACCTCTTTTAAGAGCTGTGCGCCCATGTTCTCAAACGGGTCTTCTAACTCGATCTCTTTCGCGATGGTAACACCATCGTTTGTGATCAGCGGAGCGCCGAAAGATTTATCGAGAACAACGTTTCTTCCTTTCGGTCCGATCGTTACGCGGACAGTATCAGCAAGTTTATTTACACCAGCTTCAAGAGCTTTTCTGGCTTCAACGCCATATTTAATTTCCTTAGCCATGTTAAAATTCCTCCAATCAAGATTTCCTGTAACCATTTTCCGGTTACTTCGTTCTGAATTCTGAATTTCAGACCGCCCTGAGCGCTTCGCACACGCGGTCCCGGATATAATTTCTCCGATTATTCGATCACTGCAAGGATATCATTCTGCTTAACGATGATATAATCCTCTTCCTCTACCTTTACTTCTGTTCCGGAGTACTTGGAGTAGATTACCTTATCGCCCGGTTTTACCTGCATCTTGATCTCTTTGCCGTCAACAACTCCACCAGGACCAACAGCGATCACTTCTGCCTGCTGCGGTTTTTCCTTTGCCTGACCCGGAAGAACGATACCGGATTTTGTGGTCTCTTCTGCAACTAACTGTTTTAAAACAACTCTGTCAAATAATGGTACTAATTTCATTACTGACTCCTCCTTGTCATTTTACAAGCTCTTGCGACTATCCTGTAATTTCAGTCACAATTCTTTTTCATTTTTATCTTCTTCAGTCTGACTCAGGTCTTTTCCCTGACCCCTCGTCACAAGTCATGTTATAGCACATGTTGTTAGCACTGTCAAGTCACGAGTGCTAATTATTTTATGAAAAATTTGTGAACCTCTCTGCGGGTCTGCATGCCGCTGTGCTGTCTAGTTCCCGTTTTCTGGTGAAATCCGGCAATTTACTTGAATAATTTATACATTTTTTTAACTTTTTTCATAATTATGTCTTTCATTTTCCCTGGAATTCGATTATGATTATAAATAGCAGACTGGCGGCTGCAGGCGGAATCCTCAGATTTTCGGAACCGCGTAATGCAGCGGAAAGGAGAATAAACCATGTCAAAAAAGAAATCAGGCCTTCTTATCGCATTTGGCGCGATGCTCGGCGGCGCAGTTGCGGCCGGTATCTCCTACTATCTGAAATTAAAATCCTTCAACGATGAGCTGGACCAGGATTTTCATGAATACGAGGAAGAGGAGACCCCTTCTGAGGAAACAGAAGAAAAGACGGAACCTGCTCCAGAGAGAACTTATATTACGATCAATTCCGGAAAAGACACAAACGCTGCGGATGATTCCGTAAAAAAAGAAGAGACTAAAGACTCCGAAGAGACGGCATGTCCGGAACCCACAGACGAAAAAGACTCTGTAAAAGAGGAAAACGTACCGGAAGAAAAAACATCCTCCGTTGTAGTTGAGGACGATACGGAGGAAGGAAAAACCGAATGATACAAAGTCTTCTCCGCTCCATGGAGCTATTGGAAGTCCTGAAAGAAAAAAACCGCAATTTCTCAATCGCGGAACTGGCGGAGGCGATGGATCTGCCCCCGAGCACGGTTCACCGGATTCTGCAGACATTCTGTGAGAAGAAATATGTGATCCGCGACGACAGATCCCACACCTACCGTCTTGGCCCGGCGCTGATTCCTCTGGGAAAAGCCGCTGCAAGAGGGATCCGTCTCCAGGATGCCGCCCACGGTATCCTGGCACAGCTGGCAAAACAGACAAAAGAAGACGCATACCTCGTAATTCCAGTGGGAAATAAGGGACTTGTGATTGAAAAGGTAGATGGTCCGAGCCACTTAAAAGTTGTTGAAGAGTTCGGCTATGAGATGTATATGCACTGCGGCGCGATCCGTAAGGTCCTCCTCGCATGGCAGACACCGGCCTTCATCGACGAATACTTCAAAAACATTATTCTCCACGATCAGGCTTTCCCTCATGTCCGCCCGGATGACCTGCGCGAGGAATTAAAAAAGATCCGCCAGGATGGCTACGCCATCACTCACGGAGAGTATGTCACCGACGCCCTTGGAATCGGGGCACCGGTCTTCAACTCCGACGGTGAACTCGCCGGTTCCATTGGAATCATCGCCCCGGAGATCCGGGTCGATACTCCGGAGTTTCTTGACACCCAGAAAGATCTCGTACAGTTCTACGCATCATCCCTTTCCGCCGATCTCGGATATGAGAAGCATGATGTGTTCCAGTAAACGGAATCAATCCTTGGGATACGCATTTTCGGATGCGTATCCCGTTTTTTTGCGCTTTGTTCCCATGCACGCCTGGTCACAAGCATATGCCCTGTCCCAATCTCTCCCCCAGTGCAGCTGTCTGTAAAACCTAATCTTGACTTAAGTCCGAAAAAAGCTGGCGCGCGTCTTTGCATACCAGCTTTCTTCTATCCAATCCGCTTATTCTTTACTCAAGAGCTTTCCGTAAAAGGTCTACTCCTTTTCGGATTTCCTCCTCCGTGAGTCCTGCATATCCGAGAACGATCGTACTCATCTCCTTCGCCTGCGCTCTCTCCATATAGAACCCGGAAAGTCCGTAGACGCGGACTTTTTTTTCTGCTGCTTTTTCTAAAAGCTGCTGTTCCGGCTCCTTCTTCCTGTCTTTTAAGAGCACATGAAGTCCCGCGAATTCTCCTGTGATCTCAAACCGCTTTTCCAGCGGCTTTAATTCCCCTAAAAGCGCGTCATGTTTTCCCTTATAGATCTCGCGCATCCTGTTCAGATGGCGCTCAAAATATCCGCCGGAAATAAATTTCGCCAGGATCCTCTGGTCGACCCTGGACACGGTGGAGGAATAAAATCTTCCTTTCGCCAGGTATACCGACAGCAGCGCCTCCGGCAGCACCATATATCCCACACGGATTGCCGGAGCAATGGCCTTCGAGAATGTTCCCATGTAGATGACACATCCGTTCTGGTCCATCCCCTGAAGTGCCGGGATCGGTTTTCCCTTGTAACGGAATTCACTGTCATAGTCATCCTCGATCAGGTATCTTCCGGGCTGCTCTCCCGCCCAGAAAAGGAGCTCCTGTCTTCTTCTCACCGGCATTACGGTTCCTGTCGGGAACTGGTGGGACGGCATCACATAGGCTGCCTGTACATCCTGCCCCTCAAGTTCCTTCACGCAGAATCCATTCTTATCGATCCCCACCGGCAGTACCTTATGTCCCACACCGGATAGCACCCGGTATGCCTGGCGGTAGGTGGGATTCTCCATGGCGATCACCGCGTCCCTTCCGATGATCTGGGAAAGCAGCATCAGAAGATATTCGTTTCCCGCGCCAATGATGATCTGGGAAACATCGCAGTTTACGCCGCGGGCTGCATGGAGATACTCCCGGATCGCCTCCCTGAGGATCAGATCTCCCTGGGGCTCTCCCTTCAAAAACAGCTCCCGGTCCTCTTCTTTTAAGACCGAGCGGCTGATCTTTCTCCAGGTCGCATAGGGAAATCCTTCCAGATCGATGCCTCTGGGAGAAAAATCGACTTCAAATTTTTCACGAAAAAGCTGCCCCCGGACACTTTCCTTTTTCATGCCCAAAGACAGCTCTTTTTTCTGATCCGGCCGGGCAGCAACAGACTGCGCCACCGGCGGAAAGATTCCGTCCAGTGACGCCGCAAAATAGCCTTTTCTCGGAACCGCCTCAAGGTAGCCCTCGGACACCAGCTGCTCGTAGGCGAGCTGCGTTGTGCTCCGGCTGACCTTCAGGCTCTTCGCAAGCTCCCTGGATGAAGGAAGCTGCTTTTCCGGCCTGATATTGCCCTTTCGGATCTCATCTTTGATATACTGATAGATCTGTTCGTACAAGGGTCTCCCCCCCTGTACGTTTAACGGTACGATCAATTCCATAAATCTTTATTTCGGAAGCTTGAAGGAGCTCTTTAAGGAAACGATACGGTTATATACCGGCTGTCCTTCCTTGCTGTCCTTGCAGTCTACGCAGTAGTAACCGTTTCTCATGAACTGGAAGCTGTCGTATGCCTTTGCTTCCATGAGTTTTGGCTCTACATAGGCAGTTGTGATTGTCTTGGAGTTCGGATTTAAGTTCAGGGTTCCGTCAGCGTTCAGCTTGCCTTTCTCCTCATCGACGATATTCTCGTAGAGACGGCACTCTACCTTTCCGGCTGTCGGAGCGGATACCCAGTGGATCGTTCCTTTTACCTTTCTGCCGGTAAAGCCGGAACCACTCTTTGTCTCCGGATCGTATGTGCAGTGGATCTCTGTCACATTTCCGTTCTCGTCCTTCTCGAAGCCTGTGCATGTCACGAAATATGCGCCCATGAGACGTACTTCGTTGCCCGGGAAAAGGCGGAAATACTTCTTCGGCGGATTCTCCATGAAGTCCTCACGCTCGATATAGAGTTCTCTGGAGAACGGAACCTCACGCTCGCCCATCTCTGGATTCTCAAGGTTATTCGGGATGCTCAACATCTCTGTCTGTCCTTCCGGATAGTTGTCAATGATCAGCTTTACCGGATCAAGGACAGCCATCATTCTCGGACGTTTTAACTTCAGATCCTCACGGATACAGTACTCCAGCATCGCGTAGTCTACGGAGCTGTTTGCCTTGGAAACGCCCACGAGTTCTACGAACATTCTCAGAGCTTCCGGTGTGTATCCTCTTCTTCTGAGGGCTGCGATCGTTACAAGACGCGGGTCATCCCAGCCGTCTACGATTCCATCCTCAACGAGCTTCTTAATATAACGCTTACCCGTTACCACGTTTGTCAGGTACATCTTCGCAAACTCGATCTGGCGCGGCGGGTTCTCGAACTCGCACTCTCTTACGACCCAGTCGTAGAGCGGTCTGTGATCCTCGAACTCAAGAGTACAGATAGAGTGTGTGATGTGCTCAACCGCGTCCTCGATCGGATGAGCGAAGTCGTACATCGGATAGATGCACCACTTGTCACCGGTATTGTGGTGTGTCATGTGAGCGACACGGTAGATGACCGGATCACGCATGTTGATATTCGGCGATGCCATATCGATCTTTGCGCGGAGAACCTTCTCTCCGTCCTTATACATGCCGTTCTTCATGTTCTCAAATAACTGGAGATTTTCCTCGACAGAACGGTCACGGTACGGGCTGTTCTTACCAGGTGTTGTGAAGTCACCACGGTATTCCTTGATCTGATCAGCAGAGAGATCACAGACGAAAGCTTTTCCCTTTTTAATTAACTTTACAGCGCACTCGTACATCGTATCGAAGTAGTCGGAAGCAAAGAACAGTCTGTCCTCAAAGTCAGCTCCGAGCCACTTTACATCCTCCGTGATGGAGTGCACGAACTCCGTCTTCTCCTTCGTCGGGTTCGTATCATCAAAACGAAGATTGAACTTTCCGCCGTACTCTTTTGCGAGACCGGAGTTCAAGATGATCGATTTTGCATGTCCGATATGAAGGTAGCCGTTTGGCTCCGGTGGAAACCGGGTCTGGACATGGTCATATACTCCTTCCGCAAGATCTTTATCGATTTCCTGCTCGATAAAGTTTTTGGAAACTACTTCTTTTGTTTCCTCAGCCGGTGTCATATTCTCAGCCATATCAATTCCTCCATTTCGTTTTTTCAATAACATGCCCGTACATCTTTCTTCTATTATTTTAACTCCTGCCATTTTCCAGCAGGACCAGATATCGAACTGTTATATATAATATTTAATACTATCACACTTTTCCGAAGAATTAAAGGGGAAATTTCACATGTTTTTCTCATGTTTCCATCAAATTGATTCCTGCATCTGCATTCCGGTCGGTTCTTTCAGTTTTCTTGAAAATTATAGGCAAAAAACACTGAAAATCCTTTGACGAATTCCGTTTCTGGGATTATACTGTGAATATAGTATGCTAAAAATTTCACAAAACATATAGAACCCGGAGGAAATGATATGGATAAGAATTCTTTCGATCTGATCACATTTGGCGAGATTATGCTGCGTCTCTCCCCGCCGCGTCATGCCCGCATCGTCGATGGCGATATTTTTGAAAAACGTGCCGGCGGAGCAGAACTCAACGTTGCTTCCGGCGTTGCCCTTTTGGGACTTCGTACCGGTATCGTTTCCAAGCTTCCGCAGAATGAGCTCGGAACTTTTATCAAGAACAGGATCCGTTTTGTCGGAGTATCCGATGACTATCTGATCTACGATGATACGCCGGACGCAAGACTCGGTCTCTACTACTACGAGATGGGCGCCGCTCCGAGAAAGCCTACGATCGTGTATGACCGCCACCAGGCTTCCGTCACAAGGATCAAGATGAGCGAGATCCCGGAGGACATCTACCACTCCGCGAGAATGTTCCACACAAGCGGAATCTCTCTGGCTCTCTGCCAGAACATGCAGAATGTCGCTGTGGAGCTGATCCGAAGGTTCAAATCTGCCGGAGCTACGATCTCCTTCGACGTAAACTACCGTGCGAACTTATGGGGTGAGGAGGAAGCGAGAAAAACCATCGAGGAGATCCTTCCGTTAGTCGATGTTCTCTTCGTATCTGAGGAGACAAGCCGCCGCATGTTCAAGAAGACCGGTGACCTGAAGGATATCATGAAGAGCTATGCCACTGATTACGGCGTAAAGATCGTTGCCACCACCCAGCGCACGGTCATCAGTCCAAGAAAACACAACTTCACCTCCATCGTCTACGATGCCCGCTCCGATAAATTTTACACGGAAGCGCCGTACAACGATATCGATGTGATCGACCGCATCGGTTCCGGTGATGCCTATGTCGCCGGTGTTCTCTTCGGTCTCTTAAAATATGGAGATCCGGAAAAGGCCATGCAGTTCGGAAACGCCACATCCAGCGTCAAGAACACCGTTCCGGGCGACCTCCCGTCCTCTGACTTCAAGGAAATCGACCGGATCATCCATGAGCATCATTCCACAGGACCTGTCAGTGAGATGAACCGGTAATTACAAATTTGCTCCGTATGAGAGAAAAGGTCTGAGTTTCAGCAGAAATCAGACCTTTTTCTTTTTCATCCAAATTTTTCTTTTTAAATCGATCTGATATACCGTTCTGATGCCGCTGAAAAATTGTTGCCAATAGTTTGTTTCGAGTACGCGACAACCGAAAAATGCCGTGAGAAGATTGCTTTTACCTCTCACGGCATTTTTATTATACTCTTTTACAGATCCAGATCGATAAACTCGAAGTCATCGTCATCCTCGTTCCTCTTCTCAGCCGGTGCCGCTTTCGGCGCTGCCTTCGCGGCCTCCTTCGCAAGGTTCTTTGACAGATCTTTTTCCATATCCGCCACATTCTTTCTCACCGGTCTCTCCGGAGTGTCTGTTCTCTCTGGAACATTCTCTGTCCTCACAGCTTCCCGTCTCTTCGCTGCCGGCCGGCGTGTCTCGGCTGCCTCCGGTCTTCTTCGCGGGATCTGGATTTCTTCCTCTTCCTCATCGAAAAGCTCTTCCCCGCGGGCAGCCGGTCTGGACGCAGCTCTTCTCTCCGGCGCTTTCTCGGACTTTCCGGTCTTCTGCGCCTTTTTCGGCTCGGACTTTCTTTTTTTCCGTCCGCCCTCGTAGTCACCGTAATCGTCATCATATCCGCCGCGGCCCGGATTCTTCGGTGCCTTCGGCTTTCTGAGTAAGAGAACGATAATGATGATCACTAAGAGAATACTGAGTGCAAAAAGCCCGATCACGAACATTCCGCGGATCTCGTAATCCTTAAGCAGACTGTTGTAATCCTCAGCAACCTTTAAGTACTTGCTGCGGGCATCTGCTGCGTCCGGATCCTGGAAGTAACGCTGGAGCGTCATCTCCTTCTGATCGTAGCGGTAGAAGCCTTCCTCACCGTTCTCGTTACGTCCGTAAACGACACAATACTCCGGTGCGGAATCTCCGCTGTCTTTCCAGATCCAGCCGTGGACTGTGTGATCTCCGATATCGATGGTGCACTCGGCAAAACCGTCCGGGAGTGCTGTTCCCTCCGGGATGCACTCAGGCGGAAGCACTACGACTGTCTTCTCTGCCATCTTCACGACTACATAAGCAGATAAAGTGCCTGTCTCGCTGTTGTATACAAAGAAGTCCCCGTTGCCGGAATCATCTGTCATATAAAGTAAGGTCATTCCAGAATCATCTGTAGCTGCCTTTACGCTTCTGCCCTCATACTCGATCTCCGTCGCTGTAAATCCTGACGGAAGCTCAGAATCATCAAAGGTATCCGCAACAGTCCAGCTGCCGTCCTCACCGATGACTCCTGCGTTCGTCTCTGCGGAATCCGCGTCTGTCTCACCGGCGGAAGCTGCCGCGTCGTCAGACTTTGTGACAACGATGGTGTAGGTCTTTGTTGTCTCCCCATCCTCCGCTGTTACGGTACAGGTGATGGTGTTCTCTCCGTCCTGGAGATCATCATTTCCGCTGACAGTCACCTTTGCGCCGCCGTCCTTTGCTGGTGCGCTGACCGTGATGGATGTCACATCGCTTGGAACCGCAGCGGTATACTCGGTCGTATCCGCGGAGAACGCCGGTTTTAAAGTACCCGGTGAGATCGTGAGGGACGCTAAGGACGCGTCCCTGGAAGAAGTATCCGCCGCGTTGATCTTTACGGAAGAGCTTCCAATATGGTTGAGAGTCACTGCCTTGGAGTCGGCATCGTAAACTTCCTGGGATTTCACCGTGATAGAGGAAGTTCCAGCCTTCAAGGCATTAAATTTTAATGTAAAGCTGAACGTCTTCTGGTCCGCAGCCTCCGCAGAGCCGATGACACGGACAGATCCTGCTCCGCCATTGGAGTTCGTACCGCTGACAAATTCAAGGGCATCCGCATCATACTGAAGCATCACATCGGAAGAACCGAGCGCTGCGTCCGCGACGATCTTCATCGTGACGGATATCTGGTCTCCCACCGAAACGGTCGGGTCGGAAAACGAAAGTTTTCCGCTGGCCGCAAATGAAACCACCACGCCAGCCGGCAACAGCATGACCATCAGTGCGAACGCCAACAGCCCCGCCGCCAGTTTTTTCATGTATTTGTTCATATTTCTTTATCTCCTATTCCAGCTTTTTCCAGGCTGATCATTGTCTTGTTTCCATAATTTCCGCCTGTACTTCCAAGCATAGTCTTTCCTGAAATGGATCTTTTTATGACCCGATATTCCCATATCAGTTGCCGGTCACAAGCTTTCCGCTGCCGGTTGCGCCCTCCGGATAAGAGCCGCTCGTTCCTGTCGATGACGTCACGAGCTTTCCAGATCCGGATGCGCCTTCTGGATAAGAACTCTGTGATCCGGAATTTGTGCTTCCAGGGCCAGTGGTACCGAAACTGCTCCCGCTATTGGATATTCCGGTCGATCCGCCAGGGCCTACCGTAGATCCGGTCGTCGTAAAGCCCGAGGACGAAGAACCTGTGGAACTTCCCGTCGACGGGGAAACTACGGTGGTGCTGCCGTTTCCGTTTCCTTTCGCAATGGAAACCTGGTATGTGCGGACATCACCGTTCTCCGCCTTCACCTGAATCTTCACGATCGTCGTTCCGCTTCCGAGACTGATCGATCCTGCTCCGCTGACTGCTGCCTTGGAGTCGATAGCCGTAGCACGGATATTTACAGAGGAAACTGAAGAGTCTACAACGAGATCATACTTCTCCGTATCTTTATTGAAGGTTGGTGTCAGGGAATATCCGTCGATGGTGATCCCTGACAGCTTGTTGTTCGGGCTTCCCGTCACGGTCGGCTTCGCGCAGGCAGTTTCCGGCATGTTGTTGAATACCGGGATCTTGAACACGAGCGCCTGTTTCTTCATCTCATCCGTATAGGCCCTCGCGAGCTTCGCGCCCTCCCCGGCCGCTCCTTCCACGTTTGTCATATACTGATGCTTGTAGGGGCTGCTGCCCTGCACATTAAATTTCTTTAAATAGAAGGTATCCTGTCCATTTTTCAGGAAATTCTCACTGTAGTAGGTCGCGCCGCCGATGATGGACTTTTCGATAGAATTCCACGGTCTTCCGTAGCTTCCCGACTGGGACGCGTACCAAAGACCTCTCGTGACGGCTGACATGGAGCCGGAAGCGAAAGCGCCGATATTAAAGAAATTATAGTAGCCTTCATAGCCGGAGGTCTTTCCTGAAATACTTCCGGATTTACCTATCCCCTGCTCCTGAAGGATCATAGCGCCAAGGACATACGGGTTGACGCCAGTCTGGGCCGCCGCCTTCATAATAATATCCACATAAGTCTGTCCCGTCGGTACCGGTGAAGTGTTTGACGCGCCGGTATTGTCATCGGTGATGGCAGACGCGTCCATTCCCGGACCATACTCTACCTCCGGGAGTGCCGTTGTATACATCTTTCTCTGGCTGATCGTGGAGCTCACCGTAGAACCCGGCCCCTCAAGGCTCACACCCTGATTTTCGCTGCCAGAGCTTATGTTGCCGCTTCCATAAGGACTTCCGCCGGACGTTCCAGAACTCATTCCCGGTCCGTAGTTTTCCCCCTGCTGCAGGGAGCCGGAAACTTCAGTATTCGTTTTACTGTTTATGACTGCCGCTGTACCGGACCCCGAAGTCTCCTGGATACTCTGGGCTGCCGTCGTCTCCTCCGGCGTCTTTTCCAGGAATGTTCCCGTGATCAGGCTCGTAAGTCCCGCTCTCGTCTGGGTATTGCTGTCGAAGGCGTGATGCAGAAACTGGAATACATAGGTATCGTTTAGGAAATTTCTCGGATCCATATAGTAGGCGACAATGTCCTTGGATGCCGCCACCCAGGAAGAACCGTCGAATCCGGTCCAGGTGCTTGTATTCCAGTCGTAAGCGCCGTAGTCTGTGGATTTCCAGGATGAAATGCTCGCCTTCGATACCAGATTCGTTCCGACTGCTCCTTCCGCCTCCATCACATCGCTCCAGTTAAGCCCCGTCTTCTGGGCCTGGAAGACCCAGGTCGGATGTTCCGTGTGAAGGGTCCGCAGAGACGTCTTGTAGCTTTCCGGGAATCCCTGGCTGTTTAAATAGCTCTCAAAGTTCGCGTCATAGCTGTAGGATACCGGGAATTTGATATAGTCTGAACGGACATAGCCTCCCTGTGTCCCTGAACTGGAGGAAAACTGGATCTTATACCAGATCTTCCCGTCGGATCCCGTTGTCTCGGAAACCACTGTCACAGCAGCTCCGTAGGCAAGTTTTTTTACGATAGATCCCGTCGTCCCCGGTGTACTCCGCACATTCAGAGTCGTGGCATTTACTGTCGCCGAGCCTGTCGCCGCGTATACGGAAGACAGCCCGGATATCATCGTTCCGGTGTGAGCCGCACAATCTCCCAAAAGGACCGCCCCCAGCATCAGCGCCAGAAATCTTTTTTGTCTCTTTGTCATGTTTTTCTTCTCTCCCACTGCCGGTTTCGTGAAATTTTGCATAAAATCGACATCATATCCATTATAATGATAAAGGCACTTTTCTGTCAACCGCGCAGGAGAAACTTCACACAAATTCCAAATATTGCCGCATTTTCTTAATAAAAACTTAATTTTGAAAATGCCTATAATCCCTTAAAATAAGGCATTCTCTAATTTTTTTGTGACAAGTGTGTGACAAACCAGTAAATTTTAATTGGTATGTTACAATACCAAAGTAGTAGCTATATATGATATAATCTGATTCTTTCAACTGTGTGCTAATCAAAATATTTCACACATTTTTTGTCAAGAGCGGTCACAATATGCAAATATTTACGTTTATATTGAAGTCCATAAGTATTTCGATCCATATACCTTAGGTCATTGAAGGGACAGTGACTGAAACACTGTCCCCTCCCCCTATTATATCATAAGCGCACCTCTTGAATCCGTTTTTAATCTGATTTCTCCCTCTAACATTGCTCCGTCTGGTCCAAATGCAAAGATTTCCGTTCCGATCGGCATCACACAGGACTTCACCATCGCTCCATCTTTTCCGAGATAATACCATTTTTCGTTATCAAATTTCCAATCGTTAGAAACCATATATCCGGATGCATTAAAGTAATACCATCTCTTCTCGCCAGTCCATGTAAGCTCCTTCCAGCATCCAGCCGGATAGCTTCCATCTCTATTCTGATACCACCATCCATAGGAATCCTGCCGCCATCCTTCTGAAGTAATAACAGGCGTCAAAAATAACGCCCGTTCTGCTTCTCTCCTGCGTGTCAGTCCTGCTAACACCTTACCTCCGCCCTTATTGTACTGGAGCATCTTTGCTGCGATCGTCGCACGGCTTCTCGTTCCGGACGCTGTGAGCTGGTCGATACTTCCGACGTTATAGCAAAATGACGTCATTGCGTCATACTCATTCTGATTCCATCCATAAGCAGCATACTTGTCTACTTTCTTCTCATATGCCGCCATATCGTTCTCAAGCATCTGATCGGCTTCTGCCTGGGTGATTTTCTGTCCGGCCTTCACGTCGCCGGTATGTCCCCATCCGATAGTCCACACTCCTGCGGGGCATTTATAGGCCGTCAGACGGCAACCTTCAAAACTCTTGATTAAGTTAAGCCCATTTTCACTTATTTTCATTACATACCCTCTATTTCTTCTGAGACTGGGTTCCAAAATAAAAGCCGACGATCATAATAAACACAGAAAGATACTGATCTCCAGGAATCTCTCCTGCGCATGTCAGCGCAATAAAGCCACCTGTTAATACGAGTGTCATGATACTTTTGACATCAATCAGTTTTGCAAGCTTTTCTTTCATCCTGTACCTCCTCATTTTACATATTGTGACATCATATTGATCAGACCGATTGCAATAGCTCCGGCTCCAGCTCCAACCAAGGTATCAACCATCTTGTGTTTCACTCTTCCCCATGTTTCTCCAGGCTCTGCCTCAAGCTTTGTGATCCGCTCTCCCTGGTTCTTTTGCTCTTCAATCATGGATTTCATAGAAATTGCAAGTTCCTGTACGGAAAGTGCCAAGCTGTTCAGCGTCTTCCCCTGCTCCTCCTGACTATCCATGCGATGCTTTAATGATTTGATCTCGTGTTCATGTCCTTCCAGCATTACTGCAACATTTTCATCTGTCACTCCGGCACCTCCCTCTTTCCTCCCATTATAGAAAATGCTGTGGTAGAATCTCTCCCACCACAGCATATCGCTATTTTTTTTTCGTGCTCTTGATCCAGTCCTTGAAATCATCGTCTGAGTACAGCTGCTTTCCATTGATCCTGACTTTATACAGGGTTGTCCGGATCTTCTGCCGCTCCGCCTGACTTCCGCCCACATAGGCCTCTTTATAAGTTGCCGTGAGTCTGGATTTCAAACTGCTGGTCACACTCTTCTCATCAAACTTCGTTCCCTCCTTCTTTGCCTCTTCCTGCTTTTCCTCTACGATCTTCTTGTAAACGCGAGTATAATCGTTTCCATTCTGGATCGCGTTGATCACGTCATTCATGTTATAAGTGCTTCCACTCTGGAGGTGTGCTTTCTCATCCTGCGCATTTCCGACGCCGACGATTGCCTTCTGAATATACTCGCTATCGTATCCAGATTTCTCAAGATCTCCAACAAGTCGTTCATAGGTTGCATAGTCTCCGGACAGCCGGGCTCCTGCTGCCTGCTGAACCCGTTCATCTTCCTTCAGGATCTTAACGTACTTATTTTTTATACGCTCATCGATCTTATCGATCTGCGTATCCTTCAGATCCTGGATGATCTGATCCCCCAGCTTATCATTCCCGTCCGCATACTGCTTCATTGCCAAAGCAACATAGTTCGCAATATTGCCTTCATTTTTGATATCACGATAAAAACGATTTTTGGAGTAATTGAGGTCTGGGGACCCGATGGACTGAATGATCGTATTGGTTAGTGCTTTTAAATCTTTCAGAGCGTTTCCTACTGGCATACCAGTCAACGTACTGATTGGCTTCGCAGTGTCGATCAGAAGCGCCGGATAGGTAAGATCTGACTCACCACTCAACTTGCTTTTCCATTTCGACACAGCATAGTATAATTCCTGAAATGCCGACAGGTCTGTTCTCTCTACAGAATATCCACTAAAGATGCTTTCGATATCCTTCACCACCGGCAGGATCCCGACTGGATCCAGATTATCGGAAAGGTTTTCTGCCAGAGCATCCTCGTACTTCTCCAAGAATTTCTTGTCTTCCCCGTCGTTTCTCATCGCGTCAACCACGGCTGCCGCAAGAGATGTTGCTGCAGCGTTGGCGACATACACTGCCAGAACACGTCCCAGCTTCGCCGTCGTTTCCTTTGTCGGTTTCACAGCAGCATCACCGATTGCACGATACAGCATGTTGTAGGTCTTTGTCGGCTCCGACATAAACGAGGTGTACATCTGCTTCAGGCCGTCTTTCGATTTCATGAGCTTGCTGCGGTGTAAAACAGAGTCCACTACCTGGGTCTTATCAATCAACTCCGAAAACCGTTTTCCGCACTGATTATAGTATTCTCCACTTCCCTTCTTCAGTTCCGGGTGCAGGTCCTGGGTTTCTTCCTGGCATGCCACCCACAGACGTTTCCAAGCAATCTCATCGCCTTTTCCGGCTAACCACATGGATTTTTCAACCAGCTTTTCTTTCGGCCCTTCTGGTCCCATCAGAATGCTCTTCATGGATCGTCCCGTGTTGATATCAAAATATCCCCAGTCTTTCCACTGTGCGATTGGTGCGTACTGTTTGCACAGTTCCCACTCTGCATCACTTACATGTAGCTTCAATCCCTGCACCAGATACTTCGGGTTGATCTCTGCAGCCGCACGCACGTATGCTGTCGGCTGCTGGATGGCAGTTCTGAGATTAGCGCCCACCGCCGCTGACTTCATGTTCCTTGTCAGCCCTGCGACAAAGTTCTTCTCGCTGGACGAAGTTCCGTTCAAGTCGATCATAAGGCTTTTGATGTAATTCAAGCCGTCTTTACCAAACGTCCGCTCAATGGACTCTTTCACACTTCCTGATCCCAGTTCTTTATAGTTAAGAACCTTCTGTAAATCTGCCAGCGGGCGAACAAATGCGTGGTAGCTGCTCATCTGATCCGCCTGTCTGGTATATACGTCAAAGATATCCTCAATGATGATTGGATTGTTGGCATGAGGGACCGTGTGCTTTGTGGATCCCATGTTCCGCAGTGTTGTCAGTGTTGAGCCGAGTTCCGCTTCCTTTGTGGCAATGTAGTTCTTATCAGACACAATCGGGAAATAGTTTTTCGCATTGAATTTCTTGTATCCGTACATGTCCATAGAGACTTCATTTCCCCACTGGCTGGTTACAGTCGTAAAGAATTTCACAACAGAATCTGCGATTTCCTTCTGCTGAGGAGTCAGTGTGTCGGTGATCTTCTGCACGTCCAAGGCACTGACCGATACCGGCTCCGTGGATTTATTCACCACATAGCCATGACTCTTCTTGTCATACTCAACCGTGGGAGCGCTCTTGATTCCTCCAAGCTTGTTATAGATATGCTCCTTTGCGGCCGCACGCTTATTCAGCTCATAGAGGCTCATGATCTGTGCAGTCGTAAGGTTGATCGTTCCTCCCTGTACTTCGAAGGTATGTTTTTCCGCATTCTTTCCAGTCCATGTCTGAAGTTCTTTTGAGTCGATTCCTTTCTCCTCAAGGACGTTTGCCATGTAATCCTGCGCCGTCTTGGTATCGCGCACCTTCCTGTCAAATCCATCCCTCTGTTCCCGGTATACCGTCTCCATTGCCGTACCCATACGTCCAAACATGGTTCCCGCATCCAGCATATCGGATCGGAACATACTGTCTATGGAGCCCCGTGCGCCCGTGTAGATCGTTTTTGTGGCTCTCTCCTTATTCTCCTTCAGGAAGTCTTTTGCAATCTGATCCACACGCTCATAGGAGTTATTCGCGAACACCTTGTTTGCGTCCTGTATACTGTGTTTCATCGATGCAACCACATCTCTCAGTGTTCTTAGGGATTTCAGGTCGAGGTTTTCCAACTTATCAAAATCCTTAACCTGGTCTTTCAGCGTTGCCATTTTCTCCGCAAGGTCTGGATCGACATCCATATACAGGCTCTCACCATCGTCTGTGCTTACTCCCTCTTTGGCAATCTGATCAAACTGCTTTGTCAGATCCCACCATTTATTGGTTCTCGCCGTGGGTTCCCCTTCTGAATTTGCGCGGTTTGAGCTGTAGTCAATACCGGAAAGGAATTCCGCTAAAGGCTTTCTCAGGGATTCCGGGACATGCTTCTGATCCGTCGGTGTCGTCAGCCATTTCGCCATTTCATCCACGTCTTTCCGGATCCTTTCCCGGTGCTTCCTGGATTCTGCGGCATCCCTGCGCCGCTGATACTTCGCTTTTCCGGCCAGCAGATCGAAATCAACCTTCTCCTCAAGAGCCTTCCTCTCGACCCGCAGTTCTTCCTGCTGCCTCCAGTTCTCTTTCTTCAGTGCCCGGATCCGCTGCTGTTCTTCCTTTGTTGATCCCTCACCGTATGACCGGTACTGCTCCGCGAGATCACTGATCTGACGGTTAATCTCTAACTGCCTTGTTTTCGCATTCTTCTCTACTTCTGTGAAGTCGGAGTCATATTCTCCTTTCAGGCGTGCTTTGTAAGCTTCTGTCTTCGCGCGGTACTCCTGCTGTGCACGGTAGATCTGTGCCTGCATCTTGTCCGCCATTGTCGGAGGCAGAGCGCGTACATTGACGGCCGCCTCTTTAATTTCGTTTGCAACGATCGTTGTCATCTCATCCATGTTGGCGTGATACGGGTTTTTGATCTGCGGAGAGAGGTCATCGTATACCTGTGCGATCTTTAAGATCTGATCTGCCGGATTGATGATATCGGAAGGGAAAAGGTGCGGGTAGAGATTGGAAAGCTCTTCATACGCCGTATCCACGTCGATTCCCTCATTTCCCAGACGCAACCGTCCGAAGTATTTCTTTCTGAAGACATCATAGCCGCCTTCCGAGTTGAGTTCTGTCCGATAACTTTCTGGAACTACCATCTTGGTACTCCGGATCCTCTTTAAGACATTTTTATACTCATCTCCAATTTCATCTTTTAAGCTGGCATTCTGTACAATGCTCCTCGCAATCGCCTGAGCCGCCCGGTTGATCTCTCCCATGCTCTGGCCATAGCCTCCCTCTTCATAGCTGTGCATGTAGTTATACAGACTGGAGAGGTTTTTAATCAGGGTATCCTTCGAGTATTTCGAGTTATAATCCTGAAGAAGCTTATTGGCTGTCCGCTTAATGTCCTCCATACGAGGAACATAATCCTTTGTGAGAGTGAGCTGTTTTTTCAATGCCTCATTTGCTTCCCGCAGTTCCTGGTTTTCCTTCAGAATCTGATCTGCCTCCCGGTCCGTTTCAACACTCTGATCAACATCTTCCAGCTGTAAGCGCCGAAGTGATTTTTCATTTGCGTCATTGACACTTCTAAGTTTTTCGAATATACTTGAGATAGGTGGATAGTCGTAGCCGCTATGTGAGTCGTTTTGCCGGCCGTAGTTGAACGGGACGCTATCCGCCTTTTCTACGTCCACTTCATGTAAATACATCCGGTTATCCTCATCAATTCTTACGATACATACCTCATAATACTGTCCTGCGTTTTCCCCGTTCTCTATTGTAATTTTTCCGCCAATAGCAACAGCATCATAACCTCTATTTTTCCAGTTCGTTGAATACCGCAAAACTTTACCTTTTTCGAGGACATCTTTTACTGATGCAAATGCCGCGGCTTTCTTTGGACTAAATCCATGTCCCAGGTCATTTCGCACTGATCGTCCATTCAGTTCAATATCTCCAACCACATCATTATAAACCTTCCCACCATATGAACGATATAAATCCATGATCTGAGAGCGTACTTCTCTTGCAGTTCCCTGATATTCATCGCCTGAAATTTTTGATACGCTTCCCATCCTCCGGACATCATTATAGTTCTGCTCAATATTTTTCTCTGTCAGTAGCTCCGGTCTTTCGATCCGATATTTTTTCATATTATCATTTATGATATTCTGACCGGATTTATATTTTTTTGAAGCCTCTTCAATCCCATGTGCCCACATGTCACGGATATTTTCAAAATCCTGCAGATTTTCGTGGAGATATTTCGCGGATTTTGAAATTCCTTCTCCACTGATGAGAGCCTTGATTGAGTCAATCATGTCGGAAATAAAGTCCACGATCTTCTGTGCCAGGGATCTGTTTTCTGATGTCACCTGCTTAATTAAATTCTCATCATTTAACATCATACCGGTTCCATCAGAGACAATTTCGTCCCAGATCTGATCTCTGGAAAGATTTTGTCCTGCTGCTGCGTACCGTGCCTCATAGTTCCGCACCAGTTCATCCGCTGTCACTCCATCACGATCCATAAGGACGTTGGCCGCCATCTGCTTGTAAGCTCCATACTCGGTCGGAGCATAGTCTTGAATGAAATGGGTCAGTTCGTGAGAAGCGGTCTGGAGGATGTTTTTGGAGTTGATGTTAAGCCTTACAACGCCGCTCTTCGCCTCATAGCTTCCGGATGCCGTACTGCTATCCACTAATTCGAATCTTAGTCCGGTTTTCTTGCCGAGGGACTGTGCCAGGGCCTTTTGTGCGGCAGATGCCTGTCCGGTAAGATCTTCGGCGCTTCCGGTCCTCGCCTCGCCCTGACGGTATTCCGGCTGGGTCTGTATTGCAAGGTTTCGGTCCTGCGCACCGGCTTTATATGCGGCGGCTGCCTGCTCCGGGGTCATCATGGACGCGAGCATGGATTTCTCCGCAGTATCCATATCAGCGTTGTACCGACCAGCATCGTAATATCTTCCATATGCTGTCTGGTAGTCATCGATAGAGAAGTTTCCGTCGTAATTTTCCACGAAAGCTTTTCTTCCGTTTTCTCCGAGTCCCTTTGCGTAGTCATTCAGCGTGTCATAGTCTACATTTTCTGTGGATCTTTCAGTTCGTACATTTTCCATTGTCTCCGGTACGGTCTGGCGAGTCTCTTCCGATTCAATCCGGGATTCCGGCTGTTGCACCGGTGCAACTTTCTGATTTTCCTGTTCTCCCGCGGCAACTTCATCTGCGAAATCTTTAGCAATGATTTCCTGAATCTGCTCATCTGTCAGATTCGGGTTATACGGATATGCATTCCGGGTTTCCTGCTTTTGAGTCTTCTGCGCAATATCCGTCTGATCCTGAATATTTTCATTATTCTGAGCCGCAGAAGCTGTCTCTTCCCGAGCGGGTGTTGTGTCTTCGGAAAAGTCCTTCACGCCAGGGATTAGATCATAATAATCTCTCATAAATGCGCCCTGCTGCATCGCTGTTGGTTCTCCTCCGCGTGCTTGAAGAGCTGCATAACTTCTCGCAAGGCTTTCCAGATTCTGTGCTCTCTTTGCATCTTCTTCCGTTTTGTAGCTTGCCGGATCTGTATCAATGCTGTCGGCAATCTCCTGATAGTTATCTAAGGCGTTGGAACGGCCGTAGCGCTGCTGATTGATTCCACTCACCAGCATTCCGCCCCCACCCATGAGTCCACCGGATACCGCGCCCCCAAGACCCGCAAGCCCGATCCGCTCAGCGAGGGCTCCTGCCGCCCCCAGTGTTGAGCTATTTTCCTTGTCCTGTACCCACTGGGACTTATCTCCCATGATCAGGCGATCTGTCAGTGCGTTGGTCGCCTCAGTCGCCATTTCTTCAGATGCTTCTGTTCCCATCTGCTTTGCGATATTTTTGGCGACATCCTTCCAGGAATATACTGGAACAGACTGCATGCTTTTTAAATTTCCCAGGCTGAACTTTTCAAAGAGTCCTTCCGCAATTCCCTGCGCAGTACCCTGTGCAAGAGCTTTCTTTGCGCTGACATCCTGAGATAAAGCATCCTCTTCTGCTCCTGTCGCCGCGGACAAGCCTGCGATTCCCAGTCCGGCATATCCAAATGGGAGTCTCGCCAAAGACTGTGCCATAGAAAGTCCTGTATCCACTGCAAAATCCGTTGCGGAGCTGTCGGCAATATTTTCCCGGGCTGCTTCCTTTAAGCCCTCTCTGGTGGCATTCTCGAGCCCGGACATGCGATGTCCCACATTATTCCGGTCAATTTCCTTTCCCCGCACTGTATCAGCAACGTCCTGTAAATATCCAACGCCACTCGTTACTGATCCAATGACATTACCGAGGATACCCGTCAGTGGATCAGTCTTTCCGACTTTCTTACCTGTCTCCTCAATATCTTTTGCGTTCCGCTGCTTTAAGGAATCGTTGATCTGTTTCAGATAATTATCGCCGGATTCCAGTCCATATTTTCCTACGAGATAGTAATAGTTGTTCTTCTCGTCATCCGTCATGTAGCTGAGATTGTAGTTTTTCCGATACTTTGCAAGCTTCAGCTCATCTCCGTATCCTTTTAACATCGTCGGGATGTCATCCTTCGTCGGATCAAGCACATACGGAGCGCTCAGCACACTTTTCTTCTGTTTTCCGGCTTCCACCGCAGATTCCCAGTCCGGCGGCGTATACTGTCCCCTAAACTGATTCTGGCTGCGGAGGGAATTTGCAAACCCTTCCGCAGCCTCCTGCATTGCTGTACGGCGGAATCCAGACGAGTTTGTCCGCCCGAGTCCCGTTGTCATTCCGTATTTCTTCGCATAGTCTTCTCTGGTAACACCTCCATCAGAAATGCTCTTCTGTGTCTGTGCGGTTCCAGTCTGGCCAAGCGTTGTTGCCCCATATTTCTTTCTATATTCTTCCCTTGTTGCCATAAGCCCTCCTTACCGGCGTTTGAAATACAGATCATTGATGTTGTTGATCTTCAGATTTTTCTGGACCTCTTCCGCGATTGCCGCATTCTTGTCGATTCCGGCATCCTGAATGATTGCTTCCGCATCATCTACACCAAAATTACCTTTTTCCATCTCCTGCATAACTTTTTCCAGTGCGTCATAATCGCTGATTTTACCCTCTGCAAGCTTGGAAGAGAGGTTTGCAGAGAATGGTGTATATCCTTTCGTGCTTGTATAGCCCGCCGTTTTCTTTGTACTTTTCTTTGAGGATCCGGAACTTCCTCTGCCGGACGAGGCTGCAGCTTTTGACTTCTGATATTCAAACTGTTCCCTCTGGAGTGCCATTTCTGCTTCCCATCTCGCCTGTTCCTGCGCTGCCTGGTCCTGCTGAAACTGAAACTGTTTTGCCCACTGTTCCGCGGCGACATCGGCCTGACTGCTGTCCCAGTCTTTTCCATACTCCGAGTCATACCGATTTGCAAGGTAGGATAAATCACTGTAATAATCACTGACTCCATCCCGGTACTGCCCGTAATCAAAATTTCGTTCCGTATCGTATCGGCCGGACAGATACGATAAATTTTTCCAGTAATCGTCGACGCCGTCCCGGTACCGACTGTAATCTGTGTTATCCAGTCCTGTAACCACGTTCATTTGGTTGTATCGATCCGCCTGCTCATTCAGGTACTGCTGATATGCCTTGTCCCTGAAGTCCAGGGCTTTATCATTCAGCTGTGATAAATACTCGTCATATGCCTGCTGCCCCGCAGCCGTGGCGTATGTGGACCCATACCCTCCGGTGAGTGCGGCAGCATTCCCCATAGTATCCCGCATGGCTTTGTCACCCTGCTTTGTATAGCTCTCTCTGTACATCTGATACAAGTCATCATTTGCAAGATCGTCCGCTGTGTAACTAAACTTCGGATTGTTCAGAATGGAATCCAGAATGGAGCTGATCTGATCCTCGTACCGGCTCTGGAACTCTCCAGGCTTATCCGCTTCTGCCTCCTTCAGGCGATCGTAGTAATCCGTGACTCTGTCGGATTCCTTATAAGGATTCGGCTTGCTGCTCTCCTGCGTCTGGAGTCTTTTATAATAGCTTTCCGTACCCGGAGATACTTTCATGCTTCCCCGCGCAACGGAAGAGCCGGAGCTGGAGCCGGAAGCAGATTCAGAAACCGGACTCTGGGATCCGGATGCGCCTGTTCCTGAAAGAACATTCTGAGATGGTGTTTCCGCTGCCTTTCCCACCCCGGACGCGCCTTCCGGAGATGCCTGTGATCCTTTCTGTAACTGTGTCAAAAGGTTCATATTCTGCGCCGCTGTGCCGGAATAATTCGTGATTCCGGCCTGTGCTGCTAACTGCTTTCGTGCCGCGTAAGAGCTGTCCTGTCCCTGTGATTTTAAATAATCAACAATACTCGTGATCGCCATCTTCCTTCTCCTCTCCGGAGCTATCCTTTAAGGCTCCTTTTGTTTCTTTTCCACTCTCAAGGATCATTTTTATTCCTACAAGGTTGCTCATACTCTGTAATCCCGTCACTGTCACATGATCCAGCAGTTTAAGCACCGCGTCGATCTGCTTTTTTTCATAAATAATGTTAGCTGACATATGCCTCTCCTTTCATTTCTTCAATCTGCTGCTGAAGGTTCTTCACTGACGATATCAGCAGTGGAATAAAATTTTTATATTCGATCCGATACTTCCCACTCCGGGTTTCCAGACCTACCAATGGGTAATAGATTTCCAGCTGATCCTGCAATGCGTCAACTTCTTGTGCGATCATACCAGCCGACCACTGTCCATCCTTTTTATACTGGAAAGTAACCGGTCTTGTACCAAGAAGAAACTTCAGTGCTTCATCCTGATCAATATCATAGATGTTTTCTTTTACCGACTGATCTGACAGATCATCTACTCTTTCCCATAGCGTCTGCACCGTTTCTGTAACACCGTCTCCACCCCACCATGATTTACCAAGGTAAATATCGTAAAAATATGACGATTTATTTGCTCCATCGCCGTCAAAGTAGTCCGCACTAATGCAATATGCTCCAGTAATCTGACCGTTGTAAAAGGTCATCGTTCCTCGGCTGCTCAATCCGTTCATTTCCAATTGAGGGTAATATTTCCCGTCGCCAGAGTTTTTCTTCATCGTTAGTTTGAAATTACCATCATTAGAAGCGAATATATTTGATGCATTGGCCGACACATAGAAGTCTCCAAGCTGGACACTTCCATCCGTATCAACTTCAAAGATCCCGTCACCAATATTGATGGATCCTCCGATGATCGTTGCACCCCGGATCGTGCCAGAAAACGTGGCATTCCCCGCAGCGTCTACCGTAAAGTTTTTGGCTGTAATCAGGAAATGTCCCGTTGTCAGTTTGATCATCTTTTCATCTATCAGCAACTCGGAGTTTAACTGATTTGTGACATCGCCCTTGCTGACCTTCATCTGGATCTGACCATCCATGATCTTAAAGGTCGTCTCAGTCTTGGTCTCCAGATTTCCCAAGCTGATATTTAAGCCATTTACATCAAATACAAGCTGAGCGATCTTCTGATCTCTCTCGATATATTTCTGTAGCGCATCCGCAGAGTAATTATCTTCTGGGTCCAGATTGGAGAACATGTACCGCAACAGCTCATTATTTTGAAATAGATATGATTTAATTTCCTGCAAAGTCCCCGTGGGCCCGTTATTTTCCTTATAAATTGCCATTTCCTACCTCCCGGATCCCACGGTATATGTCTTTCCAAATCCATATAACTTGCCAGGTCCCACGCCAACAAGCTTATACCGATAGTGATTGCAGCGCCTTGGGCGAACGGATATGCGGAAGGTCTGTTTTGTCAGTGCCGTAAATGTCTTGAGTCTGGTCCACAATGGCTCCTGATCATATTTCAAGTACACCTCGATATATGAACCTCTCTCCAGATCAAGAAGGAATTGTAACGAGTGCAGCCTCTTCTTATCCAGTGATCCATCTAATAAATCTCCGCTCTCTAACATCCACTGGATCTTGCTTTCTTTCTGATCGCTACAAACGGGCCGTATCTGTCCGTCTGCATCCAGAAAATAAAGTTCATTTGCCCCTGCAGTCGGCATCTTAAGGACCGTTCCGTCCTCCTTGTGCCACAGACTCTTCTCAGCGTCATACACATACAGGCTGGAGCCGCCCAAGCGTTCAAGAGACACATAGTATTTCCCTCTGCATACGCCTCCTGCTGCCCCTGTGTATCCATTTTGAATGTTCTGGGAAATGAGATATGGCATTCCGCCGTCATACCCGCAGATGCCGTCACAGGACGCATACATCAGGGTTGCGTTTACAATTGCAAGAGATCTCGAACATCCCTTTTTTACCCCTCGCGCCGGGTACGAGTTGATCTGTATGTTGCTGGGCTTACTGCCGTAAACCTTATGGATCATGCTCTCTTTAAAGAAAAGGACATATCCCAGATGTGTAGCGGCTCCTGTGAAATCCCCATCAGATCCTATCGTTGCCGCATACGCATCCGTAGATATGCCTTCGAAGCAATTCCAGTTACACGGATCCCCCAGTTTGCAGGCATATACCTCATGGTTTTTACTGCTGCATCCCCACACTCTGTTATCCAGCTCTGTCATGAAATCCATGTCGGGAGCCTTTCGTTTGATCGTCAGTCCGGAATCCTGCGTGAATTCTTTTTCGACATCCCCGATCACAACGATGTAATCCGTGTCTCTGCTCTGGATCACCGCACTTTTATTCATTCCGGAATTTGTGCATCCGGAGATCTCCACGCCATCCCCCTGTGCAAATTCAGTTCCAATACCCGAACACTTGATTTTTATAAAAGTAGAGGCGGAGACCGTCGGCCCGATCGTCGCCTGAGCTGACTGGGTCCAGGATTTCTCTACACTCTTCCATTCTCCCGTTGATGTGTTGTAGATACGCTTATCCGGCCACACGAGCACGTACGCCCCCATGCTGACCATCTGCTTTTCTGAGTCTTCCACGGTTCCAACGAGGTTGCCCTTATAGTAAAAATCCGTTCCATCCACCCAGATCAGCCCGTTGTTATAATGTGTCCCGTTCGGCTTTTGTAACTTCGCTATAACTTCCCCGCGGGCTGGACGCGGACCAATTGCGGGATACAGATCCGACGACATGTTTTTCATCTCTGCAAACTCATTCTCGTTGATCACTTCATTTTCATTGATTCCGCCGAAGGTTCCTATCGTTTTCTTTTGTGTCGCAACATTATTTATCAGCGCTAACCCCGCCACTATCCTCACCTCTTTTCTCCAGATTTCTGCCCCAGATATCAATAGTCGGAGCTTTCTTCGGCATATGCGTCCTCCTGTACCATGCCGCATATTGCGCATAAGAGGCCTGATGGATTGCCACAGCATTGTTATAGTTTGTTGTTTCATCATCATAGAGCTCTATCTTTGCCCGGATGTAATGCAGGTAAATATCTACAAACCGATCCGGAAGCAAGGTCTCTTTTTCCTGATCCGTTTCATAGTCATAGCCTTCAAACTCAATATTATTTCCCTCAGCCCGGTTCAGAACTTCATCCACAATCGTTCCCTCGCACTCTGAAAGCCATTTTGTTTTCATTGACGCGCTGTACTCATTCGGTCTCAGTTCATCAATGGCCGCGATGATTTCTGCCACTTTCATCCAATCACTCCTCTCCACCTGCCTGTATTTTCTCATTTTCCATGGGCTATATCTCCCGTAACAAAAAAAGAGGAACCAGTTTCCTGATTCCTCTTCACTACGATGATCTATTTAATTTATTGTGTATAATGGTGAATATATAACATCTACGTCGAGTCCCTTATTTAACAATATATTGTGGACATCATTCTCTATATATTTCGGTGCGTATGGAGAAATATAGACTTTATCAATTAGTTTTTCCAAATCTATATTCATTAAAATTCCTGTTTTTCTGTTATATTTGGGAGTGTCTATATCATCACCAAATATGCATCGAACTTCGTTTTCATGTACAAAACTTTTTCTTTTATATAGACTTAAATAGAACATATTCCCTTCTGGCATATATTCCTTAGCATAATCAATATATTGAACATCACATATGTAAATGTCATTTTCCTCATGCTGAAAGCTTTCTTTTAATCTATCAACCGTTGTCACAATGGCAACGCCTTCATCTCCAGCATATTGTTTCCACATAAAAGCCGATTCATACTCATTTTTATGAAAGCATGAAACATATGTATGCTGTTTGGATAGATCCATTATATTATTGTATTTTTCTTTTGGGATAAGAGCATCTCCGTAGTATTCTTCTCGATGATTTTCATTATATATTGGATAGGTTGACTCGAATACGTCTTCGAAGCAATCAACTCTATTAAAATAAATTTTTCCATTTAGTAAATTTATGAATTTTGATAAACTCATATATTTCCATAGTGTATCCTGCCCCTCTGTGTTAGGCAATTGGTCATGTTTTTTATACATTTTAATCCTCTCCTTCTGCCGTTATTATATGGTAAAAAGAGAGGATTTTCAAGAAGTAGATTTTTGTGTTTCTATAAAAATTAGTAATTTTCTCCTGTGATCAGTTTATACTCTCCCGCTGTGATCCAACGGCCAACAGCGTCACGCACCCGTTTCTTGTTCCACATCTTGTGATCGTAGTAATATTTTACCTTCTCGTAGTTGTCACTCATGCCTGTTCCTCCATCATAAGCAGATAATCGATATCTGCCCGGTTCTGCTCTACTTTATTCTCGATTCGCTCCTTACACATTTCAAAAGTAATGATGGTGCCGCGGACCTCTTCAGCCTCGGCCGGTGTATCGTCTTCCTTGGAAGCTTCCGGATACTTCACTTCGATAAGAGCGTTGGTATCTCGCGTTACCAAACTTCCCATCTGTGTGTATCCTGTCAGTTTCTGTGTGAAGGACTCACCAATCACTGTCATCGTGGCCGCATTCTCCGCAGTGAACTTTTCATAAATGCTGTCCAGAGAATCTTCCGTCACTACCTTGATCTGTACCTTCTCACCTAACTCTGCCACGCCGTTGATGGCAAGTGTATACTCGGTTCCATCTAAAAGTCTAAGTTTTTCCATGGTCTTCTCCTTTCTGTTATCCTCATTATACTGATCTAGACGCTGGTATTCTCCCCAGACCGAAGACCATCTCGGTGAAGTTACCAGAATGGTCCTCGTTTTGTTGACGTCAACAAAATCATCACCATGTCCCCGGCCTCAGGAAAATGGTATACTAAAATAACAATTTGAGTAACACAAATTCTCGGTTGGATACTTCATTATCTTCAAGTGTTTTAGATTATGCTTTGACGCTTCCCGAAGGAATGCACACTGTTCGATTTCCGGGTGATAGTTATACGGGCGCTGATATTCCAAATTCCTATTACAGATATTCATGTGCGACAATAATCGTTCGATCAAAAGGCAAAATTGTTACGGTTTTACTCTACGGGATTTCCACAAAAGCCCCTCTCGCAGTTAATAGCTACGATGGAGGAAAATGGAATGGATGGGATCAGTATGTTACAAAGAATGATTTGCTGATATCTGCATCTGGTACAGGTCCTACAGACTGGACAGCATTAGAAACTGTAGAAAATATGCCGTTTAAAATCTGGAATGTAACAAAAGCCAGCACCAGCAAAGGTGCACCAGCCGGTTGTTATGATTATGGGACCCTGATAGCGCTTGTTGCAACCGCAACCGGCGATAGATGGAGGAACACCTTAATTTATCTTCCTGACAATAATAACAATGTCGGAAATAAAGTATATGTTCGCAGTGGAATATCTACGAAATGGTTGGCAATCTCTGGAACAGATGTCAATAGTGTATCATGACAAAGTTATCCCAATTTAGTCCATCCAGCCCATGCATTACCAGAACATCCATTGACGTATAACGAGTCATATTCAAAACGTAATACCGTTCCATATTTACCATCTCCTACAATAAACCCCATATACATTGATGCCGATCCATGTTGACAATAAATAATAAAAACTGACTCCTTCAAAGATTCAATGTATTTCAAAACTTCCGTATCGTAAGAAGATGCTGTGTTATACTTTAAATTTAAAAATTTAAAATTTTTTGGTAAATCACTATTTTTTACAAGTTGATCTGATGAAAAAATACCATTCCCTTGTCCATCAGAAAAGACATATTTTTTTATCGGAACCAATGCGCCTTGATAATTGAAATAAAATACTCCGTCGGAATTATTGTATCCCTTACACAAATCTGCTTCATTATTTTTGTGTGGAGAAAAATAAGATTTTACAGATCCATTACTCAAATTGTTATTAACATCCTGCAACAAACTATACACCAGCGCTGACGTCGGAACATTCGTTGTACTGTTTATGTTCGTGCTGCTCATAGCTGATTTCAGAAGATAATCAGCAAGCTTTGTGGTCAATGTATCATTCGTGACGAGCTTATTTACAATCCGGTCCGCGATTGCATCAAAGAGCTTCTGAGCCGTTGTCTTTGCTCCTTTTGCTACATCAAGTCCCTGCGTGTCCGTAATTGCTGCATCTGCAATATTTCCAGACTCACCTTGCGGCCCGGTCTGCCCGGTTGCTCCTCGCTCTCCGGTATCTCCCTTATCTCCCTTATCTCCCTTTGCATATCCGATAACTACATTTTTTAATGCCATACTGTACCTCCTTTACTTGCCATCGTCATACTGCCACAGGATCGCGCCGTCAGCTTCCCGATACTGTATCGGCGGGGCTGCATACAGAGCATCATCATACACACAATGGATCGCGCAGTTGTCCTCCTGATCCGTGTAGATCTGAAGAAGGCTTGATCCTGGGATACTCACCCCTGAGTCACCCTTCTCTCCTTTGTCACCCTTCGGTCCTTGAGTGCCTGTGTATTCTCCTGCATCCAGCCGTTTGATAAAATCATCTCTGGCAGCTCTCGCCTCTTCTGCTGCAGCTTCTGCGCTTCCCTTCTCGATATTCGCCATACGACAATATTCTTTTGCATTGTCACTGTTCTCGCCTACACGCGTACCGGTTTCACCAACGGCATAGCTCTTTGCCACAGTTGCATAGTTCTTCGCCCGTTCAATATTCTCGCCGAAAGTGTTGATCACCTCGTCAGTCTTCCGTGTCCTCTCCTCATCGGCCGCGACGCGTGCCTGTTCCGCCTGTTCCCGCTCCCGCTCTGCTTTTGTACGTCCCTGCTCAGCAGAATCTAAAGAGTCAAGCTTCTGGTCGATATGCCTTTCTAACTCCTCAATCTCCGACAGTCCGCCTGCGGATGGCTGAGAAGTCGTCCCTTCCACGTACACTGGAGCCTTAAACGACGCCCATTTTAAGGATCCATTGTCATCGTGAGCCCGCAGATTGATAAAGCAGGTTCCGGGCTGTGCGGTCATCGTTGCCGATATAGTCCATGTCAGGAGGATCTCATTTTCCCGTATCTCCTTTTCCAGGAACGCAGAGTCCGGAGATCCGTCCGGCAACTCCGCATTTAGCCGGAAAGACAGGTCTGCCAGATCCACACCGTCAATGGTGACTCTCTGCAGGCAAAAGGTCCTGCACGCTGCGTTGGTATCTCCCACCGCGGCGATGTATTGCTCTCTATTGGCAAACAACAGCTCTTTATGTTTGATCAGTATCATGTGCTTCTCCTTTTACCAAAAAAGGCCGCTTACTCGGCGGCCCTTTGTACTACTTGTATTTTTCAGCTTTCTGCTGGAAATCGCTCTCCATTTCTTCCGTCATCAGTGCTGTCTGCTGATCCTGCTCTCGAGAATGATCCAGAATTTCTTTCACTGCTCTCGGTACTTTGACGCGGACCCCTCTTTTGATCACGTATACCTTGCCATTTAAGGCTACTACTACGTCATCTTTGTACCGGTCGCTGTCCTTGAAAATCTCAATTTCAACCATATCAGTTGCACCGGTGCAACTCTCTGTGTTTTCTACAATCTCCGAAGCCTCTACTGTTTCTTTCTTTGCTGCCATATGTACCTCCTAATTTTCTACTCCATCAGAAAAGCTGGATCCCGTCTCGACACGCACCATAAACTGCTCCACAAGACGGACTGCTGTCTTGGTTGCCTTCCAGCCTGCCGTTCCACGCTGGTTTAACGGGTCCTCTGTTCCGCCGGATCCGAGCTGCTTCACGATGGTCTCCAGACCGCCGCCTTCGATGTTTGTGGTTCCATATGCATTTGCACCTAAAACCAGTGTTGCATATACATCCTGATTCGATGCTCCTGCTTTCGCAAAGATCTTCGCCTCAGTCGTTTCCACGAAGCGGACATTGGCAATCTTTCCAATTTCGCCCTGGAACATTTTGTCAGATGTTGTGTACTTGTTCCATTCTTTCCAGTCCGGGTCGTCCTGAATGTCGTATGCAATATCCGGATGGATAATCGCTACATATCCGCCATCAATCTTCGGTGCGTTCTGCTTCTTAAGAAATCTGGCAGCAAGGCGGACCGCCTTAACGGTAAGTTTGTGTTCTGCCGTCAGCGTTGCACGGCTTGTAACCTGTCCCTCTGCGTACTGCACGCTTGTTCCGCCCATCAAAATCTCACGGGTTACGGTATCAAGTGTGGCTCCGGCCTGTGCTCCTAAGAGATCCAGTGCCTGCACAAGGTTATTATCGATAGCAGTGAGTAGCAGCATATCCGTTAACGGTACGAAATCACCATACTGTTTTACAGTTGCGGTAACAGTGGATACCGTTAATGCCTTTCCTGCCGGGGTAACGCCCTCTGTCAGCGGAGTTGTTGCCTTCGGAAGCGGCGAGTACTTTCTAAACTCAATGGTCTTACCACCATTTTTCGGAATATTGTGTTTCTGTCCAAACTGATCGTACACTAATGCCGGTTTTGCATTCTCGATCAGGTACTTGGAGTAAAAGGTCTTCATCTCCGCGGTCATGCCGGAAGATGTTGTTGTGTTTAACGGTGTGTCAAACAGTCTTAAATTCATCATGATTTCCATGCTCATATCTCCTATACGTGACTGAGATCGATGGTCTCTCCAGCCAGGGAGCGGCGGGCAAGTTCTTTGATCTGATCACCAGTCATATTCTCGATCGTCTTCACTCCTGGGAAACTGGTGCTTCCTCCTGCTGCTCCTTCAGACGGGCGGTTCTGCCCTGATTTGATCGCATCAATCTGTTTCTTTGCTACCTGCTTTGCGGTATATGCCATCGCACCGGACAGGATCTCATCGTGATGCAGGGTCTCAAAAATGGTTCTCATCGGGATTCCGGCTCCGAGGAGTTTCACGAAATCCGGATTCTGTACTTCTGTATTCAGGTCAAATCCCTTGTACAACTTCGACAACTCCTGTGCTTCTGTGTTCCATTTCTGGTACATCTGCTCCCGCTGCTGGAGTCTTTCCGCATTGTCCTTCGCATCGCGGAACTGTGCGTTCTCAGCCTCCAGCTTTTTCATGTACTTGTACTGCTCTGTGCTGAGGCCTTCCTTGGCCGCAGCCTCCTCCCAGTAAGCATCATCTTCCTCTACTGCCTTCTGGATGCTATCAATATTCCCATCGGTGATACCATACCGATTTCCGAGGATATTGATAAATCCCATCGCCCTGTCCAGCTTTTCTTTGGACTCTCGAGTGCCTTTCAAGCGGCGGTCAATGATGCCCTGAACATCTTCCTGATAAAGGTCCTTGTACTGCTCGATTGCATTCCGATACGCCTGACGGCGTGCTTCCGGATCTTCTGCTGGCTGGGTCGGATCGGCGACTTCCTTCCCTGTTGCCCCCTCAGCGGCGCCCTGAGAGCCCTCTTTAACGCCCGTGTTTGTACTTTCCGCCTGTGCGGCGCCTGTGCTTCCTGCGGCTCCTGCTGCAGCTCCTGCACCTGCACCGCCATCAAATAACGTAAGATTCATTTTCATAGTGGTCTCCTTTTCCATGGTCTTTCCCACGCGTCTTTCTGTGCACATCCTATCATTCCGTATGCATAGATTCTCCCCCCACTATCTGGATCCGCCCCGGATTGCTCTTCTCAACCATCCGAAGTCCAGTTTCCACCAGGGCAAATGCTCCAGAAATTTCCGGATCCGGCCTTGTGGTACAGGCACGAATAAAGATATCTGCATCGCCGATCCGGTCATTGTACTGCGCTATCCTACTTGATCGATCCCGGCAGAACTGCACTAAGGCCTGTGTAAGTGCGGACACCGCCGCACATACCAGATTCCCGTCTTCTCCCTCTGCACGTCCTGCGTGCCCAATGGCAACGAGTTTATAATGTCCGGGCTCATTTTCAATCTGAATGATTGTCATACCTCATACCTTCGGCGTAGATGCGGACGCCGCCCTTTCTCTTGCCTTTCCCGCAGTACTGCTCTTACTCTCACGGGCCACGTTTCCAAAGTCATCCGTCTCTGCCGCTGTCTGACCTGACGAAGGCACAGACGGTGTAACTGCTGCGGTCTGTCCATTCTGCATTGCCATCGCATCCATGATCCTTGTATCTCCTGTGGTGTCTGCGATCAGCGCCGCCATCTGCTGCATGGACACCTGCATCTGCTGTACCTGCTGATACAGGGTTCCGTTCTCTGCGATTCTGCGAATGATCTCTTCCTTTCCGTCGAAATCCATCATGTTGATACATGCTAACGCCTGATCCGCTAACTGAGGATTAAAGAATCCAAGGTTGTACATTTCTTTTGCCAACTCATTCTGTGCAATCTTTGTGAATGGGCTTGACTTCTGTGGTACGATCTTGATGTCAAAGTATGGCTTCCGTCCGCCAAGATAGAGTCCGAAATCCTCTTCAATCGGTTCCGCCCTCAGCATCTGATTATCGATAGAGACGTACTGATCTTGTCCATTGTCTCCAGTAATGCGGAATACCCTGGAAGTGGTATAGAACTGCCTGATCAGCTCAATCACCTGATATACAACCGCCTTATGCGCCCGATAGGATGTCTTGATCATGTCTCTGGATAATTTGCTTCCCGCCTCTTGAAGGGCAGCGATCGCGGAGGCGGCTGTTACACCGGATGTTGTCGTACCCTGCGCAAAGTCTCCATTTCCTGACGTTTCTTTTAACTCATCGATTTTGTTTGCGTGGACCGTCACATACACGCCATCCAGCGGGTAGTGCTCCGCCGGTTTGAGATCATCCGGACTTCCTGTGTAGTGTACAATCTCCCTGTTCGGATCCGTGTACTCCTTCTCATTGATTCCACCGCCATCTTTTGAGAAATAGCGAGGTTTTGCCCCCAAGATTGCATTCTTAAGGATTCCCTGGCTCATTTTGTCAATGTACATCTGGCAGTCTTTCATGATGTCAATATATCCCCGACCGGCCGGGGTATTCTTATCCGGGAACAGCGTGTCAAGCACGAACGGATACAGCTCATGCTCATACAGTCCGCTTCCCATTTCTGGGTCGTTTTCTGTTGCATACAGGACTTTTCCCTGACAGATCTTACACAGATGGACCGTCGTTATCAGGTGTTGAATTCCGTCTTTGTCTGTGATAACATTTGAGCGTTTATAGTACCAATCTGTTACCAGGCTCTTTCCCTCTGTAAACTTCTTATTGTCTCCCTGATAGTCCTGGATTTCTGATAAGATCCCATCACCAAGCTGTCCCTGCATCCGCGGATACTCGGCTTCCAGGATCTTATTGTCTACATAGCTCTGATAAAAAAGATTCGGGGATTCCTGAAGATCCTCTGTCCCCGGCTCCCACGCCATCTGCAGGATATCACAGCGTTTGATCGTGATGTCTCCGATTCCGTTCTTAAACTTGTCCCAGAAAATCCCGTAAAGTCCGCTTCCAGACTTAATCTTATCCCAACATGTATCGCTGTATGTATTCTCATATTCGCACTGATCGAGGATACACGGAACCACCTCACTCAGGATTTTTGCAGCGTCCTTATCCGACTCCTCACGTGCCAGAATATTAGGAGCCGGGAAGTTGTCCATGAAATCCGCATGCTTATTGATGATGGAGTTAAACATCCAGGCAGACGTCGGCTCCGGATCCACGCGTTCCTCTTCTGTCTTCCCACTGTTTACAAGCTCCCACTCATTAAATTTCCACCATTCTTCATTTTCAATCAGCCGATTATCCAGCACCTTCTTCTGCTCTTTATATTTCTGGAGCAGTGTCATAGCTCTTGCAGCATCTTCATCTGTAATTTTCATAGTTCTGCTTGTCACACCCGGCATGATACCGGTCTGTGCTGATGCAGACTCCTGGTTTTCCGTCGGTGTCGGCATATCTCTTACATCCATAGTCTTATTCTCCTTAGATTCTGTAATAATTTCCCTTTGTGATTGGGTGCTGGTACATGTTTAGCGGGTCTTCCTGCGGGATGTGTTCTCTCACATTCTTACGCGGTGAGATCGGGTTCTCCATCAGCACATACCGGCATTCATCATAGATATGATCTTCCTGTTTCGTGTCGATATCTTCCACGCGCTGCTCATCATAAGTCAGTGATGGGATGGTACGAATAAAGTCTTTGCAAGTATTGAATACATAAAACATTGCCCGCCCATTCTCATCAAAAGCCAGGCGGTAATGGTACTGCATCTTACCTGCAATACGGGTATTGTCTCCAGGAGACCAGTACACATGACTTCCCTCCATGATCGCGGCCACAGACTCACCTCGCGACTTATCAAAGATTGACGGATCCGCAATTCCTATGATCTTATGACCTTTGATATTGGGATCCGCATCCTCTACCTCAAGGATCTGCCTTGCAATCTCTGACGGTTCGATCTTGACTCCAGTGTTCGGAGTCCCGGTGCATCCGTACAGCTCTTTGATCCGGTAGATGCATCCCTCATGATCTACTGCGTGCCAACCGACAGAAAACGGTTTCGCATATCCAAAGTCAAACCCCCGATAGATCAGCCAATCATCCGGGATCCGGAACGGCTCGATCACATGGGTATTTCTCTGCGATAAGTAGCCATCCGGATCATCCACGAACTCGATAAATACCTGTCCCTCAAAGCTATCCCAGTCTCCGTACAGAAGCGCATCCCGGTCTTGTTTCGGCAATAACGCCAGCGATGCAAGATAATTCGGGTTCTGCTCCAGAAGAATCTTGTTATCAAATACGCTGGATGGTATAAAAATCTTCGTTCGTTTCTGCTTGATCTTCTCTCCTGTAGGAGAAAGAATCTCCACCTTCGTTGGGACTGGTGTCCCTGGTTTCGCACACTTTACGAAATGCTGTTTCACCCATCCGTGTCCAATTCCTCCAGGGTTCGCAGTAGATCGCATATACACCCGCGTTCCCGGTCCGGAAGGTCGATTCCTAGAGTACATGTAGCTGTACTCGTCATAAGTGAAATGCGTCAACTCGTCAAATCCAATAAAGTCGAAGTGTTTTCCCTGATATTTCTTACGATCCTTCTTATACTGCATCGCGCCAAAAACAATCTTCGCTCCAGACGGAAAGCTCCATCTATGCTTCGTGTCGTTATATTTCGCGGTCGGATAAGCGGCTTTATATAGTTCGTCTGATCGATCGATCAGGTCCTGCAATTCCGGGTATGTTTTTCTGAAAATGATTGCCCGGTAGTTCTTTATATTTACTTGGCGAAGTGCTTCCACCAGCAGATAATCACTTTTTCCTCCGCCGGCCGCGCCGCCGTAAAGTGCTTCATACTCCGGCCGGGACATCATAAGCGCCTGCTTCGGCTGGGGGGCCCATATAATATTCACATTCTTTTTCAGATCTGACTTACTTTTGACCCTCGCTGTCTGTGCCATCATCCACCTCTTCGTTTACATCTGCCATTAAAATAACTCCCGTCTGCATTGCTTCGTCTGCGTCCGCAATATCAGATACTGCAAATTGCTTGTCTTTCCATTTCTCCGGCAGTCTGTTTTTGAGCCAGAAGATCATGGCCGTTACATCCGCGGGGACATGAATCTCATCCTCTCCAACTTCAAGGACTTCCTCCTCCTTGATTTTTTTTCCGGATGGATCATATTCGACTTTCTTAACCTTGAATGTCTTTTTGATTTTCGCGGTGTATCCCTTTGCTCGTTTTAATAGAGAATTTTCCACTTCCGTGTCCACGATTTCCTTGCCCTTTTTTAGGGTGTCCGAAATGTCCGGATACTTTTTCTTCCACTCAGCCAACGTAGACCGCGAAATTCCTATCTTTTTCGCGATTTCTTCATCTGTCAATCCATCCCTTGCCCATCCGGACAGGAGTGTCAGCTTGTCCGGATCCTTGCACCACTCCTCATACTTCCCTTTTGCCATGATCTCACCTGCCTCTCTAACTGCTATTGTGCCTAAAAAAAGACGGGATTTCTCCCGTCATACGAAATGGATCTGGGGCATAAGCTCCGAGTCCTCAATTCAATTTTCTTCTGCTGCCTGTCTCTCCTCACTGTCTGGTCGGGCGTGATAGCAATACACTCTCCCCTCCTCGGTATCTTCGAATCTTCCATCCAGGTGATGCTCTGCAGCGGTCTTAATATCTTCCGCCTCCACTTTGATATCCCCGCCATTCTTCAGTACCATGGCGGTCATAATCAATTCTTCCATATCTGCCCGAGCTTTCTGCTCTCGGGCTTTTTTCTTCCAGAGCTCCATGATCCGCTCTGCTGCTACAATCTTCCTCTTTCCCTTCTCAACTTCTTTTCTAAGATCATTTACGATTCCCATCTCAGCACTCCTTATACTTGTTTTTATATATCACTTCATAGTACGGGCAATGTTCACACATCTTCACATCCATGCAGAACAGCTCCATGTAGTCCAACCTCTGTTTTTCATTCACGAATGATAACCGGTTCTTCATGTTGAACCCCATATTGGTTTTTATGTTCTCGCATGTGATTGTGATAGAATTTCCTGTACCTCGATTATGTGCCACATAAAATGGGCATTTTATACGAGCTGTAATGTTATCATTCATGACTGTATCCTCTACTTCTCTGTGCTTTTCTTCGAACTCACATCGGTCCCTTCATATGCCGGGTGCGCAGCGCTCCAGCTCTTAGGGAGAGGATCCGCAATCATGGCTTCATACTCGCCTTCCCGTTTTCTATGCACGAGATTCTTAAGCGCTCTATGCTCATTCTTCGTCTTCATGCTCCCACTCCCTTCTTAATCGCACACATCGTACACAATCCACGGGCTCCCTGCTTCTCTGCGATTTCTGCCAGTGGGATCCTCCAGCATTTCGCCCCACACTCCGGACACTGTGTGATTCTCCATCCCGGCTTCCCATGCTGGATATTGGTGTACAGTGGCATGCAGTAGTAGCCTCCCCGATCAGTAGCCTTTCTCGGTCTTATCTTTACTTCCATCCCGTTCTCCTAACTCAATATTGCTATATCTTGAATAAATATCGAGAAATCGAAACCGTCAAGCCACCCTTGCTGATATGCCTTGTTAAGTATTGCTTTTCCTCGTCCTGTCATTTTCTATACCTCCTCCAAATCTTGATATTACTTTCCTCCTATAGTTCTAACGTAGGCCTTTCAAGCGCACTCAGTCTCTGCATAAGCTCATTCCAGTTCGGGATGATGTCCGTTGCATCAACATGATATCGCTTGATTTTGTACAGCTGCGCAACTTCCTCTTCGACGCAGCATCCTGGGAAATATCCATATGTACTCGCACCGATGTATACATCTGCCGTGCTCAGCATCTCCAGTGATTTTCCCAGATACCACACAGCGCTGGTCCTCACTCCTTCCGGCGGCTCCTCCGCAATCCATGTATCAATCAGTTCCAGTTCCTCACCCTCATATGCTTCCGCGATTCTCTTCATTTTTGCGAAGCTCTCGCGGATCTCTTCCTCTGTTCTTCCTCTCATCGGTACGCTTGCGAATAATTTTTTCATATGGGTTCTCCTTTCTCAAATTTCAGTTTGGGTATCTTCCCCTTAGCTTTGCATTTCCGCCTTTGCACTGATGCATAAGCGTATCGTCTTTGATGCGTTCCAGATAATGCTCTGATAATTGGTTCGCACAATAATAACTGAGATTTTTAATATCTGTTTTGCGATAGGAACAGTTCTTACAACATCTTAACTCCGACTTTAATCTTGTCATCTTAATTTCTCCATCATTTGATTATTGGGCATATGATAGCCGTCTCATTGCTCTTGTATGCTACAGTTACTCCGCAATACTTTCCGGTTGGCTTTAGCAGCATACAAATTCTTTCATCACTTCCTTGTACCTTTACGCAGTACCCGCAAGTTCTGCATGAATATGGTATTTCAACCTCTACAATTCCTTTATCCACCTAATGTCTCCTTTCCCAAATCTTAATTTGTATAACGATTTTTACCAACTCTTTATTCCATGCATGGTTAGGATTTCTTTAATCTCGGCATTATCTTTGCAGAAAAAGAACTCATCATGTAACTTGTCAAAATCCTTATAATACTTTCCCCTAACGCTCTCTATAGTATCTGTTTGATTGATACCAAGAATAATATGCCGAAGATAATAATTCCCATCTATTTTGCATAAAACAACACAAGTCATAAATGCTCCTTATCTTAATTTTCATCTTTCTTCAACATTCACACCGTCTCCAAATAATTTATTCCAAACTCTTTCATCCACAACTCATGGCTATATTTCTGTTCAAATGCCTGCTGCGCGACTCTTTTAAGGTGCTCATCCACCTTGCTATTGCAGTGCGGCGCTTCCGGTCCGTGCTCATGATGCCTTGCTTCGCAGACATATCCCCACAGACCATAATGTTCCGCTTTCTTCCGGTACGCCCCGAACCTCCCGTATACAAAGTGATGCTTATGGAGACCTGTGTGACACAATTCCCCATAATATCCATTCCTCTCCGCTTCTTCCCGGCACAGGTAACATTCCCGGTCAGCCGGTCCTGTCCGCGCCTGTATGATGCTCTTTGCCATTGTCCTCTGCCTCCTGTATCGCTCCATGACGGATCATCTCTGCGTAGCTGCGCCAGCCTTTTCTTGCTGTTCTTGCCATGCCGCGGAGCACCAGTTTCCGGTAGGTGTCCCATGCGTCCCTTGTGTACTCCGTCCATAGCTCTGTGCCGCTTGACATCATGATCCGCCATGTGCCGTTATATACGCTTTTGCTTTTTTCGTATTTGCTTATGCAGCTTTTATTGATTCCGATCAGATCATGCACGTCCTGCGCGTACAGATTGTCATATTCTATGACGCCTGTCCGGATGTTCTTCAGCATATAGAGGTTCTTCATATCGCTGCCTTATCCGCAATTTCTGCCCATCGGAAAGCCTCTGTAAGTCCTCCCAGATACTCCAACACGATCAGATGCTTATGCTTTGCGATCACGGTTCCCCACCGGTGTGCGATCCCCGGTTTTGTACTGTCCGGATTTATGTTTACATATCCCTTCATCGTGGTTACGGATATGCGATCTCCCAGCTTTATTTTGTTTTTGAGCCTGTCGATTTCTGCCGGATATATACCGCCCAGCGGATCGACGCTTGGATGTACTGTATTCATGCTTGGCGCTCTATTACTCAATGACAATACCCTCCTCTGTGATCGTGATTTTCTGGATGAGTTCCGGATGCTGGCGTAAATAAGTCAGTATCGGTGTGCAGATGTTCTCCACATGCCGTCTCCACTCCGCCCGGATCCGTTCAGCTTCGCTCTCCTGTACCTCACTGCCATCATGACATTTAATGTATGTATCTGGCAGGTACTGCGGGAACTGTTCGATTTCCATCTGTCCTTCCAGCTGGGGTTCCGCTGTCTGAGCTGACTCCTGCTGCCTGTTTCCCTCCTCAGCTTTCTCATACCCCACAAATCCGGCGGGCGCTGTGCTATGGATGGCTACAGGCGTTGTAGGAGTTTCTGGGGCGGTCTGCTCTGACGGTGCCTCCTCCTGGGGCTCTTTCCGCGAGCGGCTTGGCAGTTTCTCTGGTCCTTTGGCTTT
>OGIZ01000042.1_pt1 | contig 114794 bp, 92 predicted proteins | sample 1571911 | NCBI WGS metagenome assembly OGIZ01 (sample SAMEA2582108, study PRJEB24529) | metagenome | biome: Human gut stool | place: China | collected 2011 | reverse complement strand
GAGAGGACGTTTAGACGCAAGAAGGACGCTGAAGAGCTTAGTTGCGGATTTGAGGTCTTTTATGAGTGTACTAATGAATAATTCAATATTTGAAAAAATTTGAGCCATCTGACGAAGTTTGTTGTCATCCCAATTCCACCATTCAGTCCGTTGCAAAAGGGAAATTTGGTATTCTGTGAATCTATACTTAATTACTTTAGCTGGAACTCCAACGCATATTGAGTATGGGGGGACATCTTTCGTCACTACCGCACCGGCTCCGATTATTGCTCCATTCCCTATTGTTACTCCTTCCATGATACGCACATGGCTGCCAATCCAAACATCATTTCCAATATTACACAAGCCGCCCATAGAACATTTCTTATTTAATTGGAATATGTTTTGGGAAACAAAACCATTTCCGAAACACGTGATGGACTGATAGAATAGCGGTGATATGGAAACATGTGTATTTGTAGGATGTTGTCCCCTTACCAGCTTCACATCATTTGCTATTCCGCAAAAGCGACCGATTTTGGAATAATAAAACTCACAATCGTTACCAAAGTAGGTATATCGACCAACCTTTGTACCTATCAATACACAATGTCTTCCAATATAGTTTGGTTTTTCCAATACTGTTGTTTTATCAATTCTAACGGGGAATAAGATTTTTACCTCCCCCTCACATACATGACATAGATATGCCCATATATATTCTAGTAATTTCATTAAATAGCCTTGTTTTTGTTACGATACTTCAAAATTCGAGCAGGATTACCACCTACTATTGCATAATCAGGAATGTCCTTGCTCACTACGGCACCGGCTCCAATGATAACACCATTGCCAATATGTACTCCTGGTAATATAGTAACACGGCTTCCAATCCACACATCATTGCCAATAACAACCGGTTCTTCTCTCTGAGGACCTTGTTGGCGCATTGGCTTATCAAGATAGCGAAACTCATGATTTTGGGTATATATCCAACACTGCGGCCCCATCATTACATCATCGCCAATTAGAACTCTCCCATAGAGTCTTGATCCTTCACCAATACCAGAATTATTTCCAAGTTCACAAAAGTGAGAGAACCTTGTATATTTCTGAATATCAATATTGACTCCAGATTTGGCAAGGAACATACTTGCGAAGAAAGACCGAATATGTCGTTGTCCCAGATTAATAAGACCATCATTCATCGGAAGGATATCGGCAAGTTTTAAACCGAGGAATCCTATCAACATTTTTATCTTCATATTAACTGCTCTATCTGTTTCCTAACGCTAACACCTATTGAAGCTGAATCATGATTTGCATGAGCTACCTCAAGCGCTCTATCAGCCCATACTTTTCTATAATTAGATTCATGAATCAATCGGCTTAATTCAGACTTCAACGACTCCATATCATCAGCAATTACAGCTGCAGTTTCTTCTTTTAGATATATGGTTGAAGCAGTTTCTATTGGTGCATAACTTAGTAAAGCTCTTCCTGCACATAGACACTGAGCAATCTTAGTAGAAAAAGCATACCTCAACTTTTTCATGATGTCCGGATCAAAACTTTCTACCTGAAGCAAAATGTCCGCATTCTGTTTTACCTTCGTCAAAACATCTTGACTTACGAGTCCATGGTAATTAATGTGGCTATGATCTCTCAAAAATGGCTCTTCTTTCTCTGGAGCACAACCATACACATTAATCTTCAATTCTGGAGCGATCTTCTTCAGCACATTTGCGATGTCAATCAAGCTGCTCACTCTACCAACCCCCAAGTTTCCGAAATATTCAATATTGCACCTACCTTCAACAGGAGTGTAGCGTTCCATGTCAAAAGTGTATGCATTATATGCAATTTGTGCGTTCTCTTCGCTAATAGAGTAGAACTTCTGATACGACTCTTTCAGCAGATTACAGTTGTAGATAGTTAAGGCAGACTGCTTTTGTATTTTTTCATAAGACCTTTCACTCTTCTTGTTATAGAGACAATCAAATCCTGTTCTCTCCTTACAATTGATGATCCGATAAGCCTCTACATTAAACAAAATTATAGGAATATTGTATCGCTTAGAAATATTCAAAACAAGATTGTCAAGATAAAAAGAATCGCCCACCATATACATAATTGCAGTCGGATGCTCTTTTTCTATCCATTGGTAAAATTTCTTTTTCCAGCGAGGACTTACCTTCCATAAAAGTTCACGAAGATATCTTACAGCAAAATTGTAATTCAATTTTTTGAGTGATGCCCAAATCTTCAACTCTGAGGTTTGTTCAGACTTTATATTCAAAGCTACAGTATTGCAAACCTTCTCTACAGTTACAACAGGAGACTTTATGAAAGATTTCATCATCTGCATATCTGTTATTCGAAAATAAGAATAACAAAAACCGAAATCGGGATTATCTACACCAGTATAAAACTGCATCAGCTCTTCTTTCTTGAATGAACACAAGAGTGATTCCAAGGTTTTTCCATTAGCATTTGTTTTGGAAAAGCAATCACGTGATATGATTAACAACTTCATTTTTTCTCTATTTTTTCCAATAATGGCAATCTAAACATCAACATTGCAATAAAAAACTGGAAGTAAGTAGCAAAACCAAATAGGCCTTGTAATGACCAATACACCACCAGTAAAATAATAAGTGTCAAGGCTCCAATACATTTATACGTAAAATTATATGATCGAAAATCTTGTATTATAGGTTTAAAGGAACTTGTATAGGAAATTATTATCAACAACATTCCTAATAAGCCCACATAGTATAATGTCTCTAGATACAGATTGTGAGCACCTTGAATGAGCAATGGTGCATCAAGGCCGTTTCCAAAAATAGAAACAAATATGCTAGAGAAAATATTCTCTGCATATCGTGCCCACAATGTAGAACGACCTGTAGTCAGGTCATCAGCATCAGAATCATTACTGAAACGTTCTAACACTATATTAACATCTGAAAATGCACCTTGAAGGGCATATATACCCACAACCATAAATGCTAAGAAAAACAGAAACGCCCACTTTCGGTTACCACTCTTCCAAAGATTTACTACTACAAGAATAAAAATTGCAATAGTCATCAAAAAGAAACTTTTACTATACGAAATCATACCACCCCAAATGAGTATAACAAAGAAGATGAGAAAGTTGTTGATTTTAATTTTCTTTACAATAAACAACTGACTCAAAATACCAATTGCACTTAAAAGGTATGTACCCAAATAGTTTGGGTCTGCAAACAATCCCTTAAAACGTATAGCATCAGAAAACGTTCCTACTTGAATCTCTTTAGATATATAGTCAACATAAAGGTTCGAAGGTAATGCCACATAGGCTACAATAACCGACACGGTGACACTTGCAATATATCCATACGCAATCTTCACAACATTCCCGTCATCTACATTTCTTGCAAATAAACAGATTAAAGCCAGAGAGCAAACGATAGAAACCAATGCGTCCATCAGAAATCCTGAACGCAAAAACAGAAAAGTGCACGCAATGATAATAACAGGAGTATACGTCTTAACCGCCGAAGTTTTTATTGTATACCAGCAAAAACCTATGAGTATTAAGACCAATACCAACGAAGGTGTTCTAGGAGCAACTTTATATATATTCGCAAACGGCATTAAGCACATCATGTCAAACATAAATGTATGAATATCATACCTAAACATCCTTACCAAACTGATAACGAACGCGACCAAAACACTGAATGAACCTATTTTTGGACCTACACAGACGAGTAATATACTCAATGCCAAAAATATATCGTTCCTCTCAAAATAAGAAAAGAAACCCTTATTTACAATAGAACTATTGTTCATATCAATGTTTAATCTTCTGATAGATAGAAATAATGCCTATACCAATTCTTACAGACATAGGAATATTATGCAAATCATTTTGCCTTCTCCAGGCAGAAATATAGCGAATCGGAATAGTCTGAAGCAATACTTCATCGTCTAACAGACGATACACAAAAGGGGCTTCTGTCTGTAATTCCTTATCAAATGCAATAAGTTCGTCCAGCGACAAATGTTTATAATAAGATACCAAATAATTATAGTATATTGCCCCAACACTCCATACTATGCGCTTATTCAGGTAAGCTTTGTGACTGAAATCTATGTCTTTATTAGCCTCATATTGCCGAGCCATCACCATTCCACTCTTCATCTTATGTGAGAGTGTACGCATTGCAATCACTGGTGATACAGTCTGACCTTCACGCCCAATCAAATACTTGTAAACAACAATATCAAAGTATACAACAGTGTTAACCGCGATCATCGGTATAAAACACCATTCCAAGTCTGTATACGAAATGCCTTCTGTCTGATGATATGACAATTTAATGAAGATATCTCGACGATAAGTCAACTCGTGCATACTGATAAGATTAGCATTAAAGTCATACATCACATCTGAAAATACAAACGTAGTATTTGCCGCAATATTTCTATTCTTCAAACCAGTAGTTACATACTGCTCATTAACATATTCAAAATTAGTAATGATCAGGTCGTTATCTTGATTTAGAAGTTTTTTAAGATAAATTTCGAAGTTTGCAGTATCAAAATAATCATCTGCATCAAGTACCTTTACGTACCTACCAGTAGCCTCTTTCAATCCTCTATTGATACAAGACCCATAATTGCCATTTTCTTTATCTATGACACGAAAAGTATCAGCAAACCTATTTTGGTAGGTATGGGCAATCTCTGATGAGCGATCTTTAGCACCATCGATAACGACCAGTACCTCCAACTGCCTCATCAGTTCTTTATCTTCAATAATAAGAGAAGCAAGACACTTGTCCAAATACTTCTCCATATTATATGTAGGAATAATAATTGAAAGGATATTTTCCATACTTTTAAATAGATTCAATGTTCAACACTTGCTCAATCAAAGGAGCCATATCAAAGTACTTGTACTGACCAAGACGCCCGCCAAAGATTACACCAACTTCCTGTTCTGCTAATCTGCGATACTTATCAGCAAGTGCATTGTTGCAGTCATCGTTCACTGGATAATACGGTTCCAGACTTTCTCTATATTCGGTAGAATACTCCTCCGATACCACGGTCTTTGGACAATCGTAGACCTCCTGACCGAACATTTCGAAGTGCTTGTGCTCAATCACGCGAGTATAAGGCTCATTATGGCTAGTGTAGTTCACCACCGCATTGCCTTGGTAGTTAGGAATATCTTCAACACGAGTCTTAAAGCTAACGGTACGCCAATCAAGTTTGCCCAACTTGTAGTCGAAGTACTCATCCACAGCACCCGTATAAACGAGCTTGTCGGCATACTTCCGCCAATCCTTGTATTCAGAGTAAAAAAAATCCACACCAATTTTGTACTCAATCCCTTCAAGCAGACCTCCAATAAGCTTATTATAACCACCGATAGGAATACCTTGGTAACGGTCATTGAAGTAATTATTGTCAAAGACCATACGAACAGGAAGACGCTTGATAATGAAAGCAGGAAGTTCCTTGCAATCACGCCCCCACTGTTTCTCGGTATACTCTTTGATGAGCTTGTAAAATATGTCCTTACCCACAAGACAAAGAGCCTGTTCCTCAAGGTTTTGTGGTTCACGCCCCCCCAAAGAAGCAATAGCTTCTGCCTTTTGGTCATCTATCTTTGTTTGAGCCTGAGCAGGAGTACGTACATCTGGCCACATACGGTTGAAAGTGTTCATATTAAAGGGCAAATTATATAGTTCACCCTTATAATTTGCCACAGGGCAATTGGTATAGCGATTAAACTCCACAATCGAGTTCACAAAGTTCCATACTTCCTTGTTGTTAGTATGGAAAATATGTGCGCCGTACTTGTGTACATTGATGCCTTCGATATTCTCGCAATATACATTGCCACCAAGATGGGGACGTTTATCGATCACGAGCACCTTTTTACCAGCTTGTTTAGCTTTGTACGCGAAAGTGGATCCATAAAGACCAGAGCCTACTATCAGATAATCGTAGTGTGCCATATGCTTTATTATTTTACTTTTTCCCATTTTTTTGTTTCTGTATTATATTGTTTTATGATTTTTGCTGGCATTCCTACTGCAACACAATAATCTGGAATGTCGCGTGTAACGACAGAACCGGCAGCTATAACACAATGTCTGCCTATTTTTACATTTGGCATCACTTGAACTCCGAAACCTAACCATGTGTGATTTCCAATAAAGACTGGCCCTGGACTTATTGATTCTTGTTTCCAAATTGGAATAGTAATATCATTATATACGTGATTCCGATCTGTAATATGACAATATGGAGCTAATCTCACATCATCACCCAGCGTTATAGAATTAGAACATCCGATACAACAATGCTTACTAATGTGTACGTCATTTCCGATTGTTAATGACGGTTCAATATCATGGTTTATTCGATTACAGTAAATTTCAGCATACTCGTCAATTATGCAATTATTACCAACACTTACGTATTTCAAATTGACCAATCGAGTTTTTTTCGAAACACTAAAAAATCTTCCGCATGACTTTAGCCGATACCTTGCAATAAAGGACCTATACGACAAAAGCTGCTGTATCCTTTGAAAATAATATCGAATGTTCATTAAGTAGAGTGTATAGATAAAAAAGATCTTAATTTAAATACTGAATATATAATAGATTTTCTCATTGACTTAAGCGACAAACCAAAAATCATTTTCTGCCATTTGGTCGCTAATATGCAGTTTACAAACATATCATAATATGCAACTGCTTCATTTATTACATCTTTCTTTTCTTGCTTATCCAATCTGATACACTCTATAATTGATGAAATATAGTAATGATATATTTTATTACAGAATGAAAATTTAAACTCAGAAGAAGGATATGATGCAAGAATTTTTCTCTCCAAATTAATCAGTAGACGGTAATTTTTAAATTGTCGATTGGTATTATGTGATAAACTAGTATTTAAGATGCGATAATTATATGGGGCAAACGAAATAATCTTAACACTTGATACATATTGACAATAGTTCAATGCAAAGATTTCGTCTTCTCTTATATTCAATCCTTCCTTGAAGCGAATGTTATTATTTTCAATGATTGAACGTCTATAAACCTTATTGACCGAATATCCAAATAACTCGTCTTTACTATTTAAAAGATTTTTTAATTGTTGGCATACAGAAGCATCATTACCAATTCCTATTGGAATGCATTCCTCACAACGTCCATCCTCATAATGCTTTTTAAAGCCAAAAAAAATTATATCAGGAGAGTTATTATTAAGTTCTAACCTTGATAAAATATCTGCATCTATCCAATCATCTGCATCTACAAAAAGAATCCAATCTCCGGTAGCATGATTCAGTCCAATATTGCGAGCTCGACTCGGCCCACTATTTTCTATATGCAAAGCCTTAATACGACTATCTTGTACAGAATATTCATCAATAATCAGAGCCGAGTTATCCTTGCTTCCATCATCAACAGCAATGACCTCAATAGATTTTTCATTTTGGTTTAATATGCTGTCTAAACATTTTGAAATATAATACTCGCAATTATATATAGGTATAATAATACTTACCATAATTAGACTAATGATTGTTCAATATATTGCATCGAAATTTGTCGTAATCTCTCTAATGACATATTAACTTTTTCATAATCAATATTTACGATGCTTTTGACATCTACCTCATCTTCACTTCTAATGCCACATTCCAACAGCCCAATTTGCTTGAGGAAAGAAACTACTCTTGAGTCAATACCTGGTATCAGAACTGAATAAAAAGGCTTCTGGAAATTTACAGAAAATGCAGTTCCATGGAATGAACAAGAAACTACAAAGGTTGCATTAGCTATCAATGAAACAAAATCAGTAGGGCCATAGTTATCTTTGTAAAAGGAATCATCACGTAAAAGCACTTGGCTTCCAATCTCAATTATCTGGCAATGTAATTGCATTGCAATTTTTTTGGCTATATCCATTACTATATCATGACGACCCACTTGATAAACTAAAACATATGGTTCTGAGGGCACATGCTTTGAAAGCGTAATCAAAGGAACAAAATCTTCTTTGTTACATAAGAGAGTTGGATCAACTACAGTAGGAACAAATTGCCCAGTTACGTTTTCAAGCAATTTAGACATATGTGTCTCGCGAGCTGATACACTATCAAAGTTCTGAATATGCTCTCTGATATAAGCTTTCTCAGATTCTGCTACTGACCTGAGTTCCATGCTGGGAGCGTAGGCAATCTTTCTTCCATGTTTCAACTGGATTTCTCCCCAAAAAACGTCATCAAAAGATCCCATGAAGCGAGTTGTCCATATCTGATCACTTCCAAAGAAGAGAGCATCATAAAACAGTTCCTGCGATAGCAACTCTTCCTTTGAATATTTACGTGACTCAGGAAGATACTTATTTGCAAAACTAATAAATACTTTGCGCCGTTTAGCTCTCCTTGGAAGTGTTATCAATGCCGAAAGCAAATTTTTGGTATTGCCAACTATGCTATTCGACTTGTTATAAGTCCATTGAAAGGATTTGTATGCATTCTCTATTTGGGGTTGTCTATACGATACAAACTCAACATTATGTCCTTTATCTACAAGTACTTTCCTTAAAGCGTAGGCTTGTAGCATAGCTCCATAATTGTGAGCTCTGTGAAAAGTCAATATACCTATTTTCATTTCTTGAGTATTTTTTTTACAACACCTTTAACCTTGTTCAAATAGTTTCTTTTCCCTCCTTTAAGAATACTTGAAATTGTTTTCAAAGCCTCACTTTCGCAATCCGGATCAGTAAAAACTTCCAACACCATAGATTTATCAAGATGTGCCGCTGTAGTAAAATACTTAACCTTTGTTAGGTATTCGCTCTTATTATAAGCTGACATATATTCAAAACCACATGATATAACATATCGTTGAATCGTCGTATCTGATTGATAACCGAAATGACCTGCAGCAGCTACGTACGGATCTACTGCTTTACCCATGATTGCAGCTGAATGACTATAGTTTCTAAACTCAGTTCCTCGCCCATTGTTAACAATCAAGATTCTTACATTATTACCTATTCCTTCATTTCTCAACACATTCATGTCATAGAAGAAAGAAAGATCTCCCAAGACTCCAAAAAACAATTTACTAAAATCCAAAAGAGAGGCACCAATAAGAGATGACAAGCAACCATCAATTCCAAACCCGCCTACGTTACAAAAAGAGGTTACGCCCTTAGGTAAGTCGAAGAAATTCCAAGCCCTAAGACTGTTCAATATACCAAAATGTACAGAAGAACCCTGAGGAATCAAATGTGCTGTATGTTGTGCAATCCAAACATTACTGAAAGGTAATTCAGGAACAAGAGTGTGAACTTTCTCAAGTTCTTTACTAAGTATTTTATATAGATTAAAACTTTCTTGCTTCTTTGAATTCTTATAGTGGTTAAAAAAAGTCTCATCATCCATTTTGAATACATACTTAGTATTTCTGAAACGGTCTTTAATCTCGCCATCTTCAGATACTTTCCATAAATCACCAGAAAACAATGCTTTAGCTGTATAGTAATCACCTGTAATATCACCAAGCTGAATGATCAGGTCGAAATGTTTGAATGATAAGTATTGTTCCTGAGCATATAACAAGGATGCGTTTAATTTATACTTTCCGTAATAATTGCTAGTATGGTCACAAAGCACTATCGCATTTTTGTTTTCGCAAAATAATTCGATACTTTTTTGAAGGCTTTCCGAGATAATCTTATGAGATCCAATAAATATTGCAATGCTTGAGTGCTTAATCTCTGGTAGACTATTCAAACTCCTTAAAACTCTAATTTCTCGTACTTCAGGCAATTTTTTTATAGAAAAATCAAGATTGTATTCTGTTTCCATATTGATATGGACAGGACCTGTTTTTTCTGAAAATAATCTATTCAAGGCTCGATTCGCCTTAATAGTACAATCCCAATAGTCATTATGATCTTTCACATTTTGAAGAACGTATGTTGCTTTGACCATGTCAAATGGTGCATGCTCACGATCTGTGACCTGGGGGTAATCATGCCCGACAAACTCAGTTGACAGACTTGAAGTTACAACAAGAATAGGAACACATCTATAGTTTGCCTCTGTTAGTCCGGGAAAATAGTTCCTAGATGAAGTAGCTCCTGTACAACTTAAAACAACTGGCTGTTTTGTCTCGTTTGCAATTCCTATTGCCATATAGGCAGCAGCCCTCTCGTCAACACATGAATACATCTTAAAAAAATTATCATGCTGAAGGCTTGCTACAAAAGTCATATTTGTTGCTCCAGGAGAGACAATAACATTACGAATACCATATTTTTTTAGAAGGGTTATCAAGACTAATTTATTCTTCTCTGCGGTGTATGACAGTCCTGTTATATATTGCAACTTTGGCTCCATGGTTTACAATATTTCGATAATACTTGGGTTGGCAACTTTGTCATTTATATACTTATCTGTAAGAATCTGTAAATGTTCTGTAGGGACAGAATAAACATCATAATTCCATGTTGCGCAAGTCAACTTTATTGTATCCAAATAGTTCTTTTTGTCACGCAAAAGACAAACACAAATATTCTCAGCAATGTGCCTATTACCTAAAGAATTTATATCGTACATAGCAGAAGACGCCATCCCAATATAAACAAAACGCTTGTTTGGGGCGACAATAGAAGAGCCAACCATAATTGATAGCAGTCCTTCTTGAGATAACAAACCTTTGTTATATTCTATACATCCTTCTATTTTATATTGTAGTAGTACATCACACATTAATTTTGAGTCTATAAAGAAGCATACATTAGATGCATCAAAACAATTTAGAATTTGAGTTACCTTATCTATATAGTTGCATGTTTTAGGTAGCATATAGGGCATCATTTCTGACTTGCCTTTATAAAGTGGCAAACTTATATCCTGATTATAGTTTTTAACACCAAGGAGGATAGGAGTGCCACCATTCTGATTTGACATAACAACAACTTGTTGTACTATATTTAAACATCTTTGAATACCCTCAGCAGACACATTATAGATCATTTTAAACATATCCTTTGGATATTGGATATTGTTTAAATGTCTGTCCTCTATAAAAATTATAATAAGTGGGATTTTTCTGTAATAGGCCTCTGTTATCGCTGGTGAAAGATTTCGTAATTTTGATTCGTCTACAATGATAGCGATAGGCTGCTCAGACTCTTCATACATACCAACTGCAACATAACCCATAGATCTCTCGTCACATATTTTCGTTACAGAAAAGCCTTCAAAATTTACATTATCACATATGTGCATAAATTCTGTATGTATAATAATTCTTTTCAGTCCTTGCTTTAATAATTCTGTAAGAATATATTCTAAAAGTTTCATAATATTCACTTTAATCGATAATATATATATCTAAAAATATTCTTAAATGAATGTTTAATCAGAGACTTTATAGGTTCCCAGTCTCCTGTGATTCTATCTACTTGTGCTTCATGTGTCATATTGATTTTTCTTTCTTGATATGGAGTCTTAAGATATGATTCTAAACATCTTTTGATTCCATCTTTTGGATGAACAAATGTGTTGATCTCCATATATCGAGAAATCCTTGAACAATCAAATTGTCTGTCATATAATCTATCGTATTTGACCTGATCTGCGGTTCCTGTCATCAAGGCTGTCCATTTCTCAACCATGTAAACTTTGGGTCTTGCACCTGTCTTCTGTTCCAATACATCCAAATAAATATCAAGAATATCTACCCATTTAATAGGCTCTGTGCTCATTATGTTGTATATATCTCCCCATGATTCTTTATGGCTTATTAATGCAACAATTCCACGAGCTACATCATAGCCATAGGTAAATGATGTTAACTTATCAGCAAGTTCAGAAGCGAAGTAAATGGCTTTACCTTTAAGTGCCCTAAGTAACCAAAATTCTTTTCTGATACAACTCAACTGGAAAGTGTTTTCACCGTAGGTTATATATGGTCTAACAATTATCCAATTCTTCTTTCCTGAATTAATGAATAAATCTTCTTCCTTTGCTTTTGCGATAGCATATTCATCTGATGCCACATATTCCTTGTCTCGACATACATCTAGTAGTCGAGGAGAGTCTTCATTTATTTTGCCATGATAGTTTGCATAAACTCGCGCTGTGCTTAAAAATACATACAGGTCTGTATGAGATAACAACAGCTTATATTTTTGTGACAGTTCCTCTGTGGTATAATATGTAAAGTCTACAATTGTTGTCCATTGATTCATAAACAACACTTTCCTCAAAAAGTCATTGTCATGAGGATTACCCTGAATATATTGAATCTCGTTCTTATCCTCTCGTTTTGAGCGGGATGTAACCCAGCACTCAAATCCCTCCTTCATTAGGAGTTCAGACACGTGTACCCCCATTGTGCCAGTTCCCGCTATCAATAGTGCTTTTTTTACCATGTCAGCTTACTTTTTACAGTTTTAAAGATTGTCGCTCGTTCACCACGAGTGAAGCCAAACATAACAACACCAAGAACAACACCAATAATACATAAAAATACTGTAATCAAGAATCGTAGCGCTCCTTCTGACAAAAATAGGTACGATAACGTAGGAAGCACTAAGGATGTTATTGACACCATTATTATCGGTACTATTACTCTATTAACGTACATCATAATAGGAAAGTGCACCAACCTTTTCATCAAAAATAATCTGACAATATTTATTACAGAATATACCATTATGTATACAACATAGCAACTTTCGGCAGGTGAACCGAATTTATAAGCTAATACTGTCAGCGGAAACACAAGCAAACCGATACTCGAAAGAATAATCGTATAATTTTTAATGTTGCCAGAAGCCATACATGCTGTTACTCCTGTATTTCCCAAAACAGTTAGCATCGAAGTAACCATAGTTAATCTAAAGAAATTTACGGTGTGTTCTGGCACAATGCCAAGCCACCAATGCAAAAGGGTATTTGCCTCAAACATTACTGGCAATGACAAAAACAATAACAGAAAAAAAGAAAACTTTGCGCCTCTGCATATTAGAGCATTCATAGCTGAAAGGTTTCCCTCCGCATAACTCTTTATGATTTGGGGATTTATTGCTGTTGTAAAATCATTTACAAACTTTATCACTACAGCCTCAACCTGAGCAGCAACACCTCTTGCCGCATTCAAAACAACGCCAAAGAATATATTGATAAGTATATTAAGGCCTTGTGTATTCAATACAGCTGCTCCACTTGTAAGAAATGCCCACCCTGCAAAACTTGTCATATTTTTAAATGTTGTTTTATCTATTTTCTTTGAGAGCCTACACTCATCAAATTTTCTTTTACAATAGATAATATATATCGAAGTAATGAGCCATGATTGTATTAGAAGAAGCAACGAATACACTATCAGTTTATCGTATGGAGATACTGATATCAACAACACAATACCTAATTTTAATAATACATCCACTATACCTACATAAGCAAATGCAGTCATCTTCTCGTGGGCAATTATTGATGCATTAAAAGGGACGTTAATCAGGTTTGCCACAAATACTAGAAGAGAACAATTATATGTCCAAGCTGCAGCATTCAGTCGGTCAACAGGTATCTGAAGAAGAGAGTTAATGATATAATGTCCCAATAATTCTCCTACAAAAAATACAATTAGAGCAATGGAAACCTGAATTAGTACACTTGTATTAAACAATGTCTGTAGGTTAGCTTTATCGCCTTTTCCGAGTTCGTATGTAATGAATCGGCTAATAGAAGACGATAACGAGCCTGACAGTATAGTCAACATACTAACAAATCCTGCCACAACGCAGTATATGCCATAGTTCTCAACTCCAAGGGAGTTAAGTACAACTCTACTTGTATACAACGATACGAGCAAGGTGAGCAGTGTTCTCATATAGAGTACGACTGTATTTTTTGCTATTTGTTTATTATTTGCTAATGTATCTGACAACTAATCTTATTTTAATTTATTATCATTTTACCCGCGTTCGAACAATCACCCTCATTCAAATTGTCCACATGATGTACCTCTACATGTCCATACGCATCCCAAATCGCGACTGTGCTCATCATACCTCTTCAAGTCAAGATGAAGATACTGCTGGAAGCTATAGCGATCAAAGACGTACGCATATTCAAGCAAATAGTAGAATTGCTACATCTGAATGACGATTGCAGAAACAAGCCAAAGGTTTGAAATAATGCCCCTACCCTTCGGGGTAATAAGGGATATCTGGAGCGAGACGGTATCTTCCAATCCAACAGATGCTCCAAGTAGCCGATATACTGATCTCTACGCTAGATGCTACAGAGGTAAGATAGGCAACCTTGACGGTCAACCTTATAGCCTCCGGGACAATCAACATAGAGCTGCCTTTCGACGTTCGGAACGGCTATGCGCACATGAAGCGATAGACCTCTACTTATTATATCTGTATGCGATGTTCGAGCAGTTGCCTTTGCGCACACCAGAACAGTAATATACGTTACCACCAACGGCAAAAGGATGTATACGATGGTTTGGATAAACATGATAGTTTTTAGGTATAAACTTAACTCGGAACTGATATTAATTGTAAGCTGTCACTTTAGAACCGTTAGTCCTAATTCTAATAAAACCTTTATTTTTTACAAGAGATTCGACTTGTACCCAAGTGGCGATATCACCTGTCCACAAGCAAGTCTACTAACTTCTCTTTTGCCGTCTTTTTGGTCCGACGAAAAACATCACTAAGGAATTCTATGGATCAAGATTATACTTTCGGATGTTAATAATCTCCGGTTCCTCCTCATTCTCAGAGGACTTTACCCACTTATCCAGATATGATTTCATGAGGCAAACAAAATTATTAAAATTTCCTCCAAACCACCTTATTGACTATTCCTACATAGCTCTGCACAATCTTCACAACTTTGGTTGAGACATTCTCGTCTACATAGTCAGGCACAGGAATGCCATGCTGACCATTATGACAAAGTTCAATAGCTGTGTCTACAGCTTGAAGTAATGATTTCTCATCAATACCTGCAATTATAAAGTCCCCCTTATCTATTGCTTCAGGACGTTCAGTAGAGGTTCGAATGCAAATAGCAGGGAAAGAGTGCCCCACACTGGTAAAGAAACTTGACTCTTCAGGTAATGTACCACTATCACTAACAACAGCAAAAGCATTCATCTGAAGACAATTGTAATCATGGAAGCCAAGAGGCTCATGTTGAATAACCCGTTCATCAAGTTTGAAACTACTTTCTGCAAGACGGTTACGACTACGTGGATGACAACTATAAAGGACTGGCATATCATACTTTTCTGCCATACAATTGATTGCATTGAAGAGTGATATAAAGTTCTTCTCGGTGTCGATATTTTCTTCACGATGGGCAGAGAGAAGAATGTACTTACCTTTCTCCAAACCAAGACGTTGGTGTACATCACTCGTTTCAATTTTTACGAGGTTATTGTGAAGTACTTCCGCCATTGGTGAACCCGTGACATATGTACGCTCTTTAGGTAGCCCACAGTCGGCAAGATAACGACGGGCGTGTTCTGAGTATGCCATGTTTACATCACTAATAATGTCTACGATTCTTCTGTTGGTTTCTTCTGGAAGACACTCGTCCTTACAACGATTACCGGCTTCCATATGGAAGATTGGAATGTGTAGACGTTTGGCACCGATAACACTCAGACATGAGTTTGTATCACCAAGTACAAGAATTCCATCAGGCTTAGTCTGTACAAAGAGTTTATAGGAACAGTTGATAATATTACCACAAGTGGCTCCCAAATCATCACCTACGGCATCCATATATACTTCCGGCTCCGCAAGTTCCAAATCTTTAAAGAATATACCATTGAGGTTATAGTCGTAATTCTGACCAGTATGGGCAAGAATAACATCAAAATATTTGCGACATTTGTTGATTACTGCTGACAAACGAATAATTTCGGGACGTGTACCGACAACGATTATCAGCTTCAACTTACCATTGTCCTTGAATTTTATATCGGAATAATCTAATTTGGGTTGTTTTTCCATAATCATTTTTCTACTTTATCAAAGTATGTATCCGGTTTATTTGGATCGAATATCTCATTACAGTACATAACAGTTACTAAATCTTCCGTATCAGAAAGATTGACGATGTTATGGGTATAACCGGGAAGCATGATGACAGATTGCATTTTGTCACCACTCACTTCATAGCTAAGAACCTCGTCAGTACCTTCTTTTCGAAGTTGTATGAGTCCATGACCACTAACTACGATGAACTGTTCCCATTTGGTATTGTGCCAATGCTCTCCCTTAGTTATACCAGGCTTAGAAATATTAATACTTACCTGTCCACAGTTCAAAGTATGTACAAGTTCTGTGAAACTGCCACGTTGGTCAACATTCATTTTCAAATCGAAAATGGCTTTTTCTTTTGGCAAATAACTTAGAAATGTGCTATACAAGCGCTTTGCGAAAGAATTGGTCGGAATATCCGGAATCATCAGTGTCTTAGGCATTTCAGCGAACCGATGTAATAAATCTACTATTTCACCCAATGTAGTCTTATGAGTAAGCGGACAATAGCAATATCTACCGCCAGCCTTTGGGTATACTTTAAGGCCTTCAAACTCACAATGATGCTCCTCTCCTTTCAGGGCATGAATCATTTCATCTACAAGGTCATCAATATAGAGCAGTTCAAGTTCAACATTTAGGTCATTGACTTGTATGGGCAAGTCATTAGCGATATTATTACAAAATGTAGCTACAGCACTGTTATAGTTAGGACGACACCACTTGCCATAGAGATTCGGAAACCGGTATACCAATACTTTAGATCCAGTGTCTTTACCATACTGTAAAAACAAATCTTCACCCGCCTTTTTGCTTTGACCGTATTCACTGTTACCAAAACGACCGGTCAATGAGGCTTGCACACTGGAGGAAAGCATGACAGGACAAGTATTATGATGTTTTTTCAGTGTATCAAGCAATATACTTGCAAAACCCAAATTACCTTTCATAAACTCGTCATTGTCTTTGGGACGATTCACTCCGGCAAAATTGAATACAAAGTCAGCATTTTGACACCAAACATCCAATTCCTCAGGAGTGGAATTAAGATCATATTCAAAAACTTCATCTATTTGCAAATCGCCATAACAACGAGTCTTTCCAGCCTTAATGTTATTGAGTTGAGCACAAAGATTCTTACCTACAAAACCTTTGGCACCGGTAACTAAAATTTTCATAACTCTTTTATTGCACAAAGTTACCCTCACCACTTAATTCCTTCTGAATGTAATCAAGGGCAGCTATTTTAGCCTTGGTTTCTTCCACATTCAAAATGTAAGTATTATTGGAATTGAACTCTGTAAGTGTGTTACGTTCTTTTTCACCTTCTCTGAAGAACTTATCATAATTCAAACCGCGATTATCTGCAGGTACTCGATAGAAGTTACCCATATCCTCTGCCTTGGCACATTCTTCGTTAGTGAGTAATGTTTCATACATCTTCTCTCCATGACGAATACCGATAATCTTAATATCTTCTTTTTTACCACCAAAGAGCTCACAAACAGCCTCTGCCTGAGTCAGGATGGTACAAGCCGGAGCTTTCTGAACAAGGATATCACCATTCTGGCCATGCTCGAAAGCAAAAAGCACAAGATCAACAGCCTCTTCCAATGACATGATAAAACGGGTCATTTTAGGTTCTGTCAATGTTACTGGATTACCATTACGGATCTGCTCTATCCACAGAGGAATTACAGAACCACGAGAACACATTACATTACCATAACGTGTGCAACAAATCTTAGTCTTACCTGAGTATCGGCTCTTGGCTACAGCAATCTTTTCCTCAATAGCTTTGGTAATACCCATAGCATTGATAGGATAAGCAGCCTTGTCCGTTGAAAGACATATTACAACACCGACACCCGCCTCTATAGCAGCTGTCAGCACATTATCAGTACCCACCACGTTCGTATTTACAGCTTCCATAGGAAAAAATTCGCAACTCGGGACCTGCTTCAATGCAGCAGCATGGAAAATGTAGTCAACACCATGCATAGCATTCTTACAAGACTGAATACTACGCACATCACCAATAAAAAACTTTATTTTGTGTGCTACATCAGGATACTTAACCTGATATTCGTGACGCATATCATCCTGTTTTTTCTCGTCACGTGAGAAAATACGGATTTCACCAATATCAGTGCGAAGGAAACGATTCAAAACCGCATTGCCAAAGGAACCTGTTCCACCGGTAATCATGAGGGTTTTACCTGTAAAAATGCTCATAATACTTTATTTTTTATTCGTTATATCGATAATTAGTTGAAATCACATCCTATTTTTCTTTACCGTATCCATAACCATAACGCTTGCCATAGCCATAATACTTGCCGTATTTGCCATAACCATAATAATAGCCGTACTTCTTTTTCTGAAGATCCAAACCGTTGATGGCAATACAGAGATTAGGTAATTTCCTGTTTTCAAAAAACTCATTAACCAAAGTAAACTCTGCCTTACGAGTATAATCAGCACGGCATACGTATACCGACAAATCAGCAGTACGACCTATCAGCAAAGTATCGGTTACCATACCAACAGGAGCGGTATCCAGAATCACATAATCAAAGTTGGTCTTCAATGTTTCAATAGCTTTCTCCAATCCGTCACGGGCCAATAATTCCGTCGGATTGGGAGGAACTGCTCCACCCGGAAGAATAAAAAGGTTCCTGTTGATATCAGAAGGTTGAACCAGATCCATCAGATTCATACTCGGGTTAGTCAGGAACTGAGTAATTCCATGATCTTTCTTTGGGATATTGAACACTTTGTTCAGACCGGGCTTGCGAATGTCAAGACCAACGATTACTACTTTTTTCCCTAACAAAGAAAGGCTTACGGCTAAATTGGCGGAAATAAAAGACTTTCCTTCACCGCTGATAGTAGAAGTTACCAAAATGACGTTCTTATCTTTTTCAAGCATAAACTGAAGATTGGTACGAACATTACGGAAAGTCTCGCTCATCAGGTTGTTCTGATTCTCAAAGACCGCAATTGAACCGGATTTCTCATCTGCCAATGGAATATCACCTACAACCGGAAGTGAAGTCAACTTCTCGATATCGGCACGTCCTTCAATCTTGAATTTGGTCAAGCCTATCAGATAGATGATGCCGACCGGAATTCCCATTCCAAAAAACAAAGCAACCAGATAGACCATCATCCTTTTAGGGGAAACGGGATTATCATCAGCAATCGCTGCATCAATTATCTGGGCATTATTGGCGGTAGCAGCCAAAGTAATAGCATTCTCCTCACGTTTCTGAAGCAGCATTAGATACAGCCCCGATTTGATTTCCTGCTGCCGGGCAATGCTCACAAACTGACGTTCCTGAGTCGGGGCGTCACTGATACGACGGGAATAACGACTCGCTTCACGGTCCAGATCGGCTTTCGTAATCTGTAATCCTTTCAAGGTAGCATCCAAAGTGGCCTGCACATTGCTACGCATGGCACGAATACTCGTATTAAGGTTGACAATCGCCGGGTTACTTTCAGTGGAGGTACGCAACAGGCGGTTACGTTCAATCAGCATCTCATTATAACGCGAGATTGCTCCAACCAAGCCACCATCCTGCAAGCCCACATTGGCAGGCAACACTTCATATTCATTACCCTGAAGGTATTTTTGCAAATCAACAACAAGGTTGATCTGGGTCTGATTCTCCACACGTTTCTTTTCGTATTCCGCATTACCAGTCAAGGCGATCTGAGCCTCACTACTCAAATCCGTAATACCTGCTGTACGTTTGAAATTTTCCAGATCTTGCTCAGTACTACCCAACTCCTTGGAAATAATACCAATACGTTCATCTATAAACTCTGCTGTTTTCTGGGCCACTTCATTCTTGTCATTATTCGCATTAATGTTATACATCTCAAGCAGTTTATTGATAAAGTCCCTGCCACGACGGGAATTGGTATTCTTCAATGAAATGACAACAACAGAAGTCGTTTTCGAAGTGGGGGCTATCGACAAGGAATTGGCATATCCTTTTGCTACAGAGAAAGGCCGGTTAATGAAAGCCGTAATATGACGTTCTTTCGTCACGTTTTCCGGACGGACAGCGGACAAGGTATCATTATTTGCGAAAAATGCGATTGTACCCTCATCGGTCGGGAATACGGCAGGTAATTTTTCAAATTGTCTCCGGTATTCTTTCTCACCCACTCTCATTTGTACATCCATCACACCTGTCGGTTGAAGAGTCATGGCGACTTCCATTCTGCCTGGAAGCTTGTCTGCCTCCTGCGGAGTAAGGCTCACCAATACGGGAGAGGTCTGATAAAGTTCTTTTTTCGGGAACTCGTCTTCATCTATATAGGTAACAAACAGTCCTAAATTGTTTACCACCTCTCCGGATAAAGACTTCGAACGGAGCACTTCAATTTCATTATCAACATTACCGGACGAAGAGACAAAACCGTCCAAACCCATCCTTTCCAGTTCGGAAGACATACTTGTACCACCACCTTTCTTATCATCCTTAATCAAGACTGTGGCGGAAATATTATAAACGGGTGTCGTCAGTCTCAGGTATCCCCACGCACAGGCGATACATACAATTACTGAAAACACGAACCAAGGCCAGTGAACCAGACAACGGAAAAGGATTTCCTGAATATTAAACTGTTCTTCAGACTGTTCTATACACTTTTCCCTTTTTTCCTCAATCATACAGTAATACTATTTGAAAATTGTTACTAATAAACTTGCCAATGACACTAAGATAGAGGTGGCTGAAAACCAAAGACTTGTACTGTTACCGATATCAGAGTTGCGCGCTTTCGCCTTGTTCGGAGTCACATAAACAATATCATTCTGCTGCAACCAATAATAAGGAGAAAGAATGGTTTCCGCATTGTTCAGATCCAATGTTATAATCTGCTGTTTACCGTCAGCACCTTCACGAATCAGTTTTACATTGTCACGAAGCCCCCAGACAGTCATATCACCCGCCATAGCCAAGGCCTCCAACAGATTCACCTTCTCATTATTGATGGTAAAGGTACCGGGACGTGCAACCTCACCCAAGACGGAAATTTTGTAATTGACCATGCGGACGGTTACTATCGGAGTCTCCTTGATATAAGGTTTCAACTTTTCTATAATTAATTGTTCTGCCTCCTTCTTTGTCAAACCGCCCACTTTTAATTCGCCTAATACCGGAAAATTGATCTTTCCTTCATTATCCACCAGATAGGGCTGTAGTACAGGCTGAGCTGTCAACTGTGTATTCCCAATAGCCACACTGCCAGGACTCGCAACAGTCAAATTGAATGGAACAGCCAACTCGGGACTGGTACATGACACCACAATAGTAAGCAGGTCTTTAGGCATTATCTTGGCATCATACAAGTTTTCATGTTGGACGGTCTGTTGCACAATTTCCGCATCCTGTAGATAGGGTACCTTTTTATACGACTGACAGGAAACAAACAGAAGCATTGTAATCAAGCAAACAAGCACATTGCGTCCCATGCCTTGTACACTCATATACATGTAAAATGGTTTATTCATAAAATTTTCTAGTTTATTATTCTTTGTCTAATACTTCAAATCGCGGAGAATTTTTTGATTTGAACTCCGGAACTATTTTTTTCATCAACCGCACAGTATCCATGATCTTTACCGCACGCGACAACTTCTCAAACTCTGCATAAGTATCAAGAATATCAGCATATTCATACCGACGAACTTTAGCTATCATAATTTTCTTATTCTCTGTCGGGATCGTATTTTCTTTATCGCTCAACACTTCTTCATACAATTTTTCACCCGGACGTAATCCCGTAAACTCTATCTTTATATCTTCATCCGGACGATACCCCGCCAATTCAATCATACGAGTCGCCAGATCAACGATCTTGACCGCTTTTCCCATCTCAAAAACAAAGATCTCATTACCCTCACCCATGGTAGCAGCCTCCATTACCAAACGGCAAGCTTCGGGAATGGTCATGAAGAAACGGATAATATCAGGATGAGTAACAGTGACAGGACCACCATTCTCTATCTGTTCTTTAAAACGAGGAATGACAGAACCGTTACTACCCAATACATTACCAAAGCGGGTGGTGATAAATTTGGTATGACCTTTCACTTTTCCTTCACGGATAGCACATCCCAGACTTTGAACATAGATTTCAGCTAAACGCTTGGAACAGCCCATTACATTAGTAGGATTTACAGCTTTATCCGTAGACACCATAATCATTTTTTCTGCATCATATTCCACAGCCATATCAGCCACCTGACGAGAACCGGTCACATTGACAAGTACAGCCTCACAAGGATTTTCTTCCATCAATGGTACATGTTTATAAGCGGCGGCATGAAAAACAATTTGAGGATGATACAATTCAAATACCATACGAACGCGTTCCTTCACACGCACATCACCAATCACCGGAACAAAATCTATATTTGGATATTTTTTCTCAAACTCAAGACGGACATTATGCAAAGGTGTTTCTGCAGAGTCGAACATGATAAGTTTCTGAATTCCCATCTGCACCAATTGACGGCAAAGTTCACTGCCAATACTGCCTGCCGCACCAGTCACCAACACCACTTTTCCCCTGAATTCTTCTGCAACCTGACGAAGGTTGATATTAATTTCGGCACGACCCAACAAATCCTCAATCTTAATAGGACGTACCCACTGATGAAAGTTTCCATCAGAATCCGCTTCACTGATAGTAGGAGCTATCAATGTTTTAAGTTCATTGTTTTTACAATATTCCAGAAGTCGTTTTTCTTCCAGGCGGGTATCTTCATAACGGGCAAACAGAATCCCCTTAATTCCGCGCTTCCGCATGATATAATCAACATCCGATTCATTTTCAAAGTAATAAACGGGAAGATCTGCCAATCGGCGTCGGCTGTTATTTTTACCATATACATAAAAACCGGCTACTTTATAATGTGCACTATCCCTAAGACGTAACTTCAAGGCTACACTCTCTTCATTAGTACCATAAATAAGAATACGTGTGTTCTTTTTATTCACCCAATCCAATAAAAAATCATAGACGATTATCAATGATACACGGAAGGTCGTCAAGATCACTAAAGTCAATAAACCATCAAATAGAAGATAGGATATTTTATAATTATATGGCAATTGGGTCTCATATATAACTCCCAAAGAAATAATGACCAAACAGGTAATTTTAAATAAAACGGCACACATGATACGCCAAAGTTCACGTGCCTGTGAGAAACGAATTGTATTACGATAAGTATGGAATAATAAAGAGCCCGCAACACTTGCCACCAAAGAAACGCAAGCAAACTTACAAAGCATCCAGTCGGTCATTGGAACATGCGCCATATAATGAATTACCGCATAAGCGACCAACGAACATAATACAGAAATTGCCGTGTCAATACCTAAAATAGCCCAATAACTGAAATAATTTTTGCGGGCATATTGCACTATGCCCTTCAATGTTTTTTCCATTATAGTATAAATGAATAAAATAATATTTCGAAATTTGATTTATCTGATTGATTACGATCAGTACAAGGACTATGACTACGATTTCCATGTTGGTGTAGCCCAACAGAGAATCCCTTCATCTTTCGATACGTACATACATTTCTACACTATATCTTTTGTAAAGATATAATTCATAATACTTTATGGATTTTTATTATTGAGAGAGGTCATCGATAAATATATCCACTGTTTGGTTACCGATGTCAGATAGACTGCCTGCTATTTTACAGACTTTCATTACATTTTTGCAGTAAAATCCCCATACCCCTATAAAATAGATTGATTACTCAATCACGTAAATCCCCATTTTCAGATACCGGCTCTACACACCCAGCCGGTATATCTACACATGCACACCCTAACATTGTCAATCGAACAGCAACTTTCGATTTCCCATTCACATGTACTAATTCCCCTTCCAATCCTGCCAATGGTCCCTTGATTACCCGTATTTTCTCTCCCGGAGCCAATGGCGATGTACTCATGCTAATCGTCTCATCCGAGTAATCGAGCATAAACTTAAATCGCAACATTTGTTGATCAGGAATAACAGCCGGAGTACTCTCCCCACGTAATACCATGTAACGGCTGATAGAAGATAAAGTCAGGACTTCTTTTTGTTCTTGCAGATCAACGTGAACGAAAATCATCATCGGAAGCAGTACCCGGTCGACAATTTTACGGCGGTCGCTCCATTGATGGACTTCTTGTTGAATTGGAAGGAAATTTTCGATCCCCATTTTCGTAAGCCGCTCACCCGTTTTTTTCTCGTGACAAATACGTACGATTGCCACCAACCAACGTTTTGAGCGCGCTACGCTGCTGCCAATCACATCTGTTGGCAGAAGATTTCGATCGTCATTTTTCTTAATGATCATGTATTTTTACCCCTCATTTTTCCATACCCCTTAGGCAATGGATTGAATTCGGTGACAAAGATAGATAAAATTATAAATAGTAAACAAGAAAAAACGCTTTCTTTTTTTACATACAAATAGAAATATACAGTTAAGACTATCTTGGACGTGAAAAATCCGCTATCACATTGGTTCTATTTTACCACCCATATTTTGTACAACATCCCTAAACAAATCAGGCGCGGAAATTCCGCGCCTGATTTCTATTCTTTCGATTTACTTACCACTTATAATTGATACCGAAGCTAAGCAATTCTTTCAACTGGAAGAAGCTGTCTCCTTCAGTCGGTTTCGAGCTATCGTCAAAACGGGTATGTATATAGAGCTTGGTAGAAAGATAACGGTTCAAAACGAAGTTGAATGTATTTTCCCATTCTACACGTGCCCAATGATAGTTGGTCAGATAATTGAGACGAGACTCTAAAGTTACTGCAGAGATGATGGTCCAGTTCAATGTGGATTGCAACTGGGAACCAAAGTCGTTTTTAGAGCATTTTCCTTTGTCTAAGCCAAACTTTGTTTCGTCTACTTCAGAATTACCGATATAACGCAAATTATAAGTCAACGGCGCCATAAACACAGAAAGATTAAATTTCTTCTTACTCAATTTATAATCCATACCGACACTGACCGCCAAATCTGCCGGAGACATGAAAGATGAAACCAATTCTTCGCTGTTAGCTTTATATCCATTGAAAAACTGTGTCTTAAACTCGGACGAAATGGTATAATACCAATTCTTGAAAGCTCTCAAACCTAATTTATTATACAAACGAAATTGGTCTGTATTGAACAGATATTTATGGTATTCATCTGACGGCGTGGAAGTCATACCCACTTTAGCTTCCAGTTGATTCTCAAACAGGACTTTTTCATTATCATTATAATTGGCAAAAATCTGAAAAGTGGCTAATCCGGAGAAGTTACTTTCACCTCCCTTATACCAGTTATCCGAAAGGTGGTTCTGGCTAATCTGCAACGATCCGTTACCTCCGGTCACCCACCAGTTCGGTCGACTAATCTTCATATTGGCCTTTCCTACATTATCATCCATATTTTCCGGTTGGAACAGATGAATAACGTTTGCTTTGGGAGATATTTTCGGCTTCACATCGTGACGGAATACATCACGACTCATGATGCGGTCTTCTGTAGTGACAACCAAGTTCGGACGTTCCAAATAAAGATCCATCAATGCACTATTCACTATTTTCTCGGCACGCTGGGTCTTGGTAAATGCCAGGGTATCATAAGGCAGAAGTTCCGCTGTCAGTTGAGGAGTGGTGTCCCATTGCATAGGCTTCCATTCCAATTTCGAATATTGTGCTATTGGAGCATAATAATATGCCAATGGTGTGAACAGACGGAAATAATCGGGATCAGACGGAATATAACGTGGCGGCACAGACAGGTCGTTCAAATAATCTAATTGCGCGACATACTTATTATATAAATAAGAAACGGTATCCAGTTTCGGAGTCGGCCCCGACATATTAAGTTTAAGCATCAAATATTTCTGAAGCTCCGCCGAAAGCGTATCTGTTTTCACGACTCTGGCTTTTGCCACAACTGTTGAAGATTTAACCGTTTTGGCAGGTTTAATCACTTCAGGAGCAGGCTGCAGAGAGTCAGTCGGAAGTGAAGCGGATTCGACAGGTTCCTGCGCAAAAAGCGATAACGATAAGATTGACAGGATAAACGCTGAACATAAAGTAGTAATTCTCATCATATTTGTCTATGGTTTAGGCTGCAAAGCTACATTATTTTGTTTAGAAATCATAGGATTCTTTTAAAATTGCATTTTTTAATAAAATTGTGGAGACGAAAGACTGTAATCTTCCTCTTTTTTTTATAATTTTGCGGTTTTTAAGTTCGTAAGAATACTACTAAGTAAACAATTATTAAAACAGTTATAGCTGTGGGAGAAACAAAGTATATTTTCGTCACCGGTGGTGTTGCCTCTTCTTTAGGAAAAGGGATCATCTCATCATCCATCGGTAAGTTGCTGCAAGCAAGAGGTTATAATGTAACCATCCAGAAGTTTGACCCGTATATCAACATCGACCCGGGAACATTGAATCCTTATGAGCACGGAGAGTGCTATGTAACCGTAGACGGACACGAAGCCGACCTCGACTTGGGACACTATGAGCGATTCCTGGGTATACAAACGACAAAGGCGAACAACATTACTACGGGACGTATCTACAAGAGCGTCATTGACAAGGAACGTCGTGGAGATTATCTGGGTAAAACGATCCAGGTGATTCCTCACATCACAGACGAGATCAAACGGAATGTTAAACTGCTTGGTAATAAATACAAGTTTGATTTTGTGATTACTGAAATCGGTGGTACGGTAGGTGACATCGAATCACTCCCCTACCTCGAAAGTATCCGTCAGTTGAAATGGGAACTCGGTAAGAACGCTCTTTGCGTACACTTGACCTATGTTCCTTATCTTGCTGCTGCCGGAGAATTGAAAACAAAACCGACGCAACATTCTGTAAAGGAACTCCAAAGTGTGGGTATTCAGCCGGATGTACTGGTACTGCGTGCCGAGCATCCGCTAAGTGACGGACTGCGTAAGAAAGTGGCACAATTCTGTAATGTAGACGATAAAGCCGTTGTGCAGTCTATCGACGCGGAAACAATTTACGAAGTACCTATCCTGATGCAGGCGCAAGGACTGGACAGCACTATCCTCGAAAAGATGGGACTGCCGGTAGGAGAAACTCCGGGACTCGGCCCATGGCGTAAATTCCTGGAACGTCGTCACGCTGCAGAGACAAAAGAACCGATCAATATTGCACTGGTTGGAAAATACGATTTGCAGGACGCTTACAAGTCTATCCGTGAAGCTTTATCGCAAGCGGGTACTTACAATGACCGCAAAGTGGAAGTTCATTTCGTAAACAGCGAGAAACTGACAGATGAGAATGTAGCTGAAGCTTTGAAAGGTATGGCGGGCGTAATGATTGGTCCGGGATTCGGTCAACGGGGTATCGACGGCAAGTTTGTCGCTATCAAATATACACGTACACATGACATCCCGACTTTCGGTATTTGTCTGGGTATGCAATGTATTGCTATTGAGTTTGCACGCAACGTACTAGGATACGCAGATGCCAACTCACGTGAAATGGATGAAAAGACTCCGCACAACGTGATTGATATCATGGAAGAGCAGAAAGCAATCACCAATATGGGTGGTACGATGCGTCTGGGTGCTTACGAATGTGTATTGCAGAAAGGTTCGAAAGCATATCAGGCTTACGGACAGGAACATATTCAGGAACGTCACCGCCATCGCTATGAGTTCAACAATGATTATAAAGACCGATATGAAGCTGCCGGCATGAAATGTGTAGGTATCAACCCGGAATCGGATCTGGTAGAAATCGTTGAAATCCCGACTTTGAAATGGTTTGTCGGCACACAGTTCCATCCGGAATATGGCAGTACGGTACTGAACCCTCATCCGTTGTTCGTTGCATTTGTGAAAGCTGCCATCGAAAACGAAAAAGCAACGGTGAACGGCTAACGATACGTGGTAAACAACCGGTAGTTTGTAATTTATATAATTTGTAATTAAAATAAGAATGGATAAAAACACCATCACAGGTCTCGTTCTGATAGGTATATTATTGGTAGGATTCAGTTTTTTGAGCCGTCCAAGCGAGGAACAGATAGCTGCGCAAAAAAAATACTACGATTCTATTGCCGTGGTACAGCAGCAGGAGGAAGCGTTGAAGGCTAAAACGGAAGCTGCACTGGCTAACAGTCAAAAAGAGGTGGCATCGGCTGCCGATTCTTCTGCTTTGTTTTTCAATGCCTTGCATGGAACCGACTCTAAAATCAGCATCCAGAATAATGTAGCGGAAATCACTTTCACAACCAAAGGCGGACGTGTCTATTCAGCCATGCTGAAAGATTATATGGCACAAGACAAAAAGACGCCGGTCATGCTGTTCGACGGTGACGATGCTTCGATGAACTTCAACTTTTACAACAAGGCAGGAGCCATCCAGACCAAAGATTATTTCTTTGAAGCTGTGAACAAGACGGACAGTAGTGTTACAATGCGTCTGGCTGCGGATAGCGCAAGCTATATCGATTTCATCTATACGCTGAAACCGGATAGCTACCTGATGAACTTTGAAATCAAAGCGACAGGCATGGAAGACAAGTTGGCTAGTACTAAGTATGTGGACATCGACTGGTCACAACGTGCCCGCCAACTGGAAAAAGGATTCACTTATGAGAATCGTCTGTCGGAACTGACTTATAAAGTAACAGGTGACAATGTAGACAACTTGTCTGCTGCCAAAGATGACAGTCAGGATTTGCCGGGACGCATTGATTGGGTAGCTTTCAAGAATCAGTTCTTCTCGTCTGTATTTATCGCTGAACAGGATTTCGACAAGGTTTCCGTTAAGTCAAAAATGGAACAACAGGGAAGCGGATATATCAAAGATTATTCTGCTGAAATGAATACTTTCTTTGATCCGTCAGGCAAAGAACCGACAGAGATGTACTTCTACTTCGGTCCGAACCACTTCAAGACGCTGAAAGCGCTGGATAAAGGACGTGACGAGAAATGGGAGCTTCACCGACTGGTTTACCTGGGTTGGCCGCTGATTCGCTGGATTAACCAGTTTATCACGATCAACGTATTCGACTGGTTGTCCGGCTGGGGATTGAGCATGGGTATCGTTCTGTTGATTCTGACTATTATGGTGAAAGTGCTGGTTTATCCGGCTACCTGGAAAACGTACATGTCTTCTGCCAAGATGCGTGTATTGAAACCGAAAATTGACGAAATCAGCAAGAAATATCCCAAGCAGGAAGATGCAATGAAGAAACAGCAGGAGGTGATGAGCCTTTACAGCCAATACGGGGTAAGCCCGATGGGTGGCTGTCTGCCGATGTTATTGCAGTTCCCTATCCTGATGGCTTTGTTTATGTTCGTGCCGAGTGCTATCGAACTGCGTCAACAGAGTTTCTTGTGGGCGGACGACCTTTCTACTTATGACGCTATCATCACATTCCCGTTCCATATCCCGTTCCTGGGTAACCATCTTAGCTTGTTCTGCTTGCTGATGACGTTGACAAACATCTTGAACACAAAGTACACGATGTCTATGCAGGATACCGGAGCGCAACCACAAATGGCGGCAATGAAATGGATGATGTATCTGATGCCGATTATGTTCTTGTTCGTCTTGAACGATTATCCGTCAGGTTTGAACTATTACTACTTCGTGTCAACGCTGATTAGTGTGGGTACTATGATTCTGCTTCGTAGAACGACTGACGAAACCAAATTGTTGGCTATTCTTGAAGCGAAAAAGAAAGACCCGAAACAAATGAAAAAGACCGGATTTGCTGCCCGCCTGGAAGCAATGCAAAAGCAACAAGAGCAATTGCAGCAGCAAAGACAGAATAAAAAATAAGGAGTAATTCCCGAAATCTATTCTAAGAAAGCCGGACACCTATTTTGGTCGCCCGGCTTTCTTTCTCTAAAAAATAAAATAAGATGAAAACTAAATATTCTTATAAACAAATCTGGACAATCTCCTACCCTATCCTAATCAGTCTGATTATGGAACAGATGATTGGTATGACGGACACTGCTTTTCTGGGACGTGTCGGAGAAATCGAATTAGGTGCTTCCGCCATTGCAGGTGTATATTACCTTGCCATTTTCATGATGGCATTCGGTTTCAGCATCGGTGCCCAGATATTAATTGCGCGTCGCAATGGAGAAGGAAACTACAAGGAAATCGGACCCATTTTTTATCAGGGCATATATTTCCTGCTTGCCATGGCAGTGATTTTATTCACGTTCTCCATCGTATTTTCACCATATATCCTCAAGAATATCATTTCGTCTCCTCACATTTACGATGCAGCCGAGAGTTATATTCATTGGCGTGTGTACGGGTTCTTCTTCTCTTTTGTCATGGTGATGTTCCGTGCCTTCTTCGTAGGTACGACGCAGACCAAGACGCTGACTTTGAACTCTATTGTGATGGTACTTTCGAATGTGGTATTCAATTATATCCTGATTTTCGGTAAATTCGGTTTCCCGCAATTGGGAATTGCCGGTGCTGCTATCGGCTCTTCGCTGGCTGAAATGGTATCGGTGATTTTCTTTATCATCTATACCTGGAAACGGATTGACTGCAGGAAGTATGCATTGAATATACTGCCTAAGTTCCAAGGGAAAACACTGAAACGAATACTGAATGTTTCTGTGTGGACAATGATTCAGAACTTTGTTTCTTTGTCTACCTGGTTTATGTTCTTTCTATTTGTGGAACATTTGGGAGAGCGCTCTTTGGCAATCGCGAACATTATCCGAAACGTGTCGGGAATCCCGTTTATGATTGCAATGGCATTTGCATCCACCTGTGGTTCATTGGTCAGCAATCTGATCGGTGCAGGTGAACAGGATTGTGTACGGGGTACTATCAGGCAGCACATTCGCATTGGATATATATTTGTATTGCCAATTCTGATATTCTTCTGTCTATTTCCGGATCTGATCCTACGTATTTATACAGATATGCCGGATTTGAGAGCAGCATCCGTGCCTTCACTATGGGTATTGTGTTCTGCCTATCTGGTGCTGGTGCCTGCCAATGTTTATTTCCAATCGGTATCAGGTACAGGGAATACGCGGACTGCACTGGCTATGGAACTTTGTGTATTGGCTATCTACGTCACATACTCTGCATATTTCATCATGTACCTGCGGATGGACGTCGCATTTGCCTGGACAACGGAATGCGTATATGGTATTTTCACGCTGATGTTCTGCTACTGGTATATGAAGAAAGGAAACTGGCAGAAAAAGAAGATTTAAATCCTTTTTTCACTATCTTCGCAAGAAAATAAACATTTTATAAAATATATGAGACAAGCTAATTTAATTATGATGTCGGCGGCAATGTTGTTAGCTGCCTGCGGAGGAACCAAAGACGCAGGCAAGACAGATCAGGTGCTTATCGAGAAATCGGATATTAAGATCGAAGGGAAGCGCATGACTCCCGAAGCACTTTGGGCTATGGGACGTATCGGCGGATTCGCCGTATCGCCCGACGGAAAGAAAATTGCGTATACGGTAGCGTATTACAGCGTACCGGAAAACAAAAGTAACCGCGAAGTTTTCGTAATGAACGCAGATGGAAGCGAAAATCAACAAATCACTCATACCCCGTATCAGGAAAATGAGGTGACTTGGATTAAGGGAGGCACCAAACTGGCATTCTTAAGTAATGACAACGGAAGCAGCCAGCTTTATGAAATGAATCCGGATGGTAGCGGGCGCAAGCAGCTGACCAACTACGACGGAGATATTGAAGGATATTCCATCTCACCGGATGGCAAAAAACTGCTGTTTATTTCACAAGTAAAGACGAAAGAAAGCACTGCTGATAAGTATCCGGACCTACCGAAAGCTACCGGTATCATCGTTACCGACCTGATGTACAAACATTGGGATGAATGGGTGACGACCGCTCCGCATCCTTTTGTTGCCGACTTTGATGGTAACGGCATTTCCAATATCGTGGATATTCTGAACGACGAACCGTATGAAAGTCCGATGAAGCCTTGGGGTGGCATTGAGCAACTTGCCTGGAATATGACTTCGGACAAAGTGGCTTACACTTGCCGTAAAAAGACAGGACTGGAATATGCGATTTCTACCAACTCTGATATTTATATCTATGACTTGAATACTAAGAAAACAGAAAATATTACTGAAGAGAACAAAGGATATGATACCAACCCACAATACTCACCGGACGGCAAGTATATTGCCTGGCAGAGCATGGAACGTGACGGATACGAAGCTGATCTGAACCGTCTGTTCATCATGAACCTGGAAACTGGCGAGAAGCGTTTTGTGAGTAAGGCATTCGAATCGAATGTGGATGCTTTTGTCTGGGGAGCAGATGCTAAAGTGATCTATTTCACAGGTGTATGGCATGGAGAATCACAAATTTATGCGCTTGACCTGGCAAATGATTCGGTAAAGACTATTACTTCAGGAATGTATGATTACGAAGGGGTAGCTCTTTTCGGAGATAAGCTGATTGCGAAACGCCATTCAATGAGTATGGGTGATGAGATTTACTCTGTGGCACTGGATGGTTCTACCACTCAACTGACACAGGAGAACAAACAAATCTATGACCAGTTGGAAATGGGTAAAGTGGAAGGTCGCTGGATGAAAACAACAGATGGTAAACAGATGTTGACATGGGTGATTTATCCTCCACAGTTTGATCCGAACAAGAAATATCCGACTTTACTGTTCTGCGAAGGAGGTCCGCAGAGTCCGGTAAGCCAGTTCTGGTCTTATCGCTGGAACTTCCAGATTATGGCAGCTAATGATTATATCATTGTTGCTCCGAATCGTCGCGGCTTGCCGGGATTTGGCGTGGAATGGAACGAGCAGATCAGTGGTGACTACGGTGGCCAGTGTATGAAAGATTATTTCACTGCTATCGATGAAATGGCAAAAGAGCCGTATGTAGACAAAGATCGCTTGGGATGTGTAGGTGCCAGCTTCGGAGGATTCTCCGTATACTGGTTGGCGGGACATCATGACAAACGATTCAAAGCCTTCATTGCCCACGACGGTATCTTCAATATGGAAATGCAATATCTGGAAACTGAAGAGAAATGGTTTGCCAACTGGGATATGGGAGGCGCATACTGGGAAAAACAAAACCCGGTGGCACAACGTACGTTTGCCAACTCTCCTCACCTATTCGTGGAGAAATGGGATACGCCTATCCTCTGTATTCATGGAGAAAAAGACTACCGTATTCTGGCTAATCAGGCAATGGCTGCTTTCGATGCTGCCGTGATGCGTGGTGTTCCTGCAGAGTTGCTGATTTATCCGGATGAAAACCACTGGGTATTGAAACCGCAGAATGGGGTTCTATGGCAACGCACATTCTTCGAATGGCTGGACAAATGGGTGAAGAAAGCTCCATCTAAGTAAAATTTTAAAGCACGGATTATACGAATCTCACAGTTATTTGATTCACTAAAACTGCATATTTCATATAATCTGTGCTTAACGACTTTCCAATAAAGTAAAATAAAAGAAGGCTCTGTTCTCAATCTACTTGAGTTCAGAGCCTTCTCCATTGCATCCATCATAAATCGGCTAAATCTTACTCCGAATAAATATTTTCAATTTCTACAATATACATCCTGTGGAAACCGCCATGAGCACCACCGTACCACTTTTCCAATGATTCCTTATCCAGAAAACATTCCGGTTTGATACCGTCAGCATAAAGCTTCTTACACTCCAGGCTCAATCGTGCCTGCTCAAACAACACATTGCCATTTTCTGTAAACACTGGTTTCAATCCGGTCTCTTTTACTTTATCTATATTACGTCCCGACTTAGAACCACAAATAACGTGAATCTTCTTATTTTCTTCCCCTAAGAAAGAAAGTGTCAGGTAATCGTTCTTCTCTACAAATTCATACGTATACCGTTCGGGACGGATAAAAACGAAAGCAACCGGTTTATTCCACAACCAGCCGATGCCACCCCAACTTGCTGTCATCGTGTTAAACTTTTCTTTTGTTCCGGCCGTAACCAGCATCCACTCTTTTCCAATCGCTTCGAAAAAGTTTTCTTTCAAATCTTTTACTTCTAATTTCTTCATCTCTTTATTCGTTTTTAATTATTTCTGTTTTTTCAATTTTACAATCTCTCCCAAATAGGGAATCTCCACAGGAATCTTCCGTTTCTTTGCCTCTGCTGCAAAAACTTTCGGAGGATCGTGCAAAGGCTCGTCAGACAAGTCGAATGTGCCATAATGCATGGGAATGGTAAGACCTGCATACATTTCTTCGGCAGCAGTCAATGATTCGTATGGCGATATATGATTGGGACGCATAAACCAGCGGGGTTTATATGCTCCGATGCCCAACAAAGCATAATCCGGTGCTCCAAACAGATCGGGAATCTCACGAAAGTGACTGGAATAACCCGTATCACCACTATAATAAAGAGAAATCCCATTTCCTTGCAGCATAAAAGCTCCCCACAGTCGCTGACCGCCATCACGTACGGAACGTTTGCTCCAGTGTTGTGCCGGCAGAAACGTGATCTTCAATCCTTCATCTTCCATCTGTTGATACCATCCGGCTTCAATCACTTTCATTTCAGGGAACCATCCCTGAATCAGTTCACCGGTTCCCAAGCCGCAGAAAAGTTTCATTTGCGGGTTGTTCTTCAGTAAGCGTGCTATACTCTGTTTATCCAAATGGTCAAAATGATCATGACTGACAAGTAGATAATCAATCTCCGTAAATATATCAGGATTAGCAGGAAATTCGCTCTGTCTTTTCACAAAAGGAATACTGCCGAACACCGGATCGAACATGATTCGCTTACCTGCTAATTGAAGAAAGAAAGAATTATGTCCGAGCCATATCAGGGAATCTCCTACCATCGCATCCAATGAGCGAAGATAACAAACTTTCGGGTCCCATTTCACCGTCTTCTTCTCTTTGCGTTGGGGATTGGGCGAAAGACGCCATTTCAACACGCTGCCCATCCCCGGACGGAAGCGATGCTGCCTGTTAAAAAAACGTCCGCGCACCATCGGATTTCCTCTCCAATAAGGATTGACTGTCGCTAAACGTTCGTTTCTCCTAAAACATATATGTTCACCCATTTTATTTCCTGAATACGTATTTACAAACTTACTAAAAAATCTCGATTTACGATGAATAAGGGAAAACAAAAAATGTACCCCGGACACACTATCGGGGTACATTTACTTATAAAAGAATAAATATTATCCTTTTTTAATAGAATGAGGCTTAGTTAACAGCAGTGCAGCCCATACAGAGGCAGTTGCCAGCCAAGAGCAGAAAGATTGATAACCATAATGACCGCACCCAATATCCATAAAATCAATAGCGACCATTTCAAACCTGTTCCCATTGGTGACCAATGGAATAGCTGGCGCAAGATGGTATACAAAAAAGCTCCTAATGGAATACCGATGAGGGCAACTCCGGCAATCGTACCTAATAATGTCATCATAGGAGAGACGGAAGCAACCGGCATCCAGTCGATGGCAGGCAACAACTCATAAAGTAAAGCTCCTCCACTGACTGCCACTGCAATTGCCGCAAATACCAACGCTACCAATACGACAGCCAATACGAACAAGACAGGGCAACAAAGAATGACAAGAGCTACCAGAAATATCTTAAAGAGAACGGCAGCAATGGAAACAAATACATCGCCTATCTTTTGAAGAAAGGTACGAGGTTTACCGGAGTTCACATAATTATTAACCCCATCTGCTACCCGTTCGAAGCCGTCTGTCACTGTTTTGCCAATATTCTCAATGGTTACCGCTTCTCCACGCATACTTAACTTTTCTGCGGCGGTACGGGCTTCCGGAATAACGAGCCATCCGATAATATAAAGGATAATCATCGGACAATAAGGCACAAACACCAGAATAATCATCAGGATACGCACCAATGTGATGTCCCAACCGAAGTAAGCTGCCAGTCCTGCTGCCACACCACCCAACAATTTATTATCCGGATCACGGAACCAGCGACGTTGGGCAGAGGTTTGCGTATTACTTTGATTAGCGGACGATGCTTGTTCCGTTCTTTTCTGTGAATCTGTATCCTCGTCAGCAATGCCAAAATCTTCCGGTTTGCCTACGCGGGCGATAATTTCTTCTACATCCGAAACTGTGATGACCTGTTTTCCTTCAGTTACTTTCTCGGCAAACAGTTCGGCAATACGCATCTCAATATCGTCTACGATCTCTTCCGCACCCTCCTGTTTACGAAAGTAATGCTTCAAATTAGACAGATAATTGTCTAACAGTCGGTAGGCATCGTCATCTATATGATAAACTATTCCTCCTAAATTTATGGTCAATGTCTTTTTCATTTTTATTTCTTCTTTTTCGGATTATCTATTGGCTATATGATTCACTGTGTCGTTAAGTTCTTTCCAGGAAATTTCCAGTTCTCCCAAAAAGGTTTCTCCTTGTTCAGTGAGTTTATAGTACTTGCGGGGAGGTCCCTGGGTAGATTCCACCCACTCATAACTTAACAGGTCGTCATTTTTCAGACGGGTCAGCAACGGATACAAGGTGCCTTCCACTACAATCAGCTGGGCTTCTTTCAATTTCTGAATAATATCAGAAGCATAGGCAGGCTCTTTGTGCAGCAAAAGCATGATGCAATATTCAAGCATGCCTTTCCTCATCTGTGATTTTACATTGTCTACTTTCATTATTCACTTCTTTTAGATGGCACAAATATATGCATTACTTAAGTACCTTGCATTACAAAGTACTATAAATTAATAATAATTAAAACATTAGAGAGTGCTTACCTTATTATAAAAAGAAATAATGGCTATATTTGTGCCCGTTAAACCATAAAATAGAAAATACGTATGTTTACAATTCGAAAAGCAACGGTAGCCGATTGCGAGCTTATTCATATGATGGCAAAGGAGGTATTCCCCGCCACCTACAAGGATATTTTATCTCCTGAACAACTGGATTATATGATGGACTGGATGTATGCTCCTTCCAATGTGCGCAAGCAAATGGAGGAAGAAGGGCATGTGTATTCCATCGCCTATAAAGAGAATGAGCCATGCGGATACGTCTCTGTGCAGCAACAGGAAAAAGATGTATTCCATCTTCAGAAAATCTATGTTCTCCCCCGCTTTCAGGGTACGCATTGCGGCAGTTTCTTATTTAAGGAAGCAATCAAATGCATCAAGGAGATACACCCAGAACCTTGTCTGATGGAACTCAACGTGAATCGTAACAATAAAGCCTTGCAGTTTTACGAATACATGGGAATGAGAAAGTTACGGGAAGGTGATTTCCCGATTGGCAATGGGTATTATATGAATGATTATATTATGGGATTGGATATTTAATAAACCAAAATGCCCCGGAACAAGTATCGTGAATGTTCCGGGGCATTTTGTTATTTAGTCAATGACGGGATTCTATTTCGCTACGCGTTCCAGCCATTTTACCATTGAAAGCATTACAATCATAGAAGCACCTGTTGCGCCTACAAATACTAACCAGCAAGCCCAAATAGGAACAGTGGTATAAAGAATACCACCGATAAACAGCAGTGAATTACCCACAGCTGTTGCAGCCAACCAGCAACCTTGCATTAATCCCTGCAAATGAGGAGGAGCCACCTTAGATACAAACGATAATCCCAGAGGAGAAATGAACAATTCGGCAACTGTAAGGATGAAATACAGACCGATCATAATCCACGGAGTCACACGAATAGCATTTATTTCAGCAGCACTCATAGTACCCAACACCTCTTTCGAAGGCAATGTAAAGGAGAATACCATCAAGAATACATACGCTAATGCGGCAATACCCATACCGATGGCAATCTTCATCGGGGTAGAAGGTTCTTTACCATTCTTTTTCATTGAGCCGAACATCCACATGATAAATGGAGTCAGGAATACAACGAAGAACGGATTAACGCTCTGGAATATTTCAGCTCCCTTGATCTGCGTAAAGCCTAAGTCGATATTAATCACACTCAAATCCACATAGTCACGGGCAAAATAAGTCAAAGAATAACCATTCTGGTGGAAAGATAACCAGAAGAAAATAACAACACCGAATACTGCAAACAAAGCATAGATACGTTGTTTGATTTCAGTAGCGCTCATTTGGATTTCTTCCTTATTCACAGTCGCAGTACCTTTACTGGTTTCCAATTTAGTCGCAGGATCCGGGAAGCGTTTCTTATTTGCCATATAAATAATCAGCGAAACAAGCATAGCACCAATAGCAGCCATAAAAGCATACTGAAAACCACGGTTAAACACATCAAGGTAGTTATTAACAAACATACCCATATCTGTTACAGGAGTCCCGTCAAGAACAACACTCTTAGCCAAAGTTGTCAGATTCTCCATTGCCTGTGGAGCCATATCATTTCCTTTTTCTAAATATTGATGGCACAATTCAGGTAAAGTGGCATCATAATCAAAATTGTTCACCTTCAGCCACCAGTTGCGCACACCAATAGCAATAAACGGTGCAAAAACAGCCCCAATATTGATAAACATATAAAATATCTGGAAACCGGCATCACGTAGGTTTGAATATTTAGGGTCATCGTACATCTGGCCTACCAAAGCCTGCAGATTTCCTTTAAATAAACCATTACCAAAAGCAATCACCAAAAGTCCGAAACAGGTTAATCCCAAGTAAAGAGCCATACTAGGAACAGGGGTCGGAGTAGGAATGGCAATAATCAAATAACCGATAGCCATTAATATCAGCCCTACTAAAATAGTGCCTTTAAAATTTTTCGTCTTATCAGCAATAACACCTCCCGCCAAAGCTAAAATATAAATGGAAGCATAGAACGCGGAATAAATGTATCCGGTAGTTGTCTCGGACAATCCAAATTTCGCTGAAATAAACAATGTCAAAATCGCCATCATAATATAGAAGCCAAAACGCTCTCCCATATTAGCTAAAGCTGCAGCAATCAGACCTTTAGGGTGTTTACTGAACATAGATATAAGTTTTTAGAATTAATAAATGATTGATTTAAATAAATATTTCTTGCAAATATATACTTTTTCTTGAGTTTTTGCACAATGATTTGTTAAACTACTCCTCAAATAAACGACAAATTTCTGCTCTGGATTCACGAATCAAATCTTCCGGAGCTATTTTTATCTGAAGTCCCCGCACACCGGCACTTACATAAATATACGGAAACTCCCGGCTGGTTTCATGGATATAAGTAGGAAAATGTTTCTTCATGCCGATAGGCGAACAACCTCCCCGGATATATCCGGTAAGTGGCAGAAGTTCTTTTACGGGAATCAAATCACACTTCTTATTACCCGATGCTTTAGCTGCCAGTTTCAAGTCAACTTCATGTTCTCCCGGAATGACACAGACAAAATATCCGCTTTTATCGCCATGCAGGACAAGAGTCTTAAACACTTGCTCAATGTTTTCTCCTAAATCTGCTGCTACATGAACAGCACTTAAGTCGTTTTCATCCACTTCGTAGGGAATCAGTTCATAGGCTATCTTAGCCTTATCTAACAGCCGTGCGGCATTTGTTTTATTGATTTTCATTTTCGTTGTATTTATACTTTCTATATCTGATAAATAAAGAATTAGCGGGAGACAAAGTCCTCCATGACTTTTATTAAGACACGGATTACACGGCTCTAATTAAATAAAAACCATGTAATCCGCGCCTTAATTAATATGATTAGAGATAGTTGACTTTATTGGGGGAACGCCCTCACTCTATGCTTCAAATTAGAGCCCCAGCTCTTCGCGAAGAAACTTAGGTGTATATCCCTTAGGGCTCTTCGCAACCTCTTCCGGTGTTCCGTAACTAAGGAGTTCTCCCCCGCCCTTACCCCCTTCAGGGCCCATATCGATAATATAATCCGCCATTTTAATCACATCCAGATTGTGTTCGATGACAATAACCGTATTCCCTTTATCTACAAGCTTATTCAGTACTCCCATCAGTACACGGATATCTTCAAAATGAAGTCCGGTAGTCGGTTCATCAAGGATGTAAAGGGTCTTGCCTGTATCTCTTTTCGACAGTTCCGTTGCCAGTTTCACACGCTGGCTTTCTCCACCGGAAAGAGTGGTAGAAGATTGTCCCAACTTTATATATCCGAGTCCGACATCCTGCAATACTTTTATCTTATTCAAGATTTGCGGAACGTTTTCAAAGAATTCTACGGCACGGTTGATTGTCATGTCCAATACATCGGCAATCGATTTTCCCTTGAAACGTACTTCCAGTGTTTCCCGGTTATAACGTTTGCCGTGACATACTTCACAAGGCACATATACGTCAGGAAGGAAATTCATTTCAATTGTTTTATAACCATTTCCCGTACAGGCTTCACAACGTCCGCCTGAAACATTAAAGGAAAAACGTCCCGGCTTGTAACCGCGAATCTTAGCTTCCGGAAGCCCTACAAACAGATTACGGATATCAGAGAACACACCGGTATAGGTAGCAGGATTGGAGCGTGGCGTACGTCCCAAAGGTGATTGATCGACATTCACTACCTTATCGATATTTTCCAATCCTTCAATCGAATCGTATTCCAAAGGATCCTGCAAAGAACGGTAGAACTTCTGCGACAGAATCGGTTGCAGAGTTTCATTAATCAAAGTAGATTTCCCGCTTCCTGATACACCTGTCACACAAATTAGTTTACCTAACGGAAACTCCACGTCAACATTCTTCAGGTTATTCCCTTTCGCTCCTTTCAGCCAGATAGATTTCCCGTTTCCTTTTCTACGCTTGGCGGGGATTTCTATCTTCATCTTTCCATTCAGGTATTGCGAAGTCATCGTATCGGTCTTGAGCATCTCCTGGGGAGTTCCTGCAAAAACAACCTCTCCACCGAGACGTCCGGCTTTTGGTCCCATATCGATAACATAGTCGGCAGCCAGCATCATATCCTTATCATGTTCCACCACAATCACGGAGTTTCCCATGTCACGAAGTTCTTTCAAAGAGTTGATAAGACGCAAATTATCACGCTGATGCAGACCGATACTCGGTTCGTCGAGAATATAAAGCACATTCACCAATTGAGAACCAATCTGTGTAGCCAAACGAATACGCTGGCTCTCACCACCGGAAAGGCTGACAGAACTACGGTTCAACGCCAGATAATCCAAACCGACATCCAGCAGGAACTTCAAACGTGTACGAATCTCTTTCAGAATCTCTACTGATATTTTCTTCTGCTTATCGGAAAGGAACTCATCTACCTTCATCAACCAGTCATACAGCTCGTTGATGTCCATGTTTGCCAATTCATTAATATTCTTATCGTGGATGCGGAAATGCAGAGCTTCCTTATTCAGGCGAGCCCCTTTACATTCAGGACAAACCGTTGTTTTGGCAAATTGTTCCGCCCATTTCTGCGCTGTCGCAGAAGCATCTTTTTCCTGCAACATCTGAATATACTTCACCACTCCTTCATAGGTAACAAAGTAATCGGATGAAGTGCCGATCAGCGAACTCTTGATTTTAATCCGTTCGTCAGAGCCATACAACACTTCATCAATCGCATCGTCCGGCAACTCCTTAACCGGTGTTTTCAACGTTACATCGTACTTCTCAAGCAAAGCACCGATTTGCCAGAAAATCATCGCATTCTTATATTTCCCCAAAGGAGCTATCGCACCTTCGTAAATGGAAAGTTCACGATCGGGAATCACTTTGTCCACGTCAATCTGATTGACTACTCCCAACCCTTTACACTTCGGACATGCGCCTTGCGGTGAATTGAATGAGAAGTTATGCGGAGCAGGTTCACGATAAGACAACCCGGTGACAGGACACATGAGTCGCTTACTATAATGCCGGATACTTTCGGACTGGGCATCCAAAATCATCATCAGCCCGTCTCCCTGACGCATAGCAGTTGCCACACTCTGTTTCAGACGCCGGTCGTCTTTCTCTGCAACCACTAATTTATCGATAACCACTTCTACATCGTGGTTCTTATAACGGTCGAGCTTCATACCATGCGTGATTTCACGCACTTCTCCGTCCACCCGTACATATAAATATCCTTTTTTACGTATCTGTTCAAAAAGTTCTCTATAATGTCCTTTACGTGAACGTACCAATGGCGCCAGCAAATATATTTTTTTTCCTTTATAATCTTTCAGAATCAAATCCAGAATCTGCTCTTCGGTGTATTTCACCATTTCTTCCCCCGACAGATACGAATAAGCGATTCCCGCACGGGCATACAACAAACGGAGATAATCGTAGATCTCGGTAGTTGTTCCTACGGTAGAACGGGGATTTTTATTCGTTGTTTTCTGTTCAATGGAGATAACCGGGCTCAAGCCTGTTATTTTATCGACATCCGGACGTTCCAGATTGCCCAGGAAATTGCGGGCATAGGCTGAAAAAGTTTCGATATAGCGGCGCTGTCCTTCGGCAAAAATCGTATCGAAGGCTAAAGAAGATTTTCCACTACCGCTCAATCCGGTGATAACAGTCAAGCTGTTACGGGGAATCTCGGCATCAATGTCCTTCAAATTATGCACGCGCGCACCGTACACATTAATATATTCTGTTTCCTGCATATTCATATCCTTCCATAAATGTTGCAAAATTAATGTTTCCGCCCGAAATATGCTCCTAAAAAAGCACAATATTATTTTCTTAACTCAAATCTTATGAAGATATAGGGCATTATTTGTACCTTTGTTCCTTGATTTCAAGAACCAATAGTTATAATTTGATGAAACCGATAAACCGAATATTCTTATTTCTGCTTTTTATAAGCGTTTCATACGCTATCAGTTATGCACAGGAAAACCAATCTTATTTCTTGCATACCATCGAAAAAGGACAAAGTTTATACTCCATTTCCAAGATGTATAATGTCACTACGTCAGACATCATACGTCTGAATCCTGGTTGTGACGAAAAAATCTATGCCGGACAGACCATCAAAATCCCTACCGGGAAAGAAAGCCAGAAGGGAGAAACATTCCATACGATCCAAGCCGGAGAAACATTATACAAACTGACAACGATGTATAATGTGTCCGCCAAAGATATTTGTGAAGCAAACCCAGGTTTGAGTGCCGAGAATTTCCGTATCGGACAAGTTATTCTGATTCCGCAGAAAAAAGAAGAACAAACTGACGCCGTAGTTCAAACGCCTACTGAACAATCGACTATTCAAGGTCCTGTTGTTCCGAGATGCAAAGATATGCATAAGGTAAAGCGCAAAGAGACTATATTCAGCGTGAGCCGTGAATACGGAATCAGCGAGCAGGAGTTGATTGACGCTAACCCGGAACTGAAAAAGGGCATGAAAAAGGGACAATTCCTTTGCATCCCCTACCCGGCAGCAACCACCGTACAACCTACACAGAAGGAAGATCCATACGCTGTTCCTCCCAGCAATAGCGAGCTTTTCCGCAAAAATAAGGAGACTCCCCAAAAACTGTCTACCATTAAGGCGGCCTTGTTGTTGCCTTTCCAGGAAGACAAACGCATGGTGGAATATTACGAAGGTTTCCTGATGGCAGTAGACAGTCTGAAACGTACGGGCGTTTCTCTTGATTTATATGTATATGACAGTGGAAAAGACATTTCTACATTAAATACGATTCTTGCCAAAAACGAGATGAAGAGTATGAATATCATCATCGGTCCGATGCATCAGAATCAAATAAAACCATTGTCAGACTTCGCGGAGAAGAACGATATACGCCTGGTGATCCCTTTCTCTCAAAAAGGAGAAGAGGTATTCAAAAATCCTGCTATTTATCAGATTAATACGCCTCAATCTTATTTATATTCAGAGGTTTATGAGCATTTCACCCGCCAATTCCCTAATGCGAACGTTATTTTCATCGAACCGTCGAGTGCTGACAAGGAGAAAGCGGAATTTATCAGCGGCTTGAAACAAGAGTTGAAGAGCAAAGGAATTCCTATGAGAACCGTCAGCGAAAGCGCAACTAAAGAAACATTGAAAGCAACACTTCGCAGTGATAAAGAAAACATTTTTATCCCGACATCGGGCAGTAATGTTTTACTGATTAAGGTACTCCCTCAACTGACGTTGTTAGTCAGAGAGAATCCTGCAGAAAAAATTCACCTGTTCGGCTACCCGGAATGGCAGACTTACACCAGAGATCATCTGGAAAATTTCTTTGAGTTGGATGTATATTTCTACTCTTCATTCTATACGAATACATTGTTTCCGGCAGCCGTGCAATTCACCAACGCTTATCATAAATGGTATAGTAAAGATTTGGCAAGCAAATACCCCAATTACGCAATGCTTGGCTTCGACACCGGTTTCTTCTTCTTGAAGGGATTATCGCTCTATGGCTCGGAATTGGAAAACAATCTGCCTAAGATGAACCTGACGCCAATCCAGACAGGATTCAAATTCCAGCGCGTGAACAACTGGGGAGGATTTATTAACAAGAAAGTGTTCTTCATACGTTTCACTAAGAATTTTGAATTAGTAAAACTTGACTTCGAATAATACGAAAATGATAAAGATAAAACCATTTTTGATTGCAACACTCCTACTTACGGGATTTGCTCTTCCTGCCACTGCCCAAATTGGAGAAGCACGCAGCAATTTATCAGTAGGTATTAATGGAGGTGTCAACTTAAACAGTGTTTCTTTCACTCCCAGCATCAAGCAAAATAGCTTGATGGGAATTACCGGAGGCTTGACGGCACGTTACATATCCGAGAAGTATTTTGCCATGATTTGCGGTGCACAAGTCGAATTGAATGTATCACAAAGGGGTTGGGACCAATTGTTTGAAACGGTATCATTGGACGATAACGGATATGAAGTCACCTCGAAGGATCCGAGCAAAACTTATACCCGCAAAATGACCTATATTGATATTCCTTTTCTAGCCCATCTTGCTTTCGGACGAGACAGAGGATTACAATTCTTTGTTCATGCAGGTCCTCAAATCAGCTTTCTGATAAGCGAATCGGAAACAATAAAAGGTATTGATATGAACACCTTATCCAATACACAGAAAGCCGTATACGGAGTTAAGATTCAGAATAAATTCGACTACGGTATTGCCGGTGGCGGCGGTGTAGAACTCCGAACAAAGAAAGCCGGCAGCTTCATCGTTGAAGGCCGTTACTATTTTGCGCTGTCCGACTTTTACAGCACCACAAAGAAAGACTATTTCGCCCGTGCAGCGCATGGAACAATTACCATAAAGCTCACGTACCTATTTGACTTGAAGAAATAAAATCCTCTCCCTCCTCCCTTTCGAGAGAAGGAGCTTGAATATCTACAAAGCATCGCTTTAGGGATACTCTTTAAATAAATAAGGCAACTAACTCGCAATGAATTAGTTGCCTTATTTGTATCTTTAAAACAGGGATATTCAGTAAATGCACCGTTTTAGGGATGCTAAAGCATAGCTTTAGAGAGCAAAAAGCACCGCTTTAACTCTTATAAAGCGATGCTTTTCATTAATCATATTAACGAATTACCCAGATATAGGGAAAAGTCTTATCTCAATCTATCCGCAGCCTTTACCATCACCTCATCGCGTCCAATAGCACGAACAGCCAATATATTCAGAATGATGGAAATAAGTGGTAAACACAATGCCCAACCTACCCGGAACATATTTGCATCATTCTTCAACGCAAAATAAAAAGCAAGGGCAGCAATGTAATAACCGACCAACAACAAGCTATTGAAAATCGTCATGCGAATCTGCAACATACGGTTCTTATATAAAAAAATGGTAGCCACGGCAACGATAGTACTAAGCATCAGAATCCCGAATAAACCCCATGTAGACTGAAAAGCGTCGTTTATTTCCAATCCTAATGCCTTAAAAGGATGTTCGCCCATTGTATCAATGAAGTAACCTATCGGCATACACATAGCTGTAATCAGTAATCCTGCAACAATCAATAAATAAACAGTTTGAATTCGTTGAATCATAAGTATTCTAAAGTAGTTGAGTTAAACAATAATAGCCAAGCAATAAGGAGTAGGGATAATCATCCCACTTACTACTTGACTATCAAATTCTTCGTCAGAAAATAAATTACTGAAGTTTTTCTTTCTCCTTAGCCGGATTTCTATAATATATTTTCCCTTCGATGTATTCTTGCGTAGCAATCAAGTCCGGTTTCGGCAATTTCTCATAATAACGAGAAATTTCGATTTGCTCTCTATTTTCAAACACTTCTTCCAAGTTGTCATTGTAAGAGGCAAACTCTGCCAATTTCTTTGAAAGATCGTTTTTGATTTCTACACTGATCTGATTAGCACGCTTGCCAATAATGGCAACAGTTTCGTAAACATTACCTGTATCAGCACAGAGTTCCATCATGTCACGGGTTACTGTTGTAGCAGGAGCATTCGTTTTTTTGTAGTCCATAAATCTATTTAAATTTAGTCTTTAATTACTTTCTGTGATTCATTGAATATTTTCTCGGCTTCTTTCAAATATTTACTTTCAGGAAATTCATTCTTGAAAGCATAATATTCGTCCACTGTTTCGCGATAACGATCCATCTTCTTGTCTTCTACACTATAGATAGCCATTTCGTGTCTTGCACGCAGAATCAAGATAGAAAGTTCTTCACGATAGTCAGTATAAGGATAATCTTTCAGTGCATTTTGAGCTGTGATTACACAAGACTCATAGTTATTGCCTAAATAATTACCCAGATTATAATATAATCTTGCAGAATAAAGTTCTTTCAAAACCAGCTTATCCTGCAAAGCAAAAATCATATCCTGTGCTTCCTGCTTCTTTGTGCTGTTCGGGAAATACTCCATGAACATCTGCAACTGCTGGATAGCCTGATAAGTGCTTGATTGATCCAAACGTGGTTCCGGGGTATCCAAGAATAAAGCTTTACCTGCATGAAAACGTGCCAGTTCGGTAAAAGTGCCACGGGGATACGTATTGAAATAGGTGATAAATGTCTGGGCAGCTGTCTGATAATCTTTCTGATTATAATAACTCATTCCCAACATATACAAAGACTCTTCCGCTTTATCGGTTCCTTTCAGAATGGTTATCAACTCATTCAGCAACGTAGCTGAACGATTATACTGTCCCTTCGCAAAATAGTTTTTAGCGGCTTCGTACTTGTATTCGTAATCGGTGCTTTTCAGCAATTTATTGTACTCTCCACATGATGTCAGAGTAGCCGCCGCAAGCAAAGTTATAATGATATTTTTCTTCATCCTATTTAAAAATAATGCGCAAAGTTACTTATTCGCTGGGAATTTAGCAATTAATCTGTGTTTTTTAATACATAAAAGGCGTTAAACATCGACAAAAGGAGAGAAAATGACGTCGAATTGCAAACACCAAACTGTAAACGGCAGGTAATAAACGAATCACACAGAAATCATGATTGACATAAACCTGACGAACAAACGTCAGATTCCTTGTTATAAGACAGAAAAAAACTTGTTATAAGGCAGAAAAAAAATAGTGACGGTATATGCCCGGGATAGTGACGGTATCGGTGAAGCATACCGTCACTATCCGCATCGGATAGCGTCACTATTTTTTATAGCAGAAAACGGCAAACAAATGTGTTATCCCATTCAAAGACAACACAGCTATTTACCGTTCCCTGTTTATCGTTTACTGCTATATCTACAGCTTGTACAAATCACTTGCAGCCAGCAGATCGACTTTCTTTTCTTTCAGTACCTCGATACATTTATCCAGATTACTGGGGCGAATTACCACATTTGCAATATTGTTATTGGCAAACGAATACATATATTCAATAAATACACCCTCGTCTGATAAATATCCCAGCACTTTTGCCAAAGCACCCGGTATATTGGGACAGCTTATACCTACTACATCAGTTACATTCACTGCAAAATGATTATCTTTTAAAGCTTTGTATGCTTTATCCGGATCAGATACTATTCCACGCAAAATACCAAAATCAGCATTTTCGGCAATGCACAAAGCAGAAAGATTGATATTTTCTTTCGCCAGCACTTCAGTCACTTCCGTCAAACGGCCTGACTTATTTTCCAAAAAGATAGAAAGTTGTTTTGCTACCATATTTATTAAAGTATTAAGTAATAAGTATTAAGTATTAGGCAACAAGCATTAGGTATACCTAATACTTATTTATATTTTTCTGTTATCAATCACACGTTTTGCTTTACCTACGCTACGCTCAATGCTGCGAGGCTCTACCAATTTCACGTTGACTCCCAATCCGAGTACGCTTTGCAAACGTCCTCCCAGCTTTTTCTTCAAAGCCAGCATTTTGTTGATCTCATCAGAATAGAATTCCGGACGTACTTCAACCTGGAGCTCCATCGTATCGGTATTATTTTCACGACCCACTATCAACAAATAATGCGGTTCAAATTCTGCCATTTCAAGGATAACGGATTCAATCTGTGTCGGGAATACGTTTACACCACGGATAATCAACATATCATCACTGCGTCCCAAAATACGATCCATACGTACTAATGTACGACCGCAAGAACATTTATCATGATGCAAGGCAGTCAAATCACGCGTACGGTAACGGAGCAATGGCATACCCTCTTTGGTGAGGTGGGTAAACACCAGTTCGCCCGTTTGTCCCGGTTCAACCGGTTGCAAAGTATTCGGATCGATAATTTCCGGGAAATAATGGTCTTCATTCAAGTGAGTGCCGTTCTGACATTCGCACTCGTAACCGACACCCGGTCCGGCAATTTCACTCAACCCATAAATATCGTATGCTTTGATTCCCAGTTTCTCTTCAATTTCATGACGCATATTTTCCGTCCAGGGTTCCGCACCGAACGCACCGACTTTCAGTTGAAATTCTTCACGTGGCAAACCGGAATCTTTAATTGCATCTGCCAGGTAAAGCGCATAAGAAGGGGTGCAACAAAGCACTGTCGATCCGAAATCATGCATCAAGGTAATCTGTTTTTCAGTGTTGCCACTGGACATCGGAATAACAGAAGCGCCGATATTCTCGGCTCCGGCATGTGCTCCCAGTCCGCCCGTAAACAGTCCGTATCCGTATGATACCTGAAAAATATCAGAACGGCCCGCTCCGTAAGCGGTAAAAGCACGTGATATACATTCCGCCCAAGAGGCCAAGTCCTTACGGGTATATCCGACAACCGTCGGCTTTCCGGTCGTTCCGGAAGAGGCATGAATACGTACAATCTGGCTCATCGGCACGGCACAAAGTCCGAACGGATAATTATCTCTTAAATCATGTTTCGTGGTAAACGGCAGTTTTACAATATCATCGATACTATTGATATCATCGGGGGTTATTCCCATTTCCTGCATCTTCTTTCGATAGAAAGGAGTGTTGTGATAGACGTAATCTACAATTTTCTTGAGTCGTATGCTTTGAATCTTGCGAAGACTTTCGCGGTCCATACACTCAATGCTCTCATTCCAAATCATGTGTTTCTGGTATTACTAGTTGTATGAATCTGTTTTTTGATATTAATATGTTGCAAAGTAAAGGATTTATTTGGAAAAATGATTTGTTATCTCGATTATTTTACCGAATATTGCTCCACTTTTTAGGATTTAACTATGAATTATGAACTAACATCAGCTTACAAACCTACCGGGGATCAGCCGGAAGCGATAGCACAACTGACTGAAGGGGTACTTCAGGGAGTTCCCGCACAGACTTTACTGGGAGTAACCGGATCGGGAAAAACATTTACCATTGCCAATGTGATCGCCAATATCAACAAACCTACGTTGATTTTGAGCCATAACAAGACATTGGCTGCCCAGCTTTATAGTGAGTTTAAAGGTTTCTTCCCCAATAACGCGGTAGAATATTACGTTTCTTACTATGACTATTATCAGCCGGAGGCCTATCTCCCGAGCAGTGATACTTATATAGAGAAAGATCTTGCCATCAATGACGAAATCGACAAGCTTCGACTCGCAGCCACTTCTGCCCTACTCTCCGGACGAAAAGACGTGGTAGTGGTTTCTTCCGTATCTTGTATCTACGGTATGGGAAATCCTTCGGACTTCTACAAAAATGTCATTGAAATAGAACGGGGACGGATGATGGACCGCAATGTCTTTTTACGTCGTCTGGTAGACAGCTTGTATGTCCGCAATGATATTGACTTGAACCGTGGAAATTTCCGCGTTAAAGGTGATACCGTGGATATCTATCTGGCTTATACCGACAATCTGCTCCGTGTCACCTTCTGGGGAGATGAGATTGATGGTATAGAAGAGGTAGACCCTGTTACAGGAGTCTCTATCGCCCCATTTGACGCCTATAAGATTTATCCGGCCAACCTGTTCATGACGACCAAAGAGGCTACTCTCCGTGCTATCCACGAAATAGAAGATGATCTGACCAAACAAGTGGCATTCTTCGAGTCTATCGGTAAAGAATATGAAGCCAAACGACTATATGAACGGGTGACTTACGATATGGAAATGATCCGGGAGTTAGGGCATTGCTCCGGAATTGAGAATTATTCCCGTTATTTCGACGGTCGTGCTGCCGGTACCCGTCCTTATTGTCTGCTCGATTTCTTCCCGGATGATTTTCTGATTGTCATTGACGAAAGCCACGTAAGTGTACCCCAAATCCGTGCGATGTACGGAGGAGACCGTGCACGTAAAATCAATCTGGTGGAATATGGTTTCCGATTACCTGCGGCTATGGACAACCGTCCGTTGAAATTCGAAGAGTTTCAGGAAATGGCGAAACAGGTAATTTATGTCAGTGCCACACCGGCAGATTATGAATTGATTCAGTCTGAAGGTATCGTCGTAGAGCAGGTGATTCGTCCTACAGGACTGCTTGATCCTGTCATCGAAGTGCGCCCGAGCCTTAACCAGATTGACGACTTAATGGAAGAAATCCAGCTCCGCATTGAAAAGGAAGAACGCGTACTCGTCACCACACTAACCAAACGAATGGCAGAAGAACTGGCAGAGTATCTTCTTAATAATAATGTAAGATGTAACTATATTCATAGTGATGTCGATACATTGGAACGTGTGAAGATTATGGATGATCTCCGGCAAGGAATCTATGATGTGCTTATCGGAGTCAACCTGCTTCGTGAAGGACTCGATCTTCCGGAAGTGTCGCTCGTTGCTATTCTTGATGCCGACAAAGAAGGATTCCTCCGCTCCCACCGTTCACTGACGCAAACCGCAGGACGTGCTGCCCGTAATGTAAACGGCAAGGTAATCATGTATGCGGACAGGATGACGGATAGCATGAAACTGACGATTGACGAAACCAATCGCCGCCGGGAAAAACAGTTGGCATACAATGAAGCAAACGGAATTACTCCGCAGCAGATTAAAAAGGCCAGAAACTTGTCGGTATTCGGTAATGCCAAAGAGGCGGATGAACTGCTAAAAGAAAGACATGCTTATGTAGAACCTTCTACTCCGAACATTGCAGCAGACCCGGTAGTGCAGTATATGAGTAAAGCGCAAATGGAAAAGAGTATCGAACGTACTCGCAAACTGATGCAGGAAGCAGCCAAGAAACTCGAATTTATTGAAGCTGCACAATACCGTGACGAGTTGTTGAAACTGGAAGATTTGATGAAAGAGAAATGGGGGTAAAAACTCCCCCTCTTCATATATTACATGAGAATTGCCAAGGGATAAAACTCTTAACAAACCTGTAACACAGGATTTAATCTATTAATTAGTGTTATAAAAACACCAATTAGCAGCTTATAATTTGCAAAGTTGCCAAAACTCCGTATCTTTGCACTGTGTTTTTCATAGTATTAGATTTAAGGTTAACAAAGGTTGGAGCAAGGCGTTGCTCCTTTTTTTATGTCTATACGTCATCTAAAACCTTTTCAACAACTATATCCATAGAAGTGCACATTCACAATAAATGCTGCCCAACTTGATTATCAGACAGCATTTATATTTCAAAATTTACATCAATAAACCTTAGAGTGCTTTCTCTATCGCACTCTTAATCAACTGCTCCATAATATCATACCCCTCGCCTGTCGGATGCACTCCATCTTTAGTATATTGGGGATTCAAGGCCTGATTTTCATCCACCATTGCCTTATAATAATTAACAAACGGAATTTTATTAGCTTTTGCATAAGCCTCTATCCGATCATTTAAAGATTTAATTTTCTGTGGAACATCTTTTATTTCCATTCTCCATTTAAATGCAGCGGCAGGCAATACGGAAGTCAGAATCACTTTTATCTTATTTGCTTTTGCCAATTCTGTCATAGAAACAATGTTTCCGAATGTATAATCTTCATTATAAGTTTGTGTATTTTCGGCGACATCATTTGTTCCGGCATTAATCACCACTAAAGCAGGAGAAAGATTAATCACATCTTCCCGAAAACGCAACAAGAATTGGTAAGAAGTCTGCCCACTGATTCCACGGCCGATATAACCGTTTGATTTGAAAAAGTCCGGATGAGTACGTACCCAGCCCTCCGTAATGGAATTTCCCATAAAAATAACTCGTTTGTCTTTCTTCGTCGCCTTTGGAAGTGCAGCATTTTGTTTTGAATAACGAGCTAAATTTCCAAAATCATTTTTCTGTGCATAGCTTTCTCCTATTGAGAAACTCAAGCAAACAACAGCCAATAACATCCATTGGCTTAATCTTCTTTTATCCATGTTTATATTAAGTATTAGTAATATGATATTTTGCACAAAGATAAAAAAAACTCCATACATAGACGCCCAAAATATCGAATAACCGTTAAGACGAAAGAAGTTTTTCTTAATCTATGTTATATAACATGCTATTTTACTTGGATTATTTGCTAATTTCCCAAGAGTCCGTATCTTTGCACTGTGTTTTTCATAGTATTAGATTTAAGGTTAACAAAGGTTGGAGCAAGGCGTTGCTCCTTTTTTTATGCCTATATATTAGAAGTGAGTTTAACATACCTTGAATAAAAAGTGATATACATTTCTTTATTCCCAAATATAACTTTACCTTTACTGAAAAATCAGAATATGGCAAAGATTACAGTTCAGACCACAGACGTTACTATCTTAAAGATCAACGATACAGATTATATTTCTTTAACCGACATAGCTAAATACAAGACAACAGATGCTAATACTGTTATTGCCAACTGGCTACGTAATAGAATGACTATTGAATATCTAGGATTATGGGAAATATTATATAACCCCCATTTTAAACCCCTCGAATTCGAGGGGTTTAGAAAAGAAGCAGGTTTAAATGCATTCACTCTTTCTCCTCAAAAATGGATAGAAACGACCTGTGCTATTGGACTCATATCCAAATCCGGAAGATATGGCGGCACTTTTGCTCACAAAGATATTGCATTCAAATTTGCAAGTTGGATTTCTGTTGAATTTGAGTTATATATAGTAAAAGAATTCCAACGTCTCAAAGAGCAAGAGCAAGCTCAAATTGGTTGGTCAGCGAAGCGAGAACTATCTAAAATTAATTATCATATTCATACTGATGCAATCAAGCAGCATCTTATCCCTCAAGAAATCACCCCACAGCAAGCATCCATGATTTATGCCAGCGAAGCTGATATCCTTAATGTAGCCATGTTTGGAATGACAGCCTTAGAATGGCGTGATACACACCCTAATTTAAAAGGTAATATTCGTGATTATGCCTCAATCAATGAACTTATCTGCTTATCAAACATGGAAAATTTAAATGCCGTTTTCATAAATGAAGGTTTAACACCCAAAGACAGACTTATCAAATTAAATCAAATAGCAATTCAACAAATGAGCATACTAGAAGATATCAAAAATAAAAAGTTATTGAAATAATTTATGGAACAACAAATTCAACTCAACGACCACAACAAGCAGGAGTATCCTCCTATGCATACAGCAGAGCATTTACTCAATGCAACCATGGTAAAAACCTTTGGCTGTCCACGTTCTCGCAATGCCCACATCGAAAGAAAAAAGAGCAAATGTGATTATATACTTTCGTCATGTCCGACAGCGGAACAAATTCAGTCCATTGAAGAGATAGTAAATGAAGCAATCAGTCAAAACCTACCTGTGACTGTTGAGTATATGACACATGAACAGGCCAAAGACATCGTAGATTTAAGCAAACTACCTGCTGACGCAAGTCCTACCCTTCGCATTGTCCGCATTGGAGATTATGACGCCTGTGCCTGTATCGGATTGCATGTATCAAATACTTCTGAAATGGGAACTTTCAAAATCATTAGCTATGACTATGACGAAGAAAGGCAAACATTAAGAATGAGATTCAAACTAATCGAGAAGAAATAGACATATTATCAAATTAATATCTATCTTATATAAAATAAATAAAAACAGAACACATTTTGTCATCATTATTGCAAAATTGGCATTATTATAATGACAAATAGACAATTTTAGTCTCAAAAATCACTTGGCATAAGGTTTGCACTTATAGAAGCGAACAATGGTTCGAGAGCAGACGATGGAAACCGGGACAACCGATACCATCAGAAGTGAAAAAACCGAAGTTCAAGAATAATTTACTGAATGTTTAACTTAAAGATAGGAGACTAAAATTATGATGCCTGTTAGAAGAACTCAAAGTTGGTTACCAAGTATCTTTAATGATTTCTTTGATAACGATTGGATGGTAAAAGCAAATGCTACTGCACCTGCAATTAATGTTTTGGAAACAGAAAAAGAATACAAAGTGGAATTGGCTGCTCCGGGTATGACGAAGGATGATTTCAATGTTCGCATTGATGAAGATAATAACCTCGTTATCAGCATGGAGAAGAAGACAGAAAACAAGGAGGAAAAGAAAGACGGTCGCTATCTGCGTCGCGAATTCTCATACTCTAAGTTCCAGCAAACTATGATTCTACCAGATAATGTAGACAAAGAGAAAATTGCTGCATCTGTAGAACATGGCGTTCTAAATATCGAACTTCCGAAACTCTCTGAAGAAGAAGTAAAGAAGCCAAATAGACAAATCGAAATAAAGTAATACAGTAACCACTTACTATTCACCGGAGACGGTGATGAAAAGGATCAAAAACAGCTCTCTCCCTTAAAGGGAAACGAGCTGTTTTTTATTGTCTTTGCAGGCAATGCCGCCTTATTAACATAACATACCCACAGGGTTTTCGGACTGACCCCTTATTATCTTCAGTTGTTCTTCCGATAACTAATTACCGCCCAACTATTAAACACGACTGCAAAAAGCAACAATATTCCGAACTGCGGCAGCAAATCAAAGAAACCACTCCCCTTCAGATATATCATTCGCATCACCTCCATAAAATACTTCAAAGGATTGAATATCGTTATTATTTGTGCCCATTCCGGCATGCTGCTAATGGGGGTAAACAAACCGCTCATCAAAATCACCACCAACAAACAGAACCACATAACAAACATTGATTGCTGCATCGTTGCTGAATAGTTGGAAATGACTAGTCCGAAGCCGGACATCACCAGAACAAAAAGAACCGCGAAAAAGTAAATCAACAGAAAATGCCCGACAGGTACTATGCCATAAATTAACCAGGCTAATATGAAACACACCGTCAGCACCAGAAAACCAATCAGCCAATAAGGCAGGAGCTTTGCCAAAATAAAAACAAACTTCGGAACCGGAGTCACATTGATTTGTTCTATTGTCCCCACTTCCTTCTCGCTAACCACATTCAACGCAGGCAAGAAACCACAAATCAAAGTCAACAACATGACCATCAATGCCGGAATCATATAGAGCTTATAGTTCAGATTCGGATTAAACAATCCCTGCGTATCAACCTGTATGGAAGGGAAAGTGCCGGAAACGGTAGCTGCTTCGGGATGTTCCGAACGTAGTTCGGCTGCATAATCATTAATGATAGAAGACAAATAAGAACTACCCAGACCGCCTTTCGTTCCATTCACGGCATTGGCTGCTATCAATACATGAGCATCCTCTCCATTCATCCAATCCCGTTCCAAATGCCTTGGAATTTCCATCACAATATCAGCCGTTCCAATTTCAATGTTTCGAAGACCTTCTTCATACGAGGTCGGTACTTCTACCAAACGAAAGTAAGTGGAGGCAGCAATCTTATTCACTAAACGTTGTGAAATAGCCGAATGGTCATTATCCACAATATTCAGCTGTATATTCTTGATTTCCAGATTTACCGCCCAAGGCATCAATAGCATAATCATGCATGGAAATACAAGAATCAATTTTGGAAGAAACGAATTGCGAAGCAATTGTTTAAACTCTTTTTCTATCAGGAACTTTATCATAAATAATTCTTCAATTTGCTGATATGTTTATATGTCAATGCCATGTAGTATAACACAGCCAATTGGCACATTAACATATTATTCTTATCTACTCCAATCTATACTTGAATTTCTTGATACTGATCGTAATAAGTACCGTCGCCATTAATAATAAGATACCAATCTCCTTATATACCAATACAACAGGTACTCCTTCAATCATCAACTTTCGCACAGCCTGAATATACCAACGTGCCGGAAGTATATCCGAAATCCACTGAAGTATCAACGGCATACTCTCAATAGGGAAAATCATCCCCGATAAAAGCATCGTGGGCATCATCAACATCAAACCGGAAACCAGCATGGCCGCAACCTGTGTACGCGTGACTGATGAAATCAATAAGCCCAACGCCAAGGATACGAAGATAAACAACAAAGAGACGGTTATCAACCAGAATAAACTTCCTACTACCGGAACATCCAGCACAAAGACCGAAAGTAAAAGAATTGTTATCAGATTGACAAACGACAACACAAAATAAGGCACAGCCTTTGCCAAAATAATAAATAGTGGCTTCACAGGCGAAACCAGTAATACCTCCATGGTCCCCGTCTCTTTTTCACGAACAATGGAAATCGAGGTCATCATAGCGCAAATCAGCATCAGGATCAACCCCATTACCCCCGGAACAAAGTTATAAGCACTCTTCATTTGCGGGTTATACAACAGTTTTATATCCGACGTTAAACGGGCAGCCGACATATTGGGCGGCATCATTTCCTGACCTACCATAGAAACAATTCCCGTCGCATAATTAACCTGCGAAGTCGACATATTCGGATCTGTTGCATCTACTACCAGCTGCACATGAGCATCACCCGTATAGAGATCATCAACAAAACGTTCGCTAAAAACAATCGCCATATCAACCTTATTCTTCAGAAAAGCAGCTTCCATTTCCTGGGGCGAATGAAAACGCGCGGTAACAGTGAAATATTCACTGGCGTCCAAACGATCAATTATTTTTCGTGTCACCACATCGTTAGAAGGATCGAGCACCGCCAACCGGACATTTTTCACCTCTGTACTGATGGCAAAACCGAATAGTATAATTTGTACAACCGGCATCCCCAACAAAATCAGCATGGTTCGCCGGTCACGGAAAATATGATAAAATTCCTTCTTTACAAAAGCTATAAACTGTCTCATAATCAATCTGCTTTGCGCACCGCACCGCGGGCTAATTGCTGAAAAACATCATCCATCGTTTCCGTACCGAATTGTTGCTTCAGACGGGCAGGTGTATCAAGAGCTTTAATCTGACCGTCCACCATGATAGATATCCGGTTACAATATTCCGCTTCATCCATATAATGGGTAGTGACAAACACGGTGATTCCCTGGTCGGCTGCCTGATAAATCAATTCCCAGAACTGCCTTCTCGTAGCGGGATCTACTCCACCCGTCGGCTCATCCAGAAAAACAATTCTCGGCTTATGGAAGATTGAAACTGAAAAAGCTAATTTCTGCTTCCACCCCACCGGAAGACTCTTCACCAGAGTATTCCGCTCGGCAGCAAGCCCCAGGCGATCCAACAATTCTTCTGTCTTCCGTTCTATCTCTTGCTCTTTCATCCCATAAATTCCGGCAAACAGACGGATATTCTCCCACACTTTCAAATCTTCATACAGCGAAAATTTCTGGCTCATATATCCAATATGCTTCTTTACTTGTTCAGCTTCCCGGAAAATATCATATCCTGCCACCTTTCCTATGCCTGATGTCGGTTTGCTCAATCCACAAAGCATGCGCATGGCTGTAGTCTTTCCGGCACCGTTAGCACCCAGGAAGCCAAATATCTCTCCCCGGTTCACCTGAAAGGAGATATGATCTACCGCTGTAAAATTGCCAAAACACTTTGTCAGCTGCTCCACTTCAATGACCGGAGCGGTTTCATGCCTCACCTCCTCCCGTTCCAAAGAAGGAGGACAAAGGATGGATGCAAATTGCTGAAGAATACGCTCGGGAGTATCAATTCCATGAATCTTTCCATGATTGATAAAAGCAATCCGGTCACATTGCCGGGCTTCATCCATGATAGGAGTAGAAACAACAATGGTAATACCCTGTTCCCGCAAGTTACGAAGCATTTGCCAAAATTCCTTGCGCGACACAGGATCCACTCCGGTAGTGGGTTCATCCAGGAATAAAATATCCGGTTTATGGATCAAAGCACAACTCAATGCCAGTTTCTGCTTCATACCACCCGACAAAGCCCCTGCCCTTCTTTTCCTGAACGGTTCTATCTGCTGATAGATATCTTTAATTAAATCATAGTTCTCCTGAACAGTTGTATGGAATACGGTAGCGAAAAACTCCAGATTCTCCTCTACTGAAAGATCCTGGTAAAGTGAAAAACGACCGGGCATATATCCAACCTTCGTACGAATCTGTTTATATTCTGTTGCCACATCCAGTCCGCCGATCGTGGCCGTTCCCTTATCTGCCAGCAGCAAAGTAGTCAGAATACGAAATAAGGTACTCTTACCGGCACCGTCAGGACCTATCAGCCCAAAGATCTCTCCCCGTTCTACCACAAAAGAAACCTCTTTCAGCGCTTCCACCGTTCCATAGCTCTTGCCGACTTCTTTCACAACCACTATGGGTACATCCTTCTCCATCTCCCTGACTTTAATTTTTAATCTTCATTCTTTAATTTTACTCCGCCATACATACCAATCTTCAACGCTCCGTCATTCTTCACCGCAATCTTCACTGCATATACCAGATTAGCACGTTCATTCTTCGTCAGAATTGTTTTTGGAGTGAATTCCGAACGATCGGAAATCCAGGTCACTTCCCCCGGATAAGCTTTCTGCTCCGAGTTGCCATAGTCAGCATACACAGTCACTTGATCTCCCAGTTTCACTTGCGACAACTGTTCGGAAGTGATGTAAGCCCTTAAATACATACGATCCACTTCGCCCACCTTAAATAAAGGCTTGCCTATCGCCGCCAATTCACCGGCTTCCGCATATTTAGCCAATACTGTACCTGCGATAGGTGACTGAACATGACATTTAGCTAACTGATCCTCCACTTGCGCTACCTGTATAGCAACCGAATTGCCTTGTTCTGTAAGGCTATTCGTACTATTACGCAACGATGATTCCTGTGCAACGAGCTGCCGTTCGAGTAATTTGACTTGCGCGTCCCAATCATCCAGTTGCTTCTGATTGGCCGCACCTGCAGCAAGCAAGTTTTCCACCCGTTTCCTCTCACGCTCTGCCGTGACAATTTGCTGTTTGGTAGCGGCAATCTGTTTGGCAAGATCAGGACGCTGGTTTTCTACTGATTTCATACTGGCTTCCAATTGCAGTTTCTTTAAATACAATTGTACCGTATCTACCAACCCGATCTCCTCACCCGCTTCCAGCTTTGTACCCTCTTCTACTTCCAGTCGTAGCAATTTTCCGGCAGCCTCGGCGGACACTATTACTTCCGTAGCTTCAAATGTACCGGTTGCGTCATAATCAGGTGTTCCATTTCCACAGGCAGATAACATCATCAGCGTTATCCCCCACATTCCTATTTTTGTTATTCTTTTCATATCCGGAGAAGTTATATTAATCATTTATTGTATATTTCAATTGATAAATTCCCATTAACCGTTGAATCTCATGTATGGCTTTCGACTGACGCGCCAAGCTCTCATTAGTCAGTTCACGTAACATTTCAGTCACGGTCAATGTTCCATTTGCCACCTTTGCTTCGGCAGCTTTACGGATATTTGTACGCAACCGGATTATTTCGTCATCATCCCGCATTTGCTTCTCCAAAGAATGGATAGCCTGATCCTGCTGCGTCATTTCCAGTCTTGTATTGAAAAGGAATACATCCCGGTTATTATCCAGTTGCTGTCTTTTCTTCTCGATCACCCGACGGTCATTTTTCAAAGTATACAGACTACCAAAATTCCATGAAAGCCGGACACCTGCCATATAATAAGGAGAAAATTCATTCTTCAGCATATCCAATCCGGGATTTCCGTATGCCCCCTGCACAAACAGTCCGAACTGCGGAAGATGACGCACATTCAAAGCCTTCTCCTGCACTTGCAGTCCGGCTCCCTGTGCATCAAACAAAGCCAACTCCGGCCGACGAATCTCACTGACAGCCGAAACCGTACTTTGAGGTACAGGTTTCTCCAGCACCGTCTCCGGAGACAGTGCTTCTCCTACCAACAGCGAAAGCATTTTCAAATAAGCTGCCCGTGATGATACTAAATCAATTCTTTTCTGTTTTGTATTCAACTGCTCCACTTTCACTGCATCCAAATCAGCTTGATTGGCTATTCCATTTTCCACATAAGCAGTAATCTGACGATAATTTCTCTCTAACTCATCTTGTAACAATGTATTCTGTTTGATTTGCTCGTCCAGCAGGAGAATTCCAAAATAAAGATCATTCACGCGGTCATTCAGCGCATACATATCTACATTCAGTTTTTCTTTCTCCACTTCAGCCTCTGCAATCGTCTGCTTCTTCTGCATACGGATTCCTCCCCCGTCCCATATCTTCTGTTGCAACTCCAACATGACCTGATATTGGTCTTTGGGCAATCCTTTTAAATCTACTCCGGGAAGTTTTACCGGAATTTCTGTGACATCACTTTGATAAGAGGCCTTAGCCGAAAGAGCAAATTGAGGTAAATATCCCTTGGCTGCATTTTCCAGATTATATTCCTTTGTCTTCTCCACTAAACCATACTGATGTACCAGCGGATAATTGTCCTGCGTCTTCCGCTGACATTCTTCCAATGTTATCTGCGCATACGCTCCTGCTACATACAGTAAAAAGGAGAAACTGAAAATCATTCTTTTCATATCCATTATTTCTTTGGTTTCTTCGAAAGACAAAGATAGGGATTTCCTGAATACAGTCACTCTCTATGAGTTGGCAAAATGTTCTGAAGAGATAATGGATAAAATGATGAGAAAAATTAAAGAAAAAGTAGCCTAAAATTGCTTTTATGTAATTTATAAGTTACCTTTGTAAAATGAAAGTAAGAGAAGTCATAACATATAAAGAATATTTTGATGATTTTTTCAAGAAACAACCACAGAAGGTTCGCGATAAAATCATCAAAGTGCTAGATATTATCGAGCAGATAGACCGAATCCCAACGACATATCTAAAATACATAGAAGGTACTAATGGACTATTTGAGGTTCGCGTGCAACTAGGCAATAATATCTTCCGCATTTTTTGTTTCTTTGACGGTAATAAATTGGTTGTTTTGTTAAGTGGCTTTCAGAAAAAGACACAAAAAACACCACCAGAAGAAATAAAAAGAGCAGAACGGCTTATGACCGACTATTATAAAGAAAAAGAAAAGGAGATTTTAGAATGAATACAAAGACATTAGACCAAATTAAAAATGAGTATTACGGTGAAGTTGGAGCACCGGAACGAGACAGGCTTGAGCGAGAACTTGAGGCTTTGCGCATTGGCTTTAAGATACGAAGTGCCAGAGAAAAATTAGAGATGACACAAGCAGAGCTTGCAAGTCGCATTGACAAGAAACGTACATTCATATCAAAAGTTGAAAACGATGGAGAAAATATTACTCTCAAAACATTATTTGATATTGTAGAACGTGGACTTGGTGGAAAATTAAATATCGAAGTGCAATTATAAAAATAATGCCGGAGTGCTTAACTCCGGCTTTCAATTGAATATCAAACGAATGACAGGAATGACACCACACGAATATCAGCAAACGAAATAATCTTTATTTCGAGAACTCTTTAATCCGTTGTTCCTCTTCCAATTTACAAATCAGTAATGTATTATCTTTCTCCGCGATGATATATCCATCCAGTCCTTGAACGACAACTCGTTTTTCTTCGCTGGCATGCACAATACAATTCTTACTGTCATACAAACGTATATCGGTTCCTACAGTAGCATTTCCCGATTTATCCTGTGGCAAAAGACCGCGAAGTGCTCCCCATGTGCCTAAATCCGACCAGCCGAAAGAAGCCGGTAACACGTAAATCGCTTCTGCTTTTTCCATCACCGCATAGTCGATAGAAATACTTTCGCAAGTCGGGAATAACTTTTTGATTGTTTCATTTTCTTTTTCCGTATAGAAATCCGGGAAAATACGGTCAAAAATCTGTGCGATACCCGGAGCATATACACGCATCACGGAAGTGATAGTACGCACGTTCCACACAAAGATTCCCGCATTCCAGAAGTAATTACCTTCCACCAAATACTTTTCAGCTGTCTCTTTATCGGGTTTTTCCTTGAATGCGTCTACTGTATAAATTTCTTTATCTGTTTGAAGCTGGTTGGCAGCAGCAATATATCCGTAGCCTGTCTCCGGACGAGTCGGCCGAATACCTATTGTGACAATAGCACTGCTATCATCCGTAAAACGAAGTGCTTTCTCCATCACTCTACGGAACTCGCCCGTATCGATGACTAATGCATCCGAAGGAGTTACTACAATATTAGCACGGGGATGCTTCTTTTTGATTTTCCAACAAGCAAATGCGATACAAGGTGCAGTATTTCGTGCACAAGGTTCCGCTAAAATATTACTTTCCGGAATTTCCGGCAACTGCTCCCGAACAATATCAATGTATTTTTCAGAAGTTACCACCCACATATTTTCTCTGGGGCAAACACCATCAAACCGGTCTGCCGTCAATTGAATCAGTGACCGGCCACATCCCATTACATCAATAAATTGTTTAGGACATTCCGGAGTGCTCATCGGCCAGAAACGGCTCCCTATGCCACCAGCCATTATTACAACATGATTATCCATACCTATTATCCTCCTGTAAAAAAATACTATTTTAAATAAGCGCGCAAGTTACATTAAAATGTCCAAAACAGCAAATAAAGACCAAGAGTATTTAATTTTCCAACTGAATAATCGAAAAATTGTATTTCTACAATAATAAACAAAGGCCGCTCTCGAATAATAAGAACGACCTTTGTCTTTTCATTTCAATAGACTATAATCATCTTATTTATATTCTGCCCAGCTCTTGATAGCTATATCATCCACACTCATCGTACAGAAGGCATTGATAAATGCACTAGCCAGACGAGCGTTCGTAATCAACGGAATATTTAAATCAATAGCGGCACGACGGATTTTATACCCATTACTTAATTCTCCGGCAGTCAAGTTCTTTGGTATATTGACTACCATATCTATTTCCTTACTATGAAGCATCTCCAACGCCTGCGGATGTCCCTCTTCACTCGGCCAATAAACATGAGTACTCTCAATACCGCTCTCGGCAAGCGCTTTATGTGTACCGCCCGTCGCAAAGAGTTTATATCCCTTATTCACCAACATACGGGCTGCATCCATCATATCCGCTTTTTGCTTCATGGTACCCGTGGAAAGCAAGATATTCTTCTTCGGAATACGATAGCCTACAGAAAGCATTGCTTTCAATACAGCACAAGAAGTATCCATACCAATACAACCTACTTCACCGGTGGAAGCCATATCTACTCCCAACACCGGGTCGGCTTTCTGCAAACGGTTGAAAGAGAACTGTGAAGCTTTGATTCCCACATAGTCCAATTCGAAAAGATTCTTTTCCGGTTTTTCGACAGGCAGGCCAAGCATAACTTTGGTTGCCAGTTCAATAAAGTTGATCTTCAGTACCTTGCTGACAAATGGGAAAGAACGACTAGCACGCAAGTTACATTCAATCACCTTGATATCATTGTCTTTTGCCAAATACTGAATATTAAACGGACCGGAGATATTCAAAGCCTTGGCAATCTCACGGCTGATACGCTTAATACGACGAACAGTTTCTACATATAGCTTCTGTGGCGGGAACTGAATAGTCGCGTCACCGGAGTGTACTCCCGCAAATTCGATATGCTCACTAATAGCGTATGCCACAATTTCGCCATTCTGCGCCACGGCATCCATTTCTACTTCCTTGGCATGTTCAATAAACTGACTTACTACTACCGGATGTTTTTTCGAGACATTGGCTGCCAGTTTCAGGAAACGTTCCAGTTCTTCCTGATTGGAACAAACATTCATTGCAGCTCCCGAAAGCACGTATGACGGACGGACAAGTACAGGAAAACCTACTTCTTCAACAAACTCCTGAATGTCATCCATAGATGTTAATTCACGCCAACGGGGCTGATCCACACCGATACGGTCGAGCATAGCAGAGAATTTCTCACGGTCTTCAGCGTTGTCAATGCTCTTGGCACTTGTGCCAAGGATATTGATATGCTGTGCATCCAAACGCAAAGCCAAGTTATTCGGAATCTGACCACCGGTAGATACAATTACCCCATGCGGATTCTCCAGTTCCAGAATATCCATCACACGTTCAAAAGTCAATTCGTCAAAGTACAAGCGATCGCACATATCGTAGTCCGTAGATACAGTTTCAGGATTATAGTTAATCATCACGCTGCGCCATCCTTCTTTACGAATAGTATTTAAAGCCTGCACACCGCACCAGTCAAATTCTACGGAAGAACCGATACGATAAGCACCAGACCCTAATACGACAATGGATTTATGGTCGCCCAAGTAATGAACATCATTTGCCACACCGCTATAAGTAAGATACAGATAATTGGTTTGTGCCGGATATTCGGCTGCCAAAGTATCGATCTGCTTCACTACCGGAAGAATACCCGCCTCTTTACGATGTTTGCGGACATAAAGAATACCATCCTCCATATCACCTTCGTAGCCGATGGCACGTGCAACCTGGAAATCAGAGAAACCTTGAACCTTGGCTTTACGAAGCAGTTCGTTTGGCAGATCGGCAATCTGTTTGTGATTATTTCCCCAGCTATGCAGTTCTTCGGAAGTCTGCATGATATTCATCAATCTCTGAAGGAACCATTTATCAATCTTAGTCAGTTCGTGTACCTGATCGATGGTGTAGCCGGCACGAAAAGCCTTCGAGATAACAAAAATACGTTTATCAGTCGGTTCGCGCAAAGCCTTGTCGATGTCGGAAATAACTAGCTCCTTATTTTCTACAAATCCGTGCATTCCCTGCCCGATCATGCGGAGCCCTTTCTGGATAGCTTCTTCAAAAGTACGACCGATAGCCATCACCTCACCGACAGATTTCATAGAAGATCCCAATTCTTTATCTACACCGTGGAACTTACCCAAATCCCAACGTGGAATCTTACATACAACATAGTCCAGTGCCGGTTCGAAAAAAGCAGAAGTAGTCTTTGTTACAGAGTTCTTCAGGTCGAAGAGTCCGTAACCCAGTCCCAATTTGGCCGCAACGAAAGCCAGCGGATAACCCGTTGCCTTAGATGCCAAAGCCGATGAACGGGAAAGACGGGCATTTACTTCAATCACCCGATAATCTTCGGATTCGGGGTCGAAAGCATATTGCACATTACATTCGCCCACAATACCGATGTGGCGGATGATACGTATTGCCAGTTCCCGAAGTTTATGATATTCTTTGTTAGTAAGCGTTTGTGACGGAGCAATAACGATAGATTCACCGGTATGAATACCCAGCGGGTCGAAGTTTTCCATATTACAAACTGTGATACAGTTGTCGAAACGGTCGCGCACCACTTCATATTCCACTTCTTTCCAACCACGAAGAGATTTTTCCACCAATACCTGCGGAGAGAAAGAGAACGCTTTTTCTACAAGAATATCCAGTTGCTCTTCGTTATCACAGAAACCGGAGCCCAAGCCACCCAATGCATACGCAGCACGAACAATTACGGGATACCCCAGTTCTTTTGCTGCGCGACGCGCAGCTTCCGCATTTTCTACGGCTTCACTCTTAATGGTCTTTACATTGATTTCATTCAATTTCTGAACGAAAAGTTCACGATCCTCGGTATCCATAATGGCTTGTACCGGGGTACCAAGTACTTTCACATTATATTTTTCAAGAATACCTTCTTTGTACAATGCCACTCCACAGTTCAAGGCTGTCTGACCACCGAACGCCAGCATAATGCCTTCCGGTTTTTCTTTCTGAATCACTTTCTCTACGAAATACGGAGTCACCGGGAGGAAGTAGATTTGATCCGCCACTCCTTCGGACGTCTGTACCGTAGCAATATTAGGATTGATAAGAATCGTTTCAATGCCTTCTTCTTTCAAAGCTTTGAGTGCCTGCGAACCGGAATAGTCAAACTCACCGGCCTCACCGATCTTCAGGGCACCGGAACCCAACAGCAATACTTTCTTTATATTTTCTTTCATTGATTCTACTTTCTGGTTCATCACAGATTACACAGATTAACACAGATTTTTTATAATCCGTGATGAATATGGGTTATAATAGTTTTACAAATTCGTCGAACAGGAATTCCGTATCCGTAGGTCCACTCGCTGCTTCCGGATGGAATTGTGCAGAAAACCAAGGGTTTCTTTTATGCTTGATTCCTTCGTTAGAGCCATCATTCATATTAATAAATAACGGTTCCCAATCTGCACTCAACGTATTATTGTCTACGGCATAACCGTGATTTTGCGAAGTGATGAAGCAACGTTCAGTGCCTACCATACGCACCGGTTGGTTGTGGCTACGGTGACCGTATTTCAATTTATAAATCTTGGCTCCTCCCGCTTTCGAAAGCAGTTGGTTACCCATACAGATTCCGAAGATAGGCAGTTTCTCGTTTGACATTGCCTTGCGGATATTCTGCACCGCAGCATCACAGGTATCCGGATCCCCCGGTCCGTTGGAAATAAACAGTCCGTCAAATTCGAGTCCGTTATAATCATAATCCCAAGGAACACGAATCACCTCAACATTACGTTTCAGCAGACAACGAATGATATTAGTCTTCACACCGCAATCTACCAGGACAACTTTTTTTAATGAAGAATGAGGAATGAAGAATGAAGAATTAGCTGCGCTGTGGCTGCTTGTTCCACTAGGGAAATAATGAATAATTTCTTTACAGGAAACCTGGTCTACATAGTTTATATCGCTATAAGACGGAAATTCTTCATTCTTCATTCTTAATTCTTCATTTTCAAATACTATTTTCCCCATCATTACTCCATGTTCACGAAGAACTTTCGTCAGCTCGCGTGTATCAATGCCCGTGATACCAGGAACCTTTTCGCGTTTCAACCAGTCACCGAGGCTCTCCACAGCGTTCCAATGGCTGTATTCATAAGAATAGTCACTTACGATAATCGCTTCCGCGTGGATCTTCTCACTTTCCATGAAAGTGGCAAGTCCATTCGGCTCGATAGTAAAAGGAGGAACACCGTAGTTACCTACCAAAGGATAGGTAAGCGTCATCAACTGTCCGGCGTATGAAGGGTCAGTGAGGCTCTCCGGGTATCCGGTCATGGCAGTATTAAACACTACTTCGCCCGCCACCGGCTTCTCGTAGCCAAACGACTTACCGGAAAACCGGCTCCCGTCGTCAAGGATTAATGTCACATTTCTCATTCTTATTATTGAATCGTTGTATGGTTGTTAGAATTGATACATTTGTTCTATATAGTCGATGAACGCCCGGTTCACCATTTTCACACCACCCGGTGTAGGGTAGTTACCGCTAAAATACCAGTCGCCTTTATGATGCGGACAAGCCTCGTGCAATCCCTCCAACGGTTGATAGACGATTTCCACTTTCGCCTTGGTTCCCTTGGGTGTCAGCAGTTCCACCATTTTGGCAGAGATTTCCTCATCAGTGAACGGAGCATAAATGTCTTTCACATAGTTTACCATCTGCTCTTTCGGCAGTCCTACCTGCTCTTTCGATTTACGGTAGGCGGCCGCAATCACATCTTTCATATCCCGTTCCTTTAAAAGTTCGACAGCAGCCCTGAAGGCGATAAACTCGCTCATCTTTGCCATATCAATACCGTAATAGTCAGGATAACGCACCTGCGGAGAAGAAGATACAATGACAATCTTCTTCGGACCGAGACGGTCGAGAATACCGATAATACTTTGTTTCAGCGTAGTGCCACGCACAATGCTGTCATCGATAATCACCAGATTATCAACACCGGGTACAAGACTTCCGTATGTAATATCATACACATGGGCAGCCAAATCATTACGACTGTTTCCTTCGGCGATGAACGTACGGAGCTTAATATCCTTGATTGCCACCTTTTCGCTGCGAATACGACGGGAAAGAATAACTTCCAATTCCTCCATATTCGGGTTATGCCCCAATGCAGCGATCTGCTGCACTTTCTCCTCATTCAAGTAATCATCCAGTCCCTGCAACATTCCGTAGAAAGCAACCTCCGCAGTGTTGGGAATAAAAGAGAAGACCGTATGATCGATGTCATTATTGATTGCTTTCAGTATTTTCGGAACCAACTTTTCGCCCAGCCGTTTCCTTTCTTTATAAATATCGACGTCACTGCCACGGGAGAAATAGATACGTTCGAAGGAACAAGCCTGATTTTCACGCGGCTTATTGATTTGCGAAGTACGTATCTTACCCTCTTTGCTAATCAGCAATGCCTGCCCCGGTTGCAGTTCCTTGATTTCCTCAAACGGAACATTCAAAGCTGTCTGGATAACCGGACGTTCGGAAGCAAGAACAGCTATCTCGTCATCCTGATACCAAAATGCAGGCCGGATGCCCCACGGGTCACGGATAGCGAAAGATTCACCGCTTCCGGTCAATCCGCAAATAACATACCCCCCATCCCATTCGCGACTGGAAGTACGCAGTACGTTTGCCAAATCAATATGTTCTTCTATATAATGCGTGATGCCCATGCCCGTAAGCCCTTCGGCTTCGGCAAGATTGAATACACGCTCCACTTCACGGTCAAGACGGTGTCCCACCTGTTCCAACATGATATATGTATCGGCATATTTACGCGGATGCTGGCCAATGGCAGTGATACGGGCAAATATTTCGTCCACATTCGTCATATTGAAATTTCCGCAAAGAGCGAGATTCTTGGCACGCCAGTTATTTCTTCTTAAGAATGGATGCACGTATGAGATTCCGGATTTTCCCGTAGTGGAATAACGAAGATGCCCCATATATACTTCCCCGGCAAAAGGCAGAACTCGTTTGGCATACGCAGCATCATGCAACTGTTCGGGAGTGAGCTCCTTAAAATTGTTTTGAACATTTTCAAAAATCTCCGTAATAGCTCCGGAGCCTAAAGCACGTTCACGAAACATATATTCTTCACCCGGATTTGCTTCCAGTTTCACACATGCCAGTCCCGCACCTTCCTGTCCACGGTTATGTTGTTTCTCCATCAACAGGTAGAGCTTATTAAGACCGTACATCCATGTTCCGTACTTTTTCTCGTAATACTCCAACGGTTTAAGCAAGCGTATCATGGCAACGCCACATTCATGTTTCAATTGTTCCATCTATACTATTTACGATTTGACGATTTACTATTTACGATTTAAATTACCACCTGCCAATCAAACAACTTACTATCTATCATTGATTCTTCAATCGTAAATCGTAAATAGTAAATTGTCTAATTGTAAATCACATTACTCCACCGTTACCGACTTCGCCAGATTTCTCGGCTGGTCTACATCCATCCCCTTACATACCGCAATGTGATAAGCAAGAAGTTGGAGAGGTACCGTAGTTATTAACGGATCGAGACACTCTATTGTTTCAGGAAGTTCGATACTACAATCGGCAATCTTGCTGATAACCGTATCTCCCTTCGTAACGAACGCAATCACTTTTCCCTTCCTCGCCTTGATCTCCTGAATATTACTTAGCACTTTTTCGTACAGTCCATTCTGCGTAGCAATCACCACTACCGGCATTTCCGCGTCAATCAAGGCAATCGGTCCGTGCTTCATCTCGGCAGCCGGATAACCTTCGGCGTGAATATACGATATTTCTTTCAATTTCAATGCACCTTCCAAGGCAACAGGATAACTATATCCGCGTCCCAGGTAAATAAAGTTATGCGCATACGTGAAAGTTTTCGATAATTCCGCCAGGGTATCATTCAGTTTCAGCACTTCTTTCATCTTCTCCGGAATATGATTTAATTCCTGTACTATTGAAAGATAATGCCGTTCGTCAATTGTTCCTTTCGCTTTGGCAAGCGTCAATGCCAGCATTGCCAACACAGTGACCTGTCCGGTAAACGCTTTGGTGGAAGCGACTCCGATTTCCGGACCTACGTGGATATACGAACCGGTGTGAGTGGCACGGGGAATAGAAGACCCGATAGCATTGCAAATACCATATATAAATGCTCCGCGGCTTTTTGCCAATTCCACAGCAGCCAAAGTATCCGCAGTCTCACCGCTTTGGGAGATTGCTATCACTACATCCTGTCCGTCAATCACCGGATCACGGTAACGGAATTCGGAAGCATACTCCACTTCCACCGGTATGCGGCAGAAACTTTCAATCAGATGTTTTCCAATCAGTCCGGCATGCCAGGAAGTTCCGCAGGCAACAATAATAAACCGCTTGGCATTCAGTAGCTTTTCCCGATGATCGATCACAGCGGAAAGTACCACATTGTCTGCTTCCACATTGATACGTCCGCGCATACAATCATGAATACAATCGGGCTGTTCGAAAATCTCTTTCAACATAAAATGCGGATATCCCCCTTTTTCCAGCTGGCCGAGATTAAGCTCCACCTTTTTAATTTCAGGTGTCATTTCAACATTACTCAAGTTAACCACCTTCAATTCTTTTCCCAGATGGAGAACAGCAATTTCTCCGTCTTCCAGATAAACCACCTTATCTGTATATTCTACAATCGGAGTGGCATCCGAAGCAAGGAAGAACTCGTCCGCTCCAATCCCCACTACCAGCGGGCTGCTCTTACGGGCAGCAATAATCTCATCGGGATGCTCTTTATCAAGAATCGCAATCGCATAGGCACCAATCACTTCTCCCAACGCCAATTGAACGGCTGTCAACAAACTGACTTGATTAGTGACTTTCATGTATTCTATTAATTGAACAAGGACTTCGGTATCTGTACTACTTTTAAAAATATAGCCTTTGGCTTGAAGTTTTTCTTTGAGAACGGCGTAGTTTTCAATAATACCGTTATGAATGAGAGCGAGCTTTTCGGAAGAAGAGTAATGAGGGTGGGCGTTAGCGGAACAAGGTTCCCCGTGAGTAGCCCAACGAGTATGGGCAATTCCGATTGTACCGGAAATATCTTTTTGTGTGACGAAATTTTCAAGATCGGAGACTTTTCCTTTCGTCTTATACACATTTAACTGTCGGTCATCACTGATGATTGCTACCCCCGCGCTATCATATCCACGATACTCCAGTCGCTTCAGCCCTTTTATAAGGATAGGGTAGGCTTTTCGTTTACCAATATAGCCTACTATTCCACACATATTATGATATTTTTATTTCGACTGCAAATATACACATTACAAATAACATAAAGACAACAAAAAGCATATTTATTTGACAGAAACGCATAAAAAAGTTGTAAACACATCAAAAAGTTAAATAATATATTATTTTTAGCTCAAAAAGAAACAAATTACAATTAACTCACCATTAACCTAAAAGAGCTAACAAATTAAAAGTAAATATCCTTCTTTTAATTACAAATTAGAAGAAGACAGGCTCTTCTTTTAATTTCGCGTTACAGAAAACTTGTATTTTACTGTCATTTTGAAATTAAACCACTAACTTTGCCGAACAAATTGACACTTCAATTAGGTATTATCATACAATAAAGCTAGTAAGAATGAAGAAACAAGAACTTTTTAACAACGTAACAGAAGGATCCCCTTACCAACGACAGCCCAAACAGATGGGCTTGTACAATGCGGCATACGAACACGATGCCTGCGGTGTTGGTATGCTGGTAAACATTCATGGAGAAAAGTCACACGACATTGTTGAGTCGGCTTTAAAGGTATTAGAGAACATGCGCCACCGCGGCGCCGAAGGTGCGGATAACAAAACCGGCGACGGTGCAGGTATCATGCTGCAAATTCCGCATGAGTTTATTTTATTGCAAGGTATTCCTGTACCCGAAAAAGGACGGTACGGCACAGGATTGCTATTTTTGCCGAAAAATGAGAAAGACCAGGCAGCCATTTTAAGTATCATTATTGAAGAAATTGAAAAAGAAGGACTCACATTGATGCATCTGCGCAATGTGCCCACCTGCCCTGAAATTCTAGGAGAATCTGCTTTGGCAAACGAACCTGACATCAAGCAGGTATTTATCACCGGATTTACAGAAACGGAAACGGCCGACCGGAAGTTATATCTGATCCGGAAAAGAATCGAGAATAAGGTCAGACTGTCATCCATTCCGACAAAGGACGATTTTTATGTTGTTTCGCTTTCTACAAAAAACATTATATATAAAGGTATGCTTTCGTCGTTGCAACTGCGCAACTACTATCCGGACCTGACGAATAGCTATTTTACCAGCGGACTGGCACTAGTGCACTCCCGTTTCAGTACCAACACATTCCCTACATGGGGATTGGCACAACCATTCCGCCTTCTGGCACACAACGGTGAAATCAACACAATCCGTGGTAACCGCGGATGGATGGAAGCCCGCGAAAGCGTACTCTCCACTCCTGCCTTAGGTAATATAAAAGAACTTCGCCCGATTATACAACCGGGCATGAGCGACAGTGCTTCCCTGGATAATGTACTGGAGTTCCTGGTGATGTCGGGATTGAGCCTGCCACACGCCATGGCTATGCTCGTGCCGGAATCTTTCAACGAAAAGAATCCCATCAGCGAGGATCTGAAATCATTCTACGAATACCACTCTATCCTGATGGAACCGTGGGACGGACCGGCTGCACTTCTCTTCAGTGACGGACGATTTGCCGGAGGTATGCTCGACCGCAACGGTCTGCGCCCTGCCCGTTATCTGATTACTAAAAACGATATGATGGTAGTGGCTTCGGAAGTCGGTGTGATGGATTTCGAACCGGGAGACATCAAAGAAAAAGGTCGCTTACAGCCCGGTAAGATTTTGTTGGTGGATACGGAAAAAGGTGAAATTTATTATGATGGCGAACTGAAAAAACAGTTGGCTGAAGCCAAACCTTACCGCACCTGGTTGTCTACGAACCGAATCGAACTGGATGAACTGAAGAGCGGACGCAAAGTACCTCATCATGTAGAAAACTACGACTGTATGCTTCGCACTTTCGGCTACTCCAAAGAGGATATTGAAAAACTGATTATGCCAATGGCAAGCACCGGAGCAGAACCGATCCATTCAATGGGTAATGATACTCCGTTAGCTGTACTTTCGGATAAGCCGCAATTGCTTTACAACTATTTCCGGCAGCAATTTGCACAAGTGACCAATCCTCCCATCGACCCGCTCCGCGAAGAACTGGTAATGTCATTGACAGAATACATCGGGGCAGTCGGCATGAACATTCTGACACCCAGCGAAAGTCATTGCAAAATGGTCCGCCTGAATCATCCGATTTTGAGCAACACACAACTGGATATTCTTTGTAATATCCGCTATAAAGGTTTCAAAACAGTCAAACTGCCCATGTTATTTGAAGCAGCGAAAGGGAAAGCCGGATTGCAGGAGGCACTGAACAGCCTCTGTAAAATGGCGGAAGAATCTGTGACGGAAGGCGTAAACTACATTGTCCTGACCGACCGTGACGTGGATATTACCCATGCCGCTATTCCTTCATTGCTGGCAGTAAGCGCCGTTCATCACCATCTGATTTCAGTCGGCAAACGTGTACAAACAGCATTGATTGTAGAAAGCGGTGAAATACGTGAGGTGATGCACGCTGCGTTATTACTGGGTTTCGGAGCAAGTGCCCTGAATCCTTACATGGCATTCGCTGTTCTCGACCGCTTGGTTAAAGACAGGGATATTCAGTTGGATTATGCCACTGCTGAAAAGAATTATATCAAATCCATCTGCAAAGGCTTGTTTAAAATCATGAGTAAAATGGGGATCTCTACCATCCGCTCTTATCGTGGTGCAAAGATCTTCGAAGCCGTCGGTTTGAGCGAAGAATTGAGTAAGACCTATTTCGGTGGACTCGGTTCGCCCATCGGAGGTATTCGCTTGGAAGAAATAGCCAGAGATGCCATTGCTTTCCATGAGGAAGGATTTTCAGAAATCAAAAATAGAAATGAAGGAACACAAAGTAATTCTCCATCTTCCACTTTCAACTTTCCATTATTAAAAAACAACGGTTTGTATGCCTTCCGTAAAGACGGAGAAGAGCATGCATGGAATCCGGAAACAATCAGTACGCTGCAATTGGCTACACGGATGGGGAGTTATAAGAAGTTTAAAGAATATACTCATTTGGTAGACGAAAAAGAGAAGCCTATTTTCCTTCGTGACTTTCTGGGATTCCGTCGTAATCCGATTTCGATCGATCAGGTAGAACCGGTGAAAAACATTCTGCATCGTTTCGTCACGGGGGCCATGTCTTTTGGTTCTATCAGCAAAGAGGCTCATGAGGCAATGGCTATTGCCATGAATAAAATTCACGGACGCAGTAATACCGGTGAAGGTGGCGAGGACGCTGCCCGTTTCCAACCGCTGCCCGATGGCAGTTCCTTACGAAGTGCAATCAAGCAGGTAGCTTCCGGACGTTTCGGTGTAACAGCAGAATATCTGGTTAATGCGGATGAGATTCAGATTAAGATAGCACAGGGGGCAAAGCCGGGTGAAGGCGGACAACTTCCGGGATTTAAAGTGAATGATGTGATTGCAAAAACACGCCATTCCATTCCGGGAATTTCACTGATTTCTCCCCCACCTCATCATGATATTTATTCGATTGAGGATTTGGCACAATTAATCTTCGATCTGAAAAATGTAAATCCACAGGCCAAAATCAGTGTGAAACTGGTAGCAGAAAGCGGCGTCGGTACAATTGCCGCCGGGGTGGCAAAAGCAAAGGCGGACCTGATTGTCATCTCCGGTGCTGAAGGGGGAACAGGTGCTTCTCCAGCTTCTTCTATCCGTTATGCGGGCATCTCACCGGAATTGGGATTGAGCGAGACACAACAAACATTGGTTTTGAACGGACTTCGTGGTCAAGTAGTTCTGCAAGCCGACGGACAACTGAAAACCGGACGTGACATCATCTTAATGGCGCTAATGGGTGCCGAAGAATATGGCTTCGCCACCTCGGCATTGATTGTATTAGGGTGTGTAATGATGCGCAAATGCCATCAGAATACTTGTCCGGTGGGAGTTGCCACACAGAATGAGGAATTACGTAAACGCTTTCATGGGCGTAGTGAATATTTGGTAAATTTCTTCACATTCCTGGCGCAGGAGGTCCGCGAGCATTTGGCCGAAATGGGATTCACCAGGATGGATGATATTATCGGGCGCACAGACTTGATCGAACGCAAATCCGTTGCCAACGACCCGAATCCGAAACATGCGTTAATCGACTTCACCAAATTGCTGGCACGCATTGATAACAACGCGGCTATCCGCCATGTCATCGATCAGGATCATGGTGTTTCTACTGTAAAGGATGTAACCCTCATTGATGCAGCACAGGAAGCTATTGAACATGAGAAAGAGATTTCTTTAGAATATACGATTGCCAATACAGACCGTGCAATAGGTGCGATGCTATCCGGAGTGATTGCCAAGAAATACGGTGCCAAAGGATTGCCGGAACATACGCTGAATGTGAAGTTCAAAGGCTCGGCAGGTCAGTCTTTCGGGGCTTTTCTCGTACCGGGAGTTAACTTTAAACTGGAAGGTGAAGCGAACGATTATCTGGGTAAAGGATTGAGCGGCGGACGCATCTCCGTATTGCCCCCTATCCGCAGCAACTTCGAAGCCGAAAAGAATACAATTGCTGGTAATACCTTGCTTTATGGAGCAACAAGCGGTGAAGTATATATCAACGGTCGTGTAGGAGAACGTTTCGCAGTTCGTAACTCCGGTGCAGTTGCCGTAGTGGAAGGTGTAGGCGACCATTGTTGCGAATACATGACGGGAGGTCGTGTGGTAGTCCTCGGACAAACCGGACGTAACTTTGCAGCCGGTATGAGTGGCGGTGTGGCTTACGTATGGAACAAGGATGGCAACTTCGATTATTTCTGCAACATGGAAATGGTGGAACTGTCACTCATCGAAGAAGCCAGCTACCGGAAGGAGCTACACGAACTAATCCGCCAACATTATCTGTACACAGGCTCAAAACTAGCCCGTACCATGCTTGACAACTGGAATCATTATGCAGAACAGTTCATCCAAGTAGTACCCATCGAATACAAAAAAGTATTGCAGGAGGAACAGATGAGAAAATTACAACAAAAAATTGCAGACATGCAAAGAGACTATTAGATTTACAATTTGACTATTTACAATTTACTATTTGAATGTATAGTCTGTAAATAGTCAAATAGCAAATGACAAGATAGTCTAAAAATAGTAAATAGTAAATCGTCAAATAGTAAATAACAAGATGGGAGATCCTAAAGCATTTCTAAATATACCTCGACAAGAGGCGGGATACCGCCCTGTAAACGAGCGAATCGCTGACTATAGTCAGGTAGAACAGACTTTGAATACAAACAGCCGTAAATTGCAGGCGTCACGCTGTATGGATTGCGGCGTACCTTTCTGTCATTGGGCATGCCCGATAGGAAATAAACAACCGGAATGGCAGGATGCATTATACAGGGGAAAATGGAAGGAGGCATACGAAGTATTGTCGTCTACTTGCGATTTTCCGGAATTTACGGGACGTATTTGTCCTGCTCTTTGCGAGAAATCGTGTGTGTTGAAACTTTCCTGCGATCAGCCGGTGACTATTCGCGAGAATGAAGCAGCTATCGTGGAAGCGGCTTTTCGTGAAGGATATATACAGGTAAAGACGCCGAGAAGAAACGGAAAGAAAGTGGCGGTGATTGGTGCGGGTCCTGCCGGATTGGTAGTGGCTAATCAGCTGAATTTAAAAGGATATAGCGTTACTTTATTCGATAAGGATGAAGCGCCCGGAGGGTTATTACGGTTCGGTATTCCTAATTTCAAACTGGATAAGAATGTAATTGACCGACGGATGAAGATATTGGCTGCAGAAGGAATACTGTTTGAAATGGGAGTAGAAATAGACGTCAATCATTTGCCGGAAGGATTCGACGCTTACTGCATCTGTACCGGAACGCCGACTGCACGTGATTTGAATATTACGGGACGTGAACTGAAAGGCATCCATTTCGCACTTGAAATGCTGGCACAGCAGAACAGGATTCTGGCAGGACAGACTTTCCCAAAAGATAAATTGGTGAATGCCAAAGGCAAAAAAGTACTTGTGATAGGTGGCGGAGATACCGGTTCCGACTGCATCGGAACCAGTGTGAGACAGGGAGCCGTCAGTGTCACTCAAATCGAAATCATGCCGAAACCTCCTGTCGGCTACAATCCGGCTACTCCTTGGCCACAATGGCCGGCAGTCTTCAAAACGACTTCCAGCCATGAAGAAGGTTGTACACGCCGCTGGTGCCTGGCTTCCAATCAGTTCCTCGGAAAGAATGGAAAAGTGACAGGTGTAGAAGTGGAAGAAGTGGAATGGATTCCGGCAGCAGATGGCGGACGTCCCACGATGAAACCAACAGGGAAGAAGGAAGTCATCGAAGCTGATATGGTATTATTGGCGATGGGATTCCTGAAACCGGAGCAACCGAAATTTGCAAAGAATGTATTCCTAGCCGGTGATGCCGAGACTGGCGCCAGCCTGGTGGTACGCGCCATGGCGGGAGGACGAAAGGCTGCTGCGGAAATAGATGCTTATCTAATACAATAAGTTTTGCAACAGTGTACAACAAGAAGCTCGATTACTATTATCGGTTCGTTCCATATCTGTGGAACTAAAGGATAACAGATATGGAACTAAAGGGAAACAGTTGTGGAACTAAACGATAACAATTATGGAACGAATTAAGAATAGCTAATCAGCTTCTTAGAAATAGCGAATAAACAATCAACAGATTACATTACCCCCTCTAAAAATTAAAGTTATGTGTGGAATAGCAGGTATACTCAACATCAAAGTTCAAACGAAAGAACTAAGAGATAAAGCACTGAAAATGGCCCAGAAGATCCGTCATCGCGGACCGGACTGGAGCGGAATCTATGTAGGCGGAAGTGCCATCCTGGCACACGAACGTCTTTCTATTGTCGACCCGCAGAGTGGCGGGCAGCCGTTATACTCTCCCGATCGTAAACAGGTGCTCGCCGTCAACGGTGAGATTTACAATCACCGTGATATTCGCGCTAAATATGCGGGAAAATATAACTTTCAGACCGGAAGTGACTGTGAGGTAATTCTTGCCCTTTACAAAGATAAAGGCATCCATTTTTTGGAAGATATCAGCGGTATCTTCGCTTTCGTGCTTTATGATGAGGAAAAGGATGAATTTCTGATTGCCCGCGATCCGATAGGGGTTATTCCTTTATATATAGGAAAAGATAAAGAGGGAAAAATCTACTTCGGCAGCGAGTTGAAAGCTCTCGAAGGATTTTGTGACGAATATGAAGTATTCCTTCCCGGACATTATTTCTATAGCAAAGAGGGAAAAATGAAACGTTGGTATTCGCGCGGCTGGACAGAATATGAAACCGTCAAAGAGAATGATGCACAAACCGAGGATGTGAAAGTGGCATTGGAAGAGGCTGTGCACCGCCAGTTAATGAGTGACGTACCGTATGGAGTGTTGCTTTCGGGCGGGTTGGATAGTTCCGTTATCTCTGCCATTGCCAAAAAATATGCGGCAAAACGTATAGAAACAGACGGTGCAAGCGATGCGTGGTGGCCTCAACTCCACTCTTTCGCCATCGGTCTAAAGGGTGCGCCCGATTTGATTAAAGCGCGTGAAGTAGCCGAATATATCGGTACCGTCCATCATGAGATCAACTACACCGTTCAGGAAGGTCTGGATGCTGTTCGCGATGTAATTTATTTCATCGAGACGTATGATGTAACTACTGTACGCGCTTCCACTCCCATGTATTTATTGGCGCGTGTCATCAAATCAATGGGGATCAAAATGGTGTTGAGCGGTGAAGGTGCTGATGAAGTTTTCGGGGGGTATCTGTATTTCCACAAGGCCCCTACTCCACAGGCATTTCACGAAGAAACAGTACGTAAACTTTCAAAGTTGCACATGTACGATTGCCTCCGTGCCAATAAAAGTTTGTCAGCATGGGGAGTAGAAGGACGCGTCCCTTTCCTTGATAAAGAATTTCTCGACGTGGCAATGAACCTGAACCCGAAAGCTAAAATGTGCCCCGGAAAAAACATCGAGAAACGAATTGTTCGCGAAGCCTTTGCCGATATGTTACCGGAAAGTGTGGCTTGGAGACAGAAAGAGCAGTTCAGTGACGGTGTAGGATATTCATGGATTGACACATTGAGAGAGATCACAGCAGCTGCCGTGAGCGATGAGCAAATGGAACATGCTGCCGAACGTTTCCCGATCAATACGCCACAAAACAAAGAAGAGTACTACTATCGTAGCATTTTCGAAGAGCATTTCCCCAGTGAAAGCGCAGCACGCACCGTCCCCAGCGTTCCGAGTGTAGCCTGCTCCACAGCAGAAGCTCTGGCATGGGATATTGCTTTCAGGAATCTGAATGAACCTAGTGGACGTGCAGTGAAAGGAATACATGAAGAGGCCTATACCTGATTAATAAAAGAGTGACAAACTCCTTTTGTGCAAACTATCAGACGTGTCCGGAGAATGTTTTTATGACAGACAGTCTTATTTTTGACACTCTTTTGTAGCATTTCTATTCTAAAATCCCAAGGATTAACGCAGATTAGCATATTATCGGCTGATTTGCGTTATCTTTTTTATAATTTTGAGGCCAAACCCAATTAAATCTATCAAACTTTTAAAAGATCAAACAAATGAATTTAAAAAAAATGATGATGGCTTCTGCCCTTCTAATGGCTGCTTGTTGTATGCAGGCACAGACAAAAGTGATAGCTCACCGCGGTTTCTGGAAAACTCCGGGATCATCGCAGAACAGTATTTCATCACTTCTAAAAGCAGATTCCATCGGTTGTTACGGTTCAGAATTTGACGTATGGATCGCGAAGGATAACAAGCTGGTGGTTAACCATGATCCTGTATATAAGATGAGGCCGATGGAATATTCCAAAGGTGATGCACTGACCGGACTTAAATTATCCAACGGAGAAAACTTACCCAGCCTGGAACAGTATCTGGAAACCGGAAAAAACTGTAAAACCCAATTGATTCTCGAACTGAAAGCACATAGCAACAAGAAACGTGAGACTAAAGCGGTGCAAGGAATCATTGCCATGGTGAAGAAAATGGGACTGGAAAACCGTATGGAATATATCACGTTCTCTCTACATGCCATGAAAGAGTTTATCCGTTTGGCTCCTGCCGGTACTCCGGTATATTACCTTAACGGAGAATTGTCTCCCAAAGAGCTGAAAGAACTTGGTGCTGCCGGTCTGGACTATCACATGGGAGTGATCAAGAAACACCCCGAATGGATCAAAGAAGCTCACGACCTCGGCTTGAAAGTCAACGTATGGACAGTAGACGAAGTAGAAGATATGAAATGGCTGATCGAACAAAAGGTAGATTTCATCACCACTAACGAACCGGTCATCTTACAAGAAGAACTTAAAAAGCTTCAATAAGAAAAAATATTCACATATTAAAGAATTTAATATCTGGCTTTAAGGAAACGGAATCTTCCTTTAAAAGAAACAGATTGTTTCTCGGTGTCAAACGGGTGTTTCCTTTAAAAGGAAACACCCGTTTCTTTAAATGAAAAACATTCTTCCATAACATTCTTAATATCAACACTTAAAAAACATCAACCTCTTACCCAAAAAAGAAAAGAGTCCTTTTTATGAATACCAATAAAAGATTACAGACAATTCATTGAAAATCATCCAATACCTCTTTTAATTCTTCTACCGTAAGCTCTCCTACCTGTCTCCAAAGTTCATGACTCTTATGCAATAGAAGGAAAGCCGGTACTGTTTCTACATTATGAGCATCAGCAATTGCTCTATTCTCTTCTGCATTCACTCTAATCAATTCCACAGTTCTCTTTTCGTAAGTTCGAAGCACAGGCCCTATCCACTCATAATGAGGGGACCAATCGGCATAGAACACCACCAACACCAAATGGTTGGTTTTAATAGCTGTTTCTAGTTGTTTCTCTATATTCATATCGCTACGTTTTTATATTAATGATAGTGCTAAAACAATGAATACAGAAAAAGGTTCTTCAAAACACTCCGCGAACAATATGATAGAGAAATAAGGATTTTCACTTTCATATCGTCAAAAGAAAAAAGATATATTTCTTGTTTTTATAACTGGTTTTATGGATTATCAGGGCTAAATATTCTTCATATATAATGGAAGGATATGCAAAACAATTCGCTCAAATAACAGTTTATTAATATATAGATATATATAATTTCAAATTATAACTAAACACAGTCATATCAAAGGCGATTATAAGTTATAAGAAAATAAATAGATATTAGACATGCTTTTTAATAAAATATAAAGCAAAAAGTCATACCTTTGCATTGCAATAAAACAAAAGGATACAACAACCAATAAATACCAATCAAAATGACAACAAAAACCAAGTTTACCAAAATGCATGGAGCAGGAAATGACTACATATATGTAGACACGACCAGATATCCGATAGCAGACCCTGAAAAGAAGGCAATCGAATGGAGCAAGTTTCATACAGGAATCGGAAGCGATGGACTTATATTGATTGGTGTCTCTGATAAAGCGGATTTCAGTATGCGTATTTTCAATGCCGACGGTTCGGAAGCAATGATGTGTGGCAATGGTAGCCGCTGCGTAGGCAAATATGTATATGAATACGGATTGACTGATAAAACAGAAATAACTTTGGATACACTATCGGGAATTAAAATTCTGAAATTGCAGGTAGAGGGAAAAATAGTCAGTACAGTCACCGTAGATATGGGCAGTCCGCAAGAAACAGGAGAGATTGATTGGGGAAAGAAATATCCTTTCCAATCTACTAAAGTATCAATGGGTAATCCTCATCTTGTCACATTTATTGATGACATTACCCGAATTAATCTGCCGGAAATCGGTCCTGAACTGGAGAATCATCCTCTCTTTCCCGACAGAACGAATGTAGAGTTTGCACAGATCGTCGGTAAAGACACCATACGAATGAGAGTATGGGAAAGAGGATCGGGAATTACTCAAGCTTGCGGGACAGGTGCCTGCGCCACAGCAGTAGCCGCCTTCATCAACGGACTTGCAGGAAGAAAAAGTGATGTGATAATGGATGGAGGGACAGTTACCGTCGAATGGGATGAAACCTCCGGACATATATTAATGACCGGACCGGCAACCAAGGTTTTCGATGGGGAAATTGTTGAAAAAGTTGAGAGTTGAGAATAAATAGTAATAGAAACTTAAAACAATAACAATATGGCATTAGTAAACGAGCATTTTTTAAAATTACCAGGAAGTTATTTATTCTCGGATATAGCGAAAAAGGTAAATACTTTCAGGATAACGCATCCCAAACAGGACATCATCCGGCTAGGTATCGGCGACGTTACGCAGCCACTTCCTCCAGCCTGTATAGAAGCAATGCATAAAGCGGTAGAAGAGCTGGCCGGCAAAGATACATTCCGCGGATATGGTCCTGAACAGGGATATGATTTTCTGATTGAAGCAATCATAAAGAACGATTTCGCTCCACGCGGGATTCATTTCTCGGCATCCGAGATTTTTGTCAGTGACGGGGCTAAAAGCGATACCGGAAATATAGGTGATATTCTTCGCCACGACAATAGCGTAGGTGTTACAGATCCCATTTATCCGGTTTACATAGACAGTAACGTTATGTGCGGACGCGCCGGAGTATTGGAAGAAGAAACGGGTAAATGGAGCAACGTTACTTATATGCCTTGCACAAGTGAGAACAACTTTATCCCGGAAATTCCGGACAAACGGATAGACATCGTTTATCTCTGTTATCCGAACAACCCGACAGGGACCACCTTAACCAAACCAGAACTGAAAAAGTGGGTGGATTATGCCTTGGCAAACGATACACTGATTCTGTTCGATGCCGCTTACGAGGCATATATCCAGGACGAGAATGTCCCCCACTCTATCTATGAGATTAAGGGAGCTAAAAAGTGCGCGATTGAATTCCGTAGTTTTTCAAAAACGGCAGGATTTACAGGAGTACGCTGCGGATATACCGTGGTTCCGAAAGAGCTCACTGCCGCCACTCTGGAAGGTGATCGCATACCACTCAACAGATTGTGGAACCGTCGCCAGTGTACTAAGTTTAACGGCACTTCTTATATTACCCAACGGGCAGCAGAAGCCGTTTACAGTGCAGAAGGCAAGGCACAGATTAAGAAAACAATCGACTATTATATGACCAACGCAAAAATCATGAAGGAAGGCTTGGAAGCCACAGGACTGAAAGTATACGGCGGCATCAACGCTCCCTACTTGTGGGTGAAAACTCCGAACGGACTTTCTTCATGGCGATTCTTCGAACAGATGTTGTATGAAGCCAATGTGGTCGGTACTCCCGGTGTAGGTTTCGGGCCAAGCGGTGAAGGGTATATCCGTTTAACTGCATTCGGCGAACGCAACGACTGTATCGAAGCGATGAGAAGAATAAAGAACTGGCTCTGACTGAATGAATAATGGATAGCGGGAAATAGAAAGTTCAACATGCCCCCATTAAACGAACATCATCATTCCTGCAGGATCAGTTATCCATAATCAGTTATCCATAAAAAACGATAGTATTTTGCGCGCTACTATATAACAAATGGACCGTACATCCACATTTTTCTAACTTTTAAAGGTAAAAAGACGATGAAAACGACGATTAACAACAAATTGGGGGTAATAACAGTAGCATTATTACTGTCAGGACTTGTCCCGTCTACAATGATGGCACAAGATAAGGTAGAAGCTTCCGTTGGGGCAGATTTGGTAAGTGGTTACATCTGGCGCGGTCAGAATTTAGGCGGAGTTAGCGTCCAGCCTTCACTGGGAATCTCTTACAAAGGTTTATCACTCGGAGCATGGGGATCAGTAGGAATTGAATCCAAAGATGCAAAAGAGTTTGACTTAACTCTCGGTTATTCAATTGGTGGATTTAGTGTTTCAATAACGGATTATTGGTTTGATAAAACATATACAAGGGATGTAGATGAATACGGAAAGGAGATTTACACAACCAATAAGTATTTCCAATATGGGGCCTATTCTACAGCACATGTATTTGAAGCACAAGTGGGATATGATTTCGGTCCGCTAGCCGTCAACTGGTACACAAACTTTGCAGGTGCCGACGGTGTGAAAGAAAACGGCAAAAGAGCTTATTCTTCTTACCTCGCACTTAGCGCACCTTTCAAATTGGGAGGTCTCGACTGGACAGTAGATTTAGGTATGGTTCCCTGGGAAACAACTTTTTATAATGGCTATACCAGTGGATTCTGCGTAACAGACATCAGTCTCGGAGCATCCAAGGAGATTAAAATCACAGATTCCTTCTCCGTACCGACATTTGCCAAAGTAACAGTGAACCCACGCACTGAAGGAGCCTACTTTGCTTTCGGACTAAGTTTTTAAGAGAGAGAATTTACAATACAAAGAGCGTATAGGGATTAGAAAAGGTAGTTAGAGTTTAGATTTTATCGGTTTGTTGTATGGTAACCTGCTATGGCTACCGCTACCCTATACCTCTTTCTTTTACAGAACACACTAATATTTAAGGTATATGAAAAAGATTGAAGCTATTATCCGTAAAACCAAATTCGAAGACGTAAAAGACGCCCTACTCGAAGCGGACATCGAATGGTTCTCTTATTACGATGTAAGAGGCATTGGAAAAGCACGGCAAGGACGTATCTACCGTGGCGTAGTTTATGACACCAGCACCATTGAACGAATTTTGATCTCTATTGTCGTGCGCGACAAGAATACCGAGAAAACAGTGCAGGCTATCATCAAAGCTGCACAGACCGGAGAAATCGGTGACGGACGTATTTTCGTCATTCCTATCGAAGACGCTATCCGCATACGCACTGCCGAACGTGGTGACATAGCCCTCTACAATGCAGAACAAGAACGTTAATCGGCAGCGGCAAGGTGCCGCTCCCAGGTTTCCTTGCGGATTATAACGTTTATAAAGAGGTTTACAACATCACTAATAAAATAATAGGTATAAAATAAGATAATTATTATGGATACAAAATATAAAAGCCATAGCTTCGTAAAGCTGTGGATAGCCACTACTATATTCATTTTGTGCTGTTTTACTACTGATATGTCGGCACAAAACACGGCCGCTGCCGATACAGTTGCAGCAGTTACAGAAACAATTACCGAAGTCGTTACCGCTCCTGCCGAAGAAGCATCAGCAGCTCCCGATACGGTCGGTGAATTAGCTCTTGGATTGAATACTGTATGGATGTTGCTTGCAGCAATGCTCGTATTCTTCATGCAGCCGGGATTTGCATTAGTAGAAGCAGGTTTTACCAGAGTGAAAAATACTGCCAACATTCTGATGAAGAACTTTGTAGACTTCATGTTCGGCTCTTTACTATACTGGTTTATCGGTTTCGGATTGATGTTCGGTGCAGGCGGATTCATCGGAATGCCCCACTTCTTCGACCTTTCTTTCATTGATAATGGTCTGCCAACCGAAGGATTCCTCATATTCCAAACCGTATTCTGTGCGACAGCAGCTACAATTGTATCAGGAGCCATGGCAGAACGTACAAAATTCTCCATGTATATCGTCTACACCATCTTTATCAGTGTACTGATTTATCCGATATCCGGTCACTGGACATGGGGCGGAGGCTGGTTGATGAATGGTGAAGAAGGTTCTTTCATGATGAGTCTCTTCGGAACCACCTTCCATGACTTTGCCGGTTCTACGGTCGTTCACTCTGTAGGTGGATGGATTGCTTTGGTAGGTGCTGCCATTCTTGGTCCCCGTATCGGTAAATATGGTAAAGACGGCAAATCAAAAGCTATCCCAGGCCATAGCCTGACTATTGCAGCACTAGGCGTATTCATTCTGTGGTTCGGATGGTTCGGGTTCAACCCCGGTTCTCAATTGGCAGCAGCAACCGAAGCCGATGCTATCGCCATCTCCCACGTATTCCTGACAACGAATCTGGCAGCTTGTGCCGGTGGTTTCTTCGCTCTGTTGGTGAGCTGGATGAAATATGGAAAACCTTCCCTGTCATTGACACTGAATGGTATCTTGGCAGGGCTGGTAGGTATCACAGCAGGATGTGACGCAGTATCTCCTGCAGGAGCAGCCTTAATAGGTGCAATATGTGGTGTCGTAATGATATTCTCCGTTGACTTCATTGACAAGGTGTTAAAGATAGACGATCCGGTAGGTGCATCTTCTGTACATGGTGTTTGTGGCTTTTTAGGAACTATTCTTACAGGTTTGTTCTCCACCAGTGAAGGTTTATTCTATGGCTACGGTTTCGGGTTCCTCGGTGCACAAATATTTGGAGCATTGGTAGTAGGTGCATGGGCAGCAGGCATGGGATTCATCATTTTCAAAACGCTTGATAAGATTCACGGACTTCGCGTTCCAGCACGTATCGAAGAAGAAGGTCTTGATATTTACGAACACGGAGAATCTGCTTACAACTAATTTAGTGATGAACGGTTTAGTGATTAGTGAAAGACAGCTACGCACAACTTACTACTAATCACTACCATGCTAATCACAGAAAAAACTTCCGGACAGGTTTGATCGCCTTTCCGGAAACCACATAACAAAGTAATTATTTACTCTAACATATTTAACAACAAATCAAATCAGGTATTATGTCAAAACTTAGATTCAGAGTAGTAGAGACAGCTTTCAAAAAGAAAGCTGTTGAGGTAGCAACACCTGCCGAACGTCCTTCGGAGTATTTCGCCAAGTATGTATTCAACAAGGAGAAAATGTTCAAATACCTTCCCAGCAAGGTATACAATGCACTGATTGACGCCATTGACAACGGTGCTCCGCTAGATCGCAGTATTGCCGACGAGGTAGCTGCCGGCATGAAGAAATGGGCCATCGAAATGGGTGTTACTCATTATACGCACTGGTTCGCACCGCTGACCGAGGGTACAGCTGAAAAACATGATGCTTTCGTTGAACATGATGGCAAAGGCGGTATGATGGAAGAATTTACCGGTAAACTGCTTGTACAGCAGGAACCGGATGCTTCTTCTTTCCCGAATGGCGGTATCCGTAACACATTCGAAGCCCGTGGTTACAGCGCATGGGACCCCTCATCACCTGCTTTCATTGTAGATGATACGCTTTGCATCCCAACTGTGTTTATCGCATATACCGGCGAAGCTCTCGACTATAAAGCTCCCTTGCTGAAAGCATTGCGGGCTGTAGATAAAGCTGCTGTAGACGTATGTCGTTACTTCAACCCGGAAGTGAAAAAAGTAGTTGCTTACTTGGGCTGGGAACAGGAATACTTCCTCGTAGACGAAGGATTGTATGCCGCACGCCCGGACTTGCTAATGACCGGTCGTACTTTGATGGGACATGACAGTGCCAAAAACCAGCAGTTGGAGGACCACTACTTCGGTGCTATCCCCACCCGCGTAGCCGCTTTCATGAAGGACCTCGAAATTGAAGCGTTAAAGTTGGGTATTCCTGTTAAGACCCGTCACAACGAAGTTGCCCCGAACCAGTTCGAGTTAGCCCCCATCTTTGAAGAGTGTAACCTTGCTAACGACCATAACTTGCTGATTATGTCATTGATGCGTAAGGTTAGTCGCCGTCATGGTTTCCGCGTACTGCTTCATGAAAAACCTTTTAAGGGCGTCAACGGATCGGGTAAACACAACAACTGGTCGTTGGGAACTGACACGGGCATTTTATTAATGGCACCGGGTAAGACCCCGGAAGATAACCTGCGTTTTGTTACTTTCGTCGTAAACACATTGATGGCAGTTTATCATCATAACGGATTGTTGAAAGCTTCTATCTCCAGCGCTACCAACGCCCACCGTCTGGGAGCTAATGAGGCACCTCCTGCCATCATCTCCTCTTTCCTAGGGAAGCAATTGTCGCAGGTATTGGATCACATTGAAAACAGTACGAAAGATGATTTGATTAGTCTTAGCGGCAAACAGGGAATGAAGTTGGATATTCCGCAGATTCCCGAATTGTTGATTGATAATACTGACCGTAACCGTACCTCTCCTTTTGCTTTCACCGGAAACCGTTTTGAGTTCCGTGCCGTAGGTTCCGAGGCAAACTGTGCGTCTGCCATGATTGCATTGAACTCTGCCGTAGCAGACCAATTGGTGAAGTTTAAGAAAGATGTGGATGCTTTGATTGAAAAAGGAGAACCTAAAGTGTCTGCCATTCTCGAAATTATCCGTGGATATATCAAGGAATGTAAAGCGATTCATTTTGACGGCAATGGTTACAGCGACGAATGGAAGAAAGAAGCAGCCCGCCGTGGACTGGATTGCGAAACCAGTGTTCCTGTTATCTTCGATAACTACCTGAAACCGGAAACCATTGCCATGTTCGAAGCTACCGGTGTAATGACAAAGAAAGAACTGGAAGCCCGCAACGAAGTGAAATGGGAAACGTATACGAAGAAGATTCAGATCGAGGCGCGTGTATTGGGTGATTTGGCTATGAACCATATCATTCCGGTGGCCACTCAATATCAAACGGATTTAATTAATAATGTCTATAAGATGCAATCTCTTTTCCCGGCAGAAAAGGCAGCGAAATTGTCTGCTAAAAACCTGGAACTTATTGAAGAGATTGCCGACCGCACAGCCTTCATCAAGGAACATGTAGATGCAATGATTGAAGCTCGTAAGGTTGCGAACAAGATAGAAAGCGAACGGGAAAAAGCCATTGCCTACCACGACACGATCGTTCCGGCACTGGAAGAAATCCGCTACCACATCGATAAGTTGGAACTCATTGTTGACAACCAGATGTGGACGCTTCCGAAATACAGGGAACTGTTATTTGTGAGATAGAAAAAAAGAACGGTGAACGATAAACGGTGAACAAATTGCACTGCAACGCATTTACCGTTTACCACTCACAGTTCACCGTTATGAAATTATCTATTTCTTTTGTTGGTTGTTTTAAGTTTGCGGGGAGGGGTGCTGTGAAGCAGTCCTCTTCTTTTTTATTCGATTATCTTTGCATCCTCAATATCATCATCGTCATGTACCACCGGAGTCTTCGGACGACGACGGGTAAACTTGAACCAGTTGATTAATTCGGTAAGCGAATAAACCAAACTACTCACACCAATAATTATAAATGCAGTATTACGTGCTCCCGTCGGATTAAACAAAGCGATGATACCTGCAATAAGAATCAATGAAGGAACCAGGTAAAACGCTCCCGGAACAGGCATCCACCGACGTGCCATCGATAAAGAAGCAATCTGTTGCACTCCTCCCATTATCAGGATAAATCCCAATAAAAACATCAGAACATCTGCAAAGAATTCAGGCATCACAATCAGCCAAAGTCCAAATAATAAACTGCCGATTCCTTCTATCGGGAAACGGGGAGCCGCCTCACCTTGCTGTCTTTTCCGGCCGAAATAGCCAAAAAGGCTGATAACACCAGGAATCAAAAAGGCAACACCAACTGTAATGACAATGTAGCTGGCAGCCGCATTTGGCCAAATAACGAGCACCAATCCTATCACAAGTGCAAAGAGAATACGAATAAGGGAATAATTCATTGTTTTCATAAATTCTATATTTTTTAACCGAGTCTGTTCCAATACTTTTGCGAATATAAGTGTTTCTACTGATATATAAAAATAACAAATAAACATTGTAATAAGTTCGTAATAATATCGTTATGACGATTACATCCCACATTGATATTTTTGCAGAAAATTTAAACAGTTCTCTTTCAGTATGAAACAAAGTAAAATAAAAAAGATCACTGCAAGATATATATGAAACATTGAAAGCTCTCTACCGAACAGCGTATCAAGCAATATAAGTTGAAACCGGACCGGGCCGATGTTATTGTACCTGCTGCTGAAATATTTCTCGAGATAGCTACTCATATAAAAGCCACCAGAATTATTGTACCTACCATCGGACTGTTCGACGGTATCATCAATAGTCTGTACACGCAAAAGATGAACAAGGTTTAATTCTCTACAATCTTGATGCATCAATACAAAAAGCTCCTGATACTAGTGTATATTCAAACTTTGTATCGGGAGTTTTTGTCTCATCTTGCTATAATGTACAGATTCGTCCTTAAAGAGGTAAATATTCAAATTTTGTTCTCTATATTTGTGCAACTATATATTTGATAAGATGGATATAAAACTTAGAATTGAGCAACCTTCGGATTATAATGAAACCGAAAATGTCACACGGGAAGCCTTTTGGAATCATTTTTCTCCGGGGTGTGACGAACATTATCTGCTCCATATCATGCGTAACCATCCCAAATTTGTACCGGAACTCGATATTGTTGCAGAACTTAATGGCAAGATTGTCGGCAATGTGGTCTGCCTTAAATCATTTATCATGGCGGATGACGGTAACCAATATGAAGTATTGAGTCTGGGGCCTATTTCTGTTCTTCCCGAATATCAACAGAAAGGTATTGGAGGAAAAATGATTGCGCTGACCAAAGAACGAGCTTTCGATATGGGATTTCGTGCCATTTTACTTTGCGGTGATCCGGATTATTACCTCCGGCAAGGATTCATTCCTGCTGAAACATTAGGGATTCGCACCGAAGATAATATGTATGCCACAGCTCTTCATGTTTATGAATTATATGATAATGCTTTAGCCAACGCTAAAGGACGTTACATAGAAGATGAAATATATCAGGTCGATAAATCAGCTGCTAATGAGTTCGATAAGCGATTCCCTCCAAAGGAAATTATAGTTGGCACTCCGTCACAAAAGCGGTTCGATCAGATAGTAGTGATGCGGAGAAAAGCGATTTAAGTTTATTCAACCTTAAATCGCTTGATTTGTACATTACGGAAGTTCTATCGTGCTATGCCATCAAGCAACTATTATTCAACATAGCTACTATTCTTTGTCTCTTCATAGTTACAAAGCATTAAAATATATAATTGTAACAGAGAGAAAAAATGCCTTAACAATTGATGAAACCTATCTTATAGAAACTATAGTTTACAAAAAGTCACCATTGACACTTTGTAATTCTTAATCTACCAGGAATCGTTTCTTTCCTCCCTTTTATTGGAATAAAGAGTTTCTGCCACTGTAGAGGAATTTGCTCAAATCGTTATTCTATAATCAGGCACGATATATACACTTTTTGATACATCATCAAAACATTTACCACCAAAGAGAGATTATCTATACCAATAAAGTTTCCTTTTATTCTTTTCTATTTATCATTATCAAAGACCGAAATAGAAAAATCAATGGAAGGAAAGTAGAAAATACTAACAATATTTACGACATAGCGACACTATCCCAATGGTTTGCTTACTCTATCCATAGCTTTTGGTGACATTATCCGCATCTTTTGCTTACTTTATCCTTATGTTTTTCACAAATATAACGATGCTTTTCCGATAAAAACACGGTGCTTTTGTACAAAACAAGCAAAATTTTCAGCATTTTAAAGGTTTTTGCTTGCTAACAGAGAAAAATAACAAAACATGTGAGATAGCAAAATCCCTGATTACACAAACAATCGTCAGTATAATCAGGGATTCTAAAACTTTATGTAAAAAGTGTAGAGATGACGAAAAGTTTAGTACTGAATCACCTTGTCACTACTAACAGTCTTATACCAATCTGTGGTTGAGCTCTGATCGTGTGCCCAATCTGCAAATTTAGAATATGCATTCGTTATCACTGTTGTTTCTGTTGGATAAGCAAATTTATCAGGAACACAAAGAGCCCAAGTATTATTAACTGCCTTGATTACTTCGAGCACTTCATTATCTGCCAATTGCCCATTCGCCGTAGCCGAATTAAAATGAGTCAAATGGATTTCCGTTCTCTTTTGACCTATCCCCTGATAAGCAATGAAGAAGTCTAAGCCATCTGTCACACTAGGGACAGATATTGCATTCTTAAGTTTGACGTTCACTTCAAGAGTGTATATATCTGTAAGAGGGGTACTAGCATTCCCTGTATTCAACATGAGACGTTGTGCTCCTGTATATCCATATATAATGTGCGTCTCCTAAATGCGCTGTCACTGTACCATTTTCAATCGCTACCGGTTGAACCAGATAGCGTTTGTGCTCATCTATGCGTGCAACAAACACCTTATCAAGCGCTGTTGCACAATCCATCACCACATTCAAAGTCGTACTTTGATTGACAGTTCCTTCCGCTAAGAGTTTTGCTGTACTTCCCGGACTTAATGGATCGGCATCAAATATTTGTATCTTATAATCTACTCCCTGATCTCCATTAACTGACACACACGCTATCACACTTCGTGACACTGTCCAATCACCATCAAGATCGATGTTTTTTACAGGAAAAGTTTCTTCGTAAATTTGCTTCAGTTGATCTGCATCAAACAGATTTTTCTCATTATCAACACAACTGATAAAACTGATGGAAGACGCCAACAACGAGAAAGTGAATACTTTTGCAATGTTCTGTTTCATAATCTTTTAATGCTTTAGTTTGTTTTATTTGCGAAAAACATAAATCACTACTAATCAATAATCAGCAATGACGCACAAAGATAATTGTATTTATAAACATTATACAGATTACATTGCATTTTCCGATTTGCAGTTAACATCTTTTAAAACGCCTCACTCTAATTATTTATATTAGAAGACAGTTAGTTATATCGTTGAATATTAAAATTTTAATACTATTTATTCAATAGTATACAGCAAAAAAAGAGTTGCATGGAAATATGCAACTCTTCATAAAAAGACAAAGATTCAGCGCTACAAATCTCTATTTCTTTCATCTCCCCCACTGACAAGATAAAAATCAAAGACTAAAAGGGGAAAATCAATGGCAATACAAAAATCATCACGATTCCCATAATAATCTGCAATGGCAATCCTACTTTTACATAATCCATAAAGGTATATTGTCCGGCAGGCATCACCAAGGCATTAGGCGGCGTAGAGAACGGAGAAGCAAAACACATACTTGCACCTACCGTCACGGCAAACAGGAAAGGAACCGGACTGACTCCAATCTGTATGGCACTTTGCAAAGCAATCGGAGCAAGCAAAACAGCGGTAGCCGTATTACTAATAAACATCGTCATCAACGAAGTCGTAAAATAAATACCTGCCATCAATGCAATCGGTCCATATGATCCCAAACCGTTCACCAATGTATTGGAAATATATTCCGAAGCTCCCGTTTTCTCCAATGCCAGAGACATAGGGAGCATGGCAGCAATCAATACAATACTTTCCCAGTTGATCGTTTTATAAGCCGCTTCCACATTGCGGAAACATCCCGTAAGCACCATCAATATACCCGCTATCATAACGGCTGTAACCGGAGCTACCGGAATGAAATCAAAAACCATCATTGCCACCATTAACACCATAATAGCAGCTGCTACCGGAGCTTTATAATCTAACGTAACTTTAGCCGCTTCCGCCAAAGGTTGTCCCAAAACAACCCAATCAGCATCTTCCTTGCTAAGACGGGCTATATTATTCCATGTTCCTTGCACCAAAAGCACGTCACCACTATGAATACGCTCATTCCCCAAATCTTGCAATAAATATTCCTTTTTACGACGAACCCCCAATACGTTCACATTAAACTTATCACGGAAACCAGCTGCTTTAATTGTCTGGTTTATCAAATTAGAAGATGGCATCAATACTATTTCAGCAATACCGATATCATAAAAATCAAGCGAATTAGTCGTACTTTTTGTTTCTTCCGTTGCATGGTCGCCCAAGATCTCCAACAGGTAATCTTCCGCAAAGAGTTGCACCTTATCAAAGTCTCCAGTCACATACAAAATATCCTCTACTTCTAACATCGTGTCCGGTGCAGCAAACTTTTGAGTAATCGTTTTTAGAAAACGATGTTGCGATGCATCACCACGACGAACTTCCATAATATTCAAACCATATTTACGGCGAATATCCAGATCAATAATTGTCTTCCCCAAAAGCCTTGAATCTTTTATCACCTGTAAACGAAACAAATTACTGGAAAGTCCATATTCATTAACCAACTGTTTCAATGACTTGCCCGAACGTTTATTATCATCTTTCTGGCCTTTTTTAGAAAGAAACCATTTACTAAGCGGCATCAGAACCAGTGTACCGACAATTACACAGACAATGCCGACAGGCAGGAAAGAGAAGAAAGAAAGCGGCTCAAGTCCGGCGGAAGTCAACGTATTCTGTATCACAAGGTTCGGCGGAGTACCAATCAGAGTCATCATACCTCCCATACTACTTGCAAAAGCCAACGGCATCAACAGCCTGCTGGGATTCATGCCGGCACTCATCGCCAGACTAACAACAATAGGAAGCATCAATGCCACCGTACCTGTGTTACTGACAAACGCGCCAATGACAGAAGTCACCAACATCACCAATAGAAACAACCGGATCTCACTGGTTCCCGCAAGTTTAAGAATTCGGGAACTAATCATTTTTGCCAGTCCCGTCTGGAAAATAGCCCCTCCTACAACAAACAATCCGATCATCATAATGACTACCGAATTGGAAAAACCGGAGAGTGCCTCGTCAGGAGTTAATATCTGAAAAACAAGTAAGGCTATCAGCGCACATAGCGCCACAATATCCGAACGAACCTTGCCGTTCACGAAAAAGACAGCCGAAAGAACGAGAATAATAATGGTTATCAGCATACGTAATTAAATGATTGTTTTATTTTGACTCTATCAAAACTAATTTAGGTGAACAAAAATAGAAAATACTCCAGCGTTATTAAAACAAATTAGAAATGATTTTAGTTCATGAGACATCATTTAATATTTTAATACATTTTACCTCTAAAAAAAGAATCAAAATTAAGCAAAATATCATACCATACAGGAAATAAAAGACACCATACGTCCCCATTTATCCATCACATTTTATTACACTGTCACAATATAAGGTTGAAAATCAATATATTTATGTATTATCTTTTGATAATTCAGAGAACAATTCATATCTTTACAACCTTATTTATATCAAACATTTTATGGCAAACAATATTTTGTTAATTTCTTGGATTAGTGAAGCATATTGGAGTTATAATTATTTACTGGTAATTATTTTACTCCTTATCATCAGCATCTTATTATATAGAATCCGTAAATTACAAAAAACGATTAAAAAAACCAATCATTCCTACCGTTTCTCTTTTGACATTCTCGACAACCTTCCTTTTCCTATCTTCGTAAAAGACATTACAAATGATTTCCGATACTATTACTGGAATAAAGAATCAGCCGCTCAATCCGGCATTAGCAGTGAAGAAGCCATCGGACATACTGACTACGAAATATACGGAGAAGAAAGAGGAGAAAAATACCGGAATATCGACAAAGAACTCGTACAAGAAGGCAAAGTATACCGCAAAGAAGAAAAATATATCACTCCCGATGGAATCACCCATGATACGATTGCTGTAAAATCAATTATTTCATGGGAAGGGGAAAAAAGATGGCTGCTCGCAACCCGATGGGAGATCACTCAACTCAAGAATTATGAAAGAGAATTGGTTGCAGCCAAAGAAGAACTGGAAAAAGCATTGAAGAAGCAGAAACTAGCTCTAAAAAGTATTGACTTCGGGCTTATCTATATTGATAAAAATTACCGGGTGCAATGGGAAGAAACAAGACAAATCGCCAGCCTGGTAAAAGGAAGACGATACATACCGGGAAAAATTTGCTATCAGACCAGTGCACTTCGTAATGAACCATGTGGACAATGTGCTTTCAAGAAAGCAATCGAACAAGGCAAAATAATCCGACATACAATCAGAGTAGACGATGTCGATTTTGAAGTGACCGCAACTCCCGTTTTTGGCGACGAAAAAGAAACTGAAATTATTGGCGGATTACTTCGTTTTGAAAACATCACTGAAAAACTAAAAATGAACAGAATGTTGCAAGAGGCAAAGGAAAAAGCCGAAGAATCCAATCGACTGAAATCTGCCTTTCTCGCTAATATGAGCCATGAAATACGAACCCCACTAAACGCAATTGTAGGATTTTCCGAAATGGTTTGTCAGACAGAGGAGGAAGAAGAGAAACAGGAGTTCGTGAAAATAATCTCCAGCAACAACATCTTATTATTGCAACTGATAGACGATATTCTGGATCTTTCCAAAATCGAAGCCGGTACTATGGAATTCACATTTGCGCAAACTGACATTAATGAACTGATGGAAGGTATTTGCAGACAAATGCAAGAAAAAAACTCTTCACCGGACGTACAAATCGTATTCACAGAGAGAGCAAATCAATGTATTATTAATACAGACCGCATACGCTTATCACAGGTTATCATCAACTTTACAAACAATGCCTTAAAGTTCACTTCCAAAGGTTCTATCGAAATGGGATACCGGATTGAAGAAGCAAGTGATGAAATATACTTTTATGTAAAAGATACAGGTATCGGAATTCCTGCTGACAAAATAGACAAGGTGTTCGAACGTTTCGTCAAACTGAATTCGTTTATTAAAGGAACAGGTCTCGGACTAGCCATCTGTCGTGTCATAGTAGAGCGGCTGGGAGGAGTTATCGGAGCGGAATCTAAAGAAGGAGAAGGTTCTTGTTTCTGGTTCAAAATTCCAAGAACAGAGAAAATTGAGAAATAGTAAGCAGAATACCGAAAAGCCTTGGATTTATAAAATCATTCTTTCTACTGCTACTGATTATGAAGTATACCCTGTAAGATGATAATACTGCCCCGCTACTTTACATTATTACCACTACTAATGAAATGTACCCCAAAAGTTTTATATCCAACTTTTAGGGTACACATTTTATTTAGCAAGAAGGATTTTTCGGAAACCTTCTTATTCTATAAACTTCATGTAAGAGTGTGCCTAAAGTGCAGTCTCTAATATTCTACGAGCAACAGCACCTGTTACATTTCCATTCTCACCATATTTAGCACCACGTTCATTGAAGCGGCGTTCGATTTCCAGAATAGTTTCCTGTCCGATGTTCTCTTCATGCAAACGTGTAGTCAGTCCCAGTGAACGGAAAAATTCTTCGGTACGGCAAATTGCTTCATCAATCCGCTCTTCTCTTGTACCGGAAGTAATTCCCCAAACTCTTTCACCATACTGCAAAAGCTTATCCCCTTTTTCTTCATGAAGCACTTGCAACGTGGCAGGAAGAACAATGGCTAACGTATGGCCATGTGTCAATCCGTGCAAAGCAGTAATTTCATGCCCGATCATGTGAGTAGCCCAGTCTTGAGACACTCCCATAGCAATAAATCCATTCAATGCCATTGTAGCCGAAAGCATAAAATCAGCCATCAGTTGATAATCATGCTGGTTTTCACGAATTTTCGGAGCAATCTCCACCAGAGTTTGTAGAATACCTTCCGCCCAACGGTCCATAACGCGACTCTGTCCGGAAGTAGTCATATATTGCTCCATCACATGAACATAGGTATCAGCCAATCCACAAGCTACCTGATGAGGTGGCAAGGTAAAAGTTACTTCCGGATCAAGAATAGAGAAGATTGGATAGTTGGCATAAAAAGGATATTTCTCTTTCGTTTCGCGACGAGAAATAACTGCTCCGTTATTCATTTCCGAACCGGTAGCAGGCAAAGTCAATACAGTGGAAAGAGGTACAGTATGAGTTACCGGGCGTCCGGCAAGTACTAAATCCCAGGCATCACCATCATACAGAATTCCTGCGGAAATCAATTTCGTACCGTCAATAACAGAACCGCCGCCAACAGCCAGTAAATAATCCACTTTCTCTTCTTTTCCCAAAGCAATCGCTTTACGGAGAGTTTCGATGGCAGGGTTGGGTTCGATTCCCCAAAATTCTACCGTAAAATGGCCCTTCAATGCTTCCTTTACCTGATCGTACACTCCGTTTTTCTTCACGCTTCCGCCGCCAAAAGTAATCATAATACGTTTGTCGGACGGTATTTCTTTAGCCAGCCGGGCAATCATCCCTTTTCCCATGATTAGTTTCACGGGATTTTGAAAAATAAAATTTTCCATATCTTAGTCTATTGTTATTATTTTGGTTATTAGTCACTATCCTTGCAAAGATACATGATTTATCCGAAGCCTGTCAGAATCAAGCAAAGAATTGTTGTGCCACGGAAGGAACCATAGCCGACAACCAGGGTTTCATATCCTCTGCTACCAATAACCAATACAATAATAATATAATGAAAATGGCAATAGCGATACCTACTAAAACTTTTCTCTGTTTCATAATTGTTTTTGTTTAAATATTCAATATTTATAAGAACAGTTCAGGTTGAAAATTGTTCTATATCAGAAAAATGAAGGCAAAAGAGAAAAAAAGTCATATTTTGTTTGCTGTTTCAAACAAAGTGTCTATATTTGCCCCCATAAAATTACAAAAGACAATGAGAACAATGTTAGTAAATACATATTGGTGGTGGCGCCCGTTACAACTCCGACAGTCGTAAGGGAGCAGTGCTCGTATGTATATACCTCATTAAAGATATAACAAATTTGAAAGAGCCCTGTCGCAACCTGCGACAGGGCTCTTTTTATTTACCCCCGTTTCAAAACAGATTCAATAATAACATAAAAATAGATATAGGATTATGAAAAGTTTTTTAGTTGACCAGGATGGCTATTACGGAGAATTCGGCGGTGCTTACGTACCGGAAATCCTCCACAAATGTGTTGAGGAACTAACGAATAAGTACCTCGAAGTGATTGAAAGCGAAGATTTTAAAAAGGAGTTCGACCAGTTGCTACGTGACTACGTAGGACGTCCCTCCCCACTCTATCTGGCCAAACGCCTTTCTGAAAAGTACGGTTGCAAATTGTATCTGAAGCGGGAAGACCTGAATCATACAGGCGCTCACAAAATCAACAACACCATCGGACAAATCTTACTGGCACGCCGCATGGGAAAGAAGCGTATCATCGCCGAAACCGGAGCCGGACAACATGGAGTAGCAACAGCTACCGTCTGTGCATTGATGGATATGGAATGTATCGTTTATATGGGAAAGACGGACGTAGAACGTCAGCACATCAATGTAGAGAAAATGAAAATGTTGGGAGCCACCGTTATCCCCGTTACTTCCGGCAACATGACTCTGAAAGATGCAACCAACGAAGCGATCCGCGACTGGTGCTGTCATCCTGCCGACACTTATTATATCATCGGATCTACCGTAGGTCCTCATCCCTACCCTGACATGGTAGCACGTCTGCAATCTGTTATCAGCGAAGAAATCAAAAAGCAACTGCAAGAAAAAGAAGGACGCGATTATCCGGATTATCTGATAGCCTGCGTGGGAGGAGGAAGTAATGCTGCCGGAACGATTTATCATTATATCAACGACGAACGGGTAGGCATTATCCTGGCGGAAGCGGGAGGTAAAGGAATAGAGACCGGAATGACCGCCGCTACCATCCAACTCGGCAAAATGGGAATTATCCACGGAGCACGTACCTACGTCATCCAAAACGAGGACGGACAGATAGAGGAGCCATACTCCATTTCCGCCGGACTGGATTATCCGGGCATTGGTCCGATACACGCTAACCTTGCCGCCCAAAGCCGTGCCAACGTATTGGCAATCAACGACGACGAAGCGATAGAAGCTGCCTACGAACTAACCAAACTCGAAGGTATTATCCCTGCATTGGAATCCGCCCATGCATTAGGAGCTTTGAAAAAATTGAAGTTCAAGCCGGAAGATATCGTTGTATTGACTGTTTCGGGACGAGGAGACAAAGATATTGAAACCTATTTGTCGTTTAACGAACAGCTATAAATAATTAGTCAACCATCATTCGCAATCAATAATCAAGCAATTATAGAAATGAAAACATTTAATTATACTACCCATAGCAAACAAGTGCTCGGAGATATGCATACTCCCGTCAGCATTTATCTGAAAGTGCGCGACATGTATCCTCAATCCGCATTAATGGAAAGTTCCGATTATCATGCCGGAGAAAATTCCCTGTCATTTATAGCCCTTTGTCCCTTGGCAAGCATCGGTGTAAACGGTGGCATTGTCACTGCCAACTATCCCGATAATAGCCGTACGGAAGAACCGCTGACAAAAACATTCAATGTAGAAAAGGCTATGAACCGGTTTATCAATCAGTTCCAGGTGACCGGAGATAATAAGAATGTGTGCGGACTTTACGGATATACGACGTTTAATGCCGTGAAGTACTTCGAGCACATCCCGGTGAAAGAAAGTCATGATGAGCAAAACGATGCTCCGGATTTACTATACATATTATATAAGTATGTCATTGTTTTCAATCATTTCAAAAATGAGCTGACATTAGTTGAAATGTTGTCCGAAGGAGAAGAAAGCGGTTTGCCGGAACTGGAAGCAGCCATCGAAAACCGGAATTATGCTTCCTACAATTTCTCTGTAACAGGCCCCGTAACCAGCCCCATCACCGACGAAGAACACAAAGCAAATGTGCGCAAAGGAATCGCACACTGTATGCGCGGAGATGTTTTTCAAATCGTGCTTTCCAGAAGATTTATCCAACCATACGCCGGGGATGATTTCAAAGTTTATCGCGCACTCCGCAGCATCAATCCTTCTCCTTATCTTTTCTACTTCGACTTCGGAGGATATCGTATCTTTGGTTCTTCGCCGGAAACACATTGCAAAATCGAAAACGGCCGCGCCTACATTGATCCGATTGCCGGAACCACCCGTCGCACGGGAGACACAGTAAAAGACCGCGAATTGACAGAGGCTTTACTGGCCGACCCTAAAGAAAATGCAGAACATGTCATGCTGGTTGATCTTGCAAGAAACGATCTTTCACGTAATTGCCATGATGTACGCGTGGTATTCTATAAGGAACCGCAATATTATAGCCATGTTATTCATTTGGTAAGCCGTGTCAGTGGTATGCTGAATGAAGGCGCCGACAAAATAAAAACGTTTATTGACACGTTCCCGGCCGGTACGTTAAGCGGTGCCCCCAAAGTACGCGCTATGCAGTTAATCAGTGAAATCGAGCCACATAATCGTGGAGCCTACGGTGGTTGTATCGGTTTTATCGGATTGAATGGCGAATTAAACCAAGCAATCACCATCCGTACTTTTGTAAGCCGCAACAACGAACTCTGGTTCCAGGCCGGAGGAGGTATCGTAGCACGCAGCCAAGATGAATACGAACTGCAAGAGGTGAACAATAAACTGGGAGCACTGAAAAAAGCAATTGATTTAGCTGTCAAATTAAAAAATTAACCGTCCCAAATAGTCAGCCTAAAAAATAATTGCTGTTGCCTGAAAAAAGATTCCCGTTGCCTAAACGCTTCTATTTCTTTAGGCAGAAAAGCAGAGATAGTATTTGAACAACCATTTTACAATGACAATAAAAATGAAAATATTACTTTTAGATAACTACGACTCTTTCACTTATAATCTGCTGCATGTAGTGAAAGAATTAGGGGCTACAGATGTAGAAGTAGTCCGCAACGACCAGATAGAGCTTGATGAAGTAGATCGTTTTGATAAAATCATCCTGTCTCCCGGACCGGGCATACCCGAAGAAGCCGGCTTGTTACTACCTATTATTAAGAGATACGCTCCGACCAAAAGCATTCTGGGGGTCTGCCTGGGTCATCAGGCTATCGGCGAAGCCTTCGGAGCACGTCTGGAAAACCTCAAAGAAGTATATCATGGCGTACAAACTCCGGTAAGTATCATTCGTCAGGACCTGCTTTTTGAAGGATTAGGAAAAGAAATCCCTGTCGGAAGATATCATTCCTGGGTAGTCAGCCGGGAAGGTTTTCCGGACTGTCTGGAAATAACAGCAGAAAGCCAGGAGGGACAAATCATGGCAATCCGCCATAAAACATATAATGTACATGGTATTCAGTTCCATCCCGAATCAGTATTAACTCCGCAAGGAAAAGAAATTATCAAAAACTTCTTAAACGATTGAACTTATGAAACAGATTCTATACAAACTTTTCGAACATCAATATTTGGGACGCGATGAAGCGCGCACCATTCTACAGAACATCGCGCAAGGGAAATATAACGATGTGCAAGTGGCCTCACTCATCACCGTCTTTCTGATGCGTAATATTTCCGTAGAGGAATTATGCGGTTTCCGTGACGCACTGTTGGAAATGCGTATTCCGGTCGATTTGAGTGATTTCGCTCCGATTGATATCGTAGGAACCGGAGGTGACGGAAAAAACACATTCAATATTTCTACAGCTTCCTGCTTTACAGTTGCCGGAGCCGGCTTCCCGGTTGTGAAACATGGTAACTATGGAGCAACGTCGGTCAGTGGTGCCAGTAATGTAATGGAGCAACACGGTGTAAAATTCACCAGTGATGTAGACCAACTGCGTCGCAGCATGGAAAAATGCAATCTTGCTTATCTACATGCCCCTTTATTCAATCCGGCATTAAAAGCAGTAGCTCCGGTTCGTAGAGGATTGGCAGTGCGCACTTTCTTCAATATGCTCGGTCCATTGGTAAATCCGGTATTACCTGCTTACCAACTGTTAGGAGTTTACAATCTACCGTTACTTCGCCTTTACACCTATACTTATCAGGAAAGCAAGACGAAATTTGCCGTTGTTCATAGCCTTGACGGATATGATGAGATTTCTCTGACCAATGAGTTTAAAGTGGCAACCAGTGATCATGAAAAGATTTACACTCCCGAAAGCCTCGGCTTCTCCCGTTATAAGGATATTGATCTGGATGGCGGACAAACACCGGAAGATGCAGCTAAGATTTTCGATCATATCATGAATAATACAGCTACGGAAGCTCAAAAAAATGTAGTGATAGTCAACTCCGCTTTCGCTATCCATGTGATTCGTCCGGAAAAGACAATTGAAGAATGTATTGCTCTTGCCAAAGAATCATTGGAAAGCGGACGTGCATTAGCAACACTAAAAAAATTCATTGAATTGAATAGTTAATTTGATTTACGATTAGCAAGTCTGATTATAAATATAAAAACAAACGAACTGATGAAAGATATATTATCCGAGATTATAGCAAACAAACGATTTGAAGTTGACCTGCAAAAGCAGGCTATTTCTATCGAACAATTACAGGAAGGTATCAGCGAATCTCCGACTCTCCGCTCTATGAAGCAGGCATTAGCCTCTTCCGCATCAGGTATTATCGCCGAATTCAAGCGACGCTCTCCTTCCAAAGGATGGATACAAGAAGAAGCGTGTCCGGAAGAGATCGTTCCCTCCTATGCAGCGGCAGGTGCCTCCGCCCTTTCCATCCTTACTGATGAGAAGTTTTTCGGAGGAAGCCTGAAAGATATCCGCGCCGCACGCCCTTTGGTGGAAATTCCCATTCTTAGAAAGGACTTCATCATTGACGAATACCAGCTTTACCAAGCTAAAATTGTCGGTGCAGATGCCGTACTTCTTATCGCAGCCGCACTGGAACCGGAAAAGTGCAATGAACTGGCAGAGAAAGCTCATGAATTAGGTATGGAGGTCCTACTAGAGATTCATAGTTCCGAAGAACTGGCGTACATCAACAAAGGAATAGATATGGTAGGTATCAACAACCGTAATCTGGGTACTTTCTTCACCGATGTAGAAAACTCTTTCCGCCTGGCCGGACAACTTCCTCAAGATTCGGTACTGGTATCTGAAAGCGGCATCTCCGATCCGGAAATAGTTAAACGCCTCCGGGCAGCCGGATTCCGGGGATTCCTGATCGGCGAAACATTTATGAAAACACAGCGACCGGGAGAAACTTTACAGAATTTCCTACAAGCCATTCAATAAACTAATTATTCAAAACGGACAGCCCTATGATTAACGGAAAAATTATCAAAGTATGCGGTATGCGAAAAGCTGAAAACATACAGGACGTAGAGTCTATCGAAGGCATAGATATGCTGGGATTCATCTTTTATCCTAAATCTCCCCGATGTGTCTACGAGCTTCCGGCTTACCTGCCCACTCATGCCCGGCGTGTCGGCGTCTTCGTCAATGAAGCCAAGCAAGTGGTCAGCATGTATGCAGATCGTTTCGGACTGAATGATGTGCAACTCCACGGAAATGAATCACCGGAATACTGCCGGTCTTTACATTCTACCGGATTGAAAATCATCAAGGCCTTTTCTGTAGACCGCCCCAAAGACTTGAAAAAGGTGTATGACTACGAAAAAGTCTGTGATCTTTTTCTGTTCGATACCAAATGCGAGCAATATGGTGGTTCGGGAAATCAATTTGATTGGAGCATATTACACACATATAACGGAGATGTACCTTTCCTTTTGAGCGGAGGTATCAACTCATACAGTGCCAATGCCCTGAAAGAATTCAAGCATCCCCGGCTTGCCGGATATGATCTCAACAGCCGTTTCGAAACCAAACCGGGAGAAAAAGATCCGGAGCGTATCCGGACATTTTTAAACGAATTAAAATCATCACTTTAAAATTCCAACGTCATGAATAGAATTAATCAACTTTTCAATAGCAACAAGAAAGACATACTTTCTATTTATTTTTGTGCCGGCACCCCCACTTTAGATGGTACTGCCAATGTAATCCGCACACTCGAAAAACATGGAGTAAGCATGATTGAAATCGGTATTCCTTTCAGTGATCCGATGGCAGACGGCATTGTTATCCAGAATGCCGCTACCCAAGCATTGCGCAACGGCATGTCTTTAAAACTTCTTTTTGAACAATTGCGGGATATTCGCAAGGACGTAAAAATACCACTTGTATTCATGGGGTACTTAAATCCAATCATGCAATTCGGATTTGAAAACTTCTGCCGTAAATGCGTGGAATGCGGTATTGATGGTGTTATCATCCCCGATCTCCCTTTCCGTGATTATCAAGAACATTATCGTATCATTGCAGAGCGCTACAACATCAAAGTGATTATGCTCATCACACCGGAGACCAGCGAAGAACGGGTACGCGAAATAGATACACATACCGACGGATTCATTTACATGGTTTCATCAGCAGCAACTACCGGAGCACAACAGAATTTCAACGAACAAAAACAGGCATACTTCAAGAAAATAAAAGATATGCATCTGAACAATCCGTTGATGATAGGATTTGGCATCTCCAATAAAGCGACGTTCCAGGCAGCTTGCGAACACGCTTCCGGAGCTATCATCGGCAGTAAGTTCGTTACTCTGCTCGAAGAAGAAAAAGACCCGGAAAAAGCCATCCTTAAATTAAAAGAAGCGGTGAAATGATTTATGATTTATAATTTATGAATTATGATTTATGCGAATCAGCAGTTGAATCCAGGGCATTGGTAATTCTAATAAATTAATCAAGTGTGAGGGATGTGAGGGAGGTTCACATGAATGATAAATCTACAAAATCATTCGAAAACTCATAAATCATAATTCATAAATCATAAATCACTATTTTTTCCTATCTTTGCCAGCGTTTTAACAGTAATTCAACAATTATGAGAGCAGAAACCCCTTCCGTTTTGTTAATTTACACGGGTGGAACTATCGGAATGATAGAGAATCCGGAAACAGGTGCTTTAGAAAACTTCAACTTCGATCATTTGCTTAAGCATGTACCCGAACTAAAAAGATTCAACTACCGCATCTCTTCCTACCAATTTGATCCCCCTCTCGACTCTTCGGATATGGAACCTGCTTACTGGGCAAAGCTAGTAAAGATTATCAATTACAATTATGATTATTTTGATGGTTTTGTCATCCTTCACGGAACAGATACGATGGCTTACACAGCCTCTGCATTAAGCTTTATGCTCGAAAACCTAAGCAAGCCCGTCATTCTCACCGGTTCCCAGTTACCAATCGGAACTTTGCGCACAGACGGAAAAGAAAATCTCATCACAGCCATTGAGATCGCAGCTGCCAAAAACACGGATGGTACGGCCATTGTTCCTGAAGTATGTATTTTCTTTGAAAATCATTTGATGCGTGGCAACCGTACTACCAAAATTAATGCGGAGAATTTTAACGCTTTTCGCTCTTTCAATTATCCACCCTTGGCACGGGTAGGCATCCACATCAAATATGAACCTAATCTCATCCGGAAACCGGACCCGACAAAACCATTAAAGCCACATTATCTATTTGACACTAATGTAGTTATTTTGACCCTCTTCCCTGGTATTCAGGAGAGTATCGTAACTTCTCTGCTTCATGTTCCCGGATTGAAGGCAGTTGTCATGAAAACCTTCGGTTCAGGAAATGCCCCGCAAAAGAAATGGTTCATCCGCCAACTAAAGGAAGCTACCGATCGCGGAATTATCATTGTCAACATCACACAGTGTGCCTCCGGAGCAGTAGAGATGGGACGTTATGAAACAGGAATGCACCTTTTGGAAGCAGGTGTAATCAGCGGATATGACAGCACTCCCGAATGTGCCATAACAAAGCTCATGTTTTTATTGGGACATGGATTACCCAACAAGGATATCCGATATAAAATGAACTCCTGCTTAATAGGAGAAATTACTAAGTCTTAAATTAAATACACTTAATATAATCCTTTGATTTTCATTTTAAGCAGAGCAGTCTTATAAAAGTGAAAATCAAGGGATTTCTCTTCACCATCATCGAGACTTCATCAAACCTAAACGAGCCAAAGAAGAACCAAAACAGAAGTATAGTTGTTTTCACTCTATAAAATAACAGAAAAAACATTTCCAATAAAAGATATGCAGTTATTTTTGTGATGGATTTGGTTACAAACAATCAAGCAATAATACATTATGATGAAGAAAACAGTTCAATTTGTGCCCATTATTGCAATAGCAATAGCAGGTACTATGTTTAGTTGTGTGGACTCCGGAAAGGATCTCTATGATCCGTCTTATGAAACACCTAACCCGATGGGAGACGGCTTTGCTGCTCCCGATGATATCAATTGGAACATGATAACCACTAAAAATGTTTCAGTCGAAGTGAAAGATGAAGAAGGAGGGCAATTTGCTTATTTAATTGAAATATATGCAGAAGATCCTTTGACTAACGAAAATGCTTCCGTACTCGCTACAAGGACAGCTAACAAAGAAAACAACTTTAAATTTACAGCTGCTGTCAGCCTGCTCCCCACTCAAAAGGGTATTTACGTGAAACAAACCGACCCAAGAGGACGTGAACAGGTATATCAGTTCGATGTGCCGGAAAACAGCAATAATATTACCTGTAAGCTCTATTATGCAGAATCTGCAGCACAGAATAGAGCATTAATGAGTCGTGGTGTCGCTACAAGAAATCTCGCATTTGAAAAACCGGATTATTCTTCCATACCAGCTGACGCTAAGGAAGTTACAGAAATGACAGGAACTACTTTACTGCGTAATGCTAATTACAAAATCACCTCTGACTATAATGGTATATTCAAATTTGACGGATATGACGGTGATATTGCAACCAGAGTTTATGTAGATGCCCAATGGACTATTCCTGCAACTTTCCAATTCCAGAACGGAATTGAAATCATTGTGATGAACAATGCAAAGATTAATGCATCAGGAACCATGACATTCATCAGAAACTCCATGCTGACTATCATGGAAAAAGGAGAAGTAAACGCAGACGATGTATCATTCACTAATGGAGCGCCTGCTACATTAAGAAACTGGGGGACACTGGCGGTAACAAATACCATGATTCTGCATTCCGGTGCAACACTCTACAACGAAGGAACCATAACAAGCAGAGACATCTCAATCAATTCTAACACAAAAATTGTGAATGATAATAAAATTGAGCTTGAAGGTACATTAAATCTGCCATCTAATTTCTCACTAGAAAATAACGGAGAGATTTATGGTAAGGAATTAATTGCAAATTCTAATGCTGTTGCTACCAATAACAACATCATGAGATTTACAACTATAAGCCTCACCAATACAACATTCAACAATGCTTGCAGCCTGGAAGCCACAAATTCTTTCTATGCAAACGGAGCAACATTCAACTTTACCCAAGGATATTTAAAAGCTCCTACGATGGAGTTTGTTAATGGGACAGTCAACTTGAGCAATGGTTCTATGCTGGATGCAACTACAAGTATTTACATGAATACAGCTCATGCTAAATTTTACGGAAAGGGCGAAAATACTTCTATGATAAAATCTCCGGTTATAACCGGACAAGGTTTTACGTATGATGGAAATTTAGTTATTGAATGTGATAATCATGTTGAAAAAAGCCCACATTGGAACAACTTCCATGTACAAAATGGCGCATACTTCACTAAAATGGGAGAATCCAAAGTCGTGATAGATGTCTGCACGGGTACCAAAAATAACGGAAATGAAGGAGAAGACCCTGAAGACCCTAAATTCCCGATCATCATGGATGATACTCGTAATTACGCTTATCTATTTGAAGACCAGTGGCCTTTATATGGAGATTACGATATGAACGACCTTGTTTTGATTATCAAAGAAAGAAAGATTTCCATCAACAAGGATAATAAGGCAGAAGAGTTCACGCTAAGTCTTGATTTATCGGCTGCCGGAGCTACGAAGAGCATCGGAGCTGCTATCATGCTGGACGGTGTTCCTGCCAGTGCTATCACACAACCGGTGGTGTTCAGTGATAACTCTCTTGCTAAAAACTTTAATGTGAATAGTAATAAGATTGAGAACGGCCAGGACTATGCTGTTATCCCATTATTTGACGATGCTCACAACGCATTGGGAAGAGACCGTTACGAACAGATTAATACCATTAAAGATCATTCTGCCAATACGAATCCTAAAAATATCAGTTTCACTATCAAGTTCAGTAACCCAATTTCTGTGGATGAGCTTAATATCAACAAACTGAATGTGTTCATCTTCGTAGAAGGAAACAGAAACCAGCGTAAAGAGATCCATATCGTCGGTTACCAACCCACTAAGTTAGCAAATACCGACTTGTTCGGAGGCAACAACGACGATAGCTCTACTTCCCGCAAAAGATATTACATCAGTAAAGATAACCTAGCATGGGGAATCATGGTTCCGACAGACTTCAAATGGCCTTTGGAATATATGAATATCAAATCTGCTTACTCGCTGTTCGAAAGTTGGGTAACAAGTGGCGGTACTAAGAATGAAGAATGGTGGAAAACTTTTGATTCATCAAGAGTCTATAAATAAGCCAAACAGTCAATCATCAACACGGATTTCATGAAAGTTGAAATCCGTGTTTTTTCATCAAGATACTGTTAGTCGCAATTAATAGAAAAAAACATATATCACGAATTTTACTCTCCAGAATGGAGATTATTCTAAAATAATATCTATATTTGCAGTGTATCACAAATATAATGTGACAACAATCTCAATCAATAAATCAAATAACAAAGCAAGCGATAGAAAGGTCTATTCGTATGAAGAAAAAAATATTACTAGTCGACGATAAATCGACAATCGGAAAAGTGGCCGGTGTGTATCTAGGAAAAGAGTATGATTTTACCTATTTGGAAGATCCCATCAAAGCAATAGAATGGCTTAATGAAGGCAATGTACCTGACCTCATTATTTCAGACATTCGTATGCCTCTTATGATGGGTGATGAATTTTTAAGATACATGAAGAACAATGAATTATTCAAGTCAATTCCTATCGTTATGTTATCCAGCGAAGAAAGTACAACGGAAAGAATCAGACTACTGGAAGAGGGAGCAGAAGACTATATCCTGAAACCATTCAACCCATTGGAACTCAAAATCCGAATCAAAAAGATTATTGACTAATACCGGGTCTTCTACACATGCAATATTTTGTTTATATAGGCAGAGATAGCAAAACAATAGAACTACTCTCCCGACTAAGTATTGGGGTATTCTATGCTGCGTCCAATTGTAGCAAAGCTGTCAAAGTATTGGAGAAAATACGCGAAAAATATGACGCAGCCCTATTTTTCGAACAGGTGAACTTATCCCAAGATATTGCAGATATCCAATACATGCGCAAAAAATATCCGGGACTTTATATGATACTCGTCATCGATTCCTTGTCTAAGGAAGAAGCATCCGAATATCTTAAAGCCGGCATTAACAATACAATCAAATATGAAACGAGCCAAGAGGCTTTAAAGGACTTATCGACTTTCCTTAAACGAAGAAAAGATCAGAAAATAAAGGCACTTCAGCTTAAAACACAAAATATTAATGCTTTCCGATTGCCTTTATGGAAACGAACTTTTGATATATTCTTTTCGGGAATGGCGATATTATGCCTTTCTCCTCTCCTAATATTTACTGCATTAGCTATCCGGTTAGAAAGCAAGGGCCCCATTATCTACAAATCCAAGCGAGTAGGAAGTAACTATCAGATATTCGACTTCCTTAAATTCCGTTCGATGTACACTGATGCCGACAAGCATTTAAAGGATTTCAATGCTCTTAACCAGTATCAACAGGAAGATGAGGATATTTGGGGGGAAGAACTGGAACCGGATATTAATGAAGAAGCCGACGAAGAAGAAATCCTCCTGATATCGGACGATTTCGTAATCTCCGAAGAAGACTACATCAACAAGAAGTCCAAAGAAAAAAGCAATGCTTTCGTTAAATTGGAAAATGACCCGAGAATAACAAAGATAGGACGCATTATCCGTAAATATAGTATTGACGAATTACCCCAGCTTATTAATATTTTAAAGGGGGATATGTCAATAGTAGGCAACCGTCCTCTCCCACTCTACGAAGCCGAATTGCTGACAAGCGATGAGCACATCGACCGTTTCATGGGACCGGCCGGATTGACCGGTTTATGGCAGGTAGAGAAAAGAGGCGAAGCCGGTAAACTTTCTGCCGAAGAACGCAAGCAGTTGGATATCACCTATGCAAAGACATTCTCTTTCTGGCTGGATATAAAGATTATTCTGAAAACAGTTACTGCATTCATTCAAAAAGAGAACGTATAATCTCCTTTCAGATGATAGACTCTTATATCTACATAATAGATGATCTGATATTCTTTTGTACAGGGCTTTTGCTGCTATACCTCTTTGTGATGGCCGTAGCTTCACATTTCAAACATATCACTTATCCTAAAGCTCAAAAAACATATCGTTGCGCTATTCTCGTTCCGGAAGGAAGCCTTCTTCCGGAAATATATAAAGAAGAATCATACGAGTTTATCACATACAGCGATCTGTATCAGGCAATCAACAGTTTAGACCAGGAGCATTACGACCTGGTTCTCTTTCTGTCCCATACAGCCTCTGCTTTATCTCCGCAATTTCTGGACAAAATATACAATGCATACGATGCCGGTATACAAGCCATCCAGCTACATACGGTAATAGAAAACCGCAAAGGTTTCCGTAATCGCTTCCGTGCTATACGTGAAGAAATAAAAAACAGCCTTTGCAGAGCCGGTAATACACAATTCGGACTATCCTCCCATTTGCTGGGAACTAATATGGCAATCGATCTGAAATGGCTGCAAAAGAACATGAAAAGTTCCAAAACCAATATTGAGCGAAAGTTATTCCGGCAGAATATATACATTGATTACCTGCCGGACGTAATTGTATACTGCCAATCCGCTCCGGTCTGCCCTTATCGGAAACGTATCCGGAAAACGACTTCTTACTTACTCCCTTCCATATTTGAAGGAAACTGGAGTTTCTGCAACCGGATCGTACAACAATTGACACCTTCTCCACTTAAATTATGTATCATCGTAAGCGTTTGGGCTTCGTTGATAACCGTATACAATTGGACCTTATCATTCGGATGGTGGATCGCACTCTTCGGTCTATTAATCACTTACAGCCTGGCAATCCCTGATTATCTGGTAGAAGACAAAAAGAAGAAAAAACATTCAATATGGAGAAAAAAACACTTAAACAACGAATTAAAGAAAACCCCGGCTTGAAACAGGCTGTGCATCGTTTCATCATGCATCCCGTTAAAACTCGCCCCAACTGGTGGATACGGCTCTTCGATTTCATATACCTGAAACGTGGAAAGGGTTCTGTCATCTACCGGAGTGTCCGCAAAGACCTCCCTCCTTTCAACCGGTTCTTCTTGGGAAAATATTCTGTTGTCGAAGATTTCTCCTGTCTGAACAATGCAGTTGGCGACTTAACAATCGGAGATTATACACGCATCGGATTAAGAAATACAATCATAGGTCCGGTTCATATCGGTAACCACGTCAATCTGGCACAGAATGTAACAGTCACAGGACTCAACCACAATTATCAGGATGCGGAAAAGATGATTGATGAACAAGGAGTCAGCACACTGCCTGTTGTCATTGAGGATGATGTATGGGTAGGCGCCAATTCGGTCATTCTACCGGGAGTAACTTTAGGAAGACATTGCGTAGTGGCTGCCGGAAGCGTAGTCAGTCATTCCGTTCCACCTTATTCAATATGCGCCGGATGCCCTGCCAGAATCATAAAAGCATACGATTTCGAGACTAAAGAGTGGAAGAAAGTAGAGAAAGCGCCTGCCACTAACCATAAATAGTGAGAACTACTACATAATATACCTCATAAAGGTGATTGTGACTCATACTGAAACGCACTATCTTTGCAGTATCAGAATTGAATTAATTAGTCATAATTTTATTACGTAGCCACATTTAAGTAAAAATGAAATAGAGTCCTGCCGAAGCGATTTCGTCAGGATTTTGTTTTTATTCTCCTCCTTAACTATAAGACCAAATGAAAATATTCGTCGATAGATTCATTCCCGTACTGATTTCACCACAGAATTCTAAGACCTATGCAAATAATAGGCCTATAAAAAACAGTTAAAGAAGTTAAACGGGCTATTTCAGTCCGTTTACTTTTTGTAAGTCATTAACTCCACAAAGGGTGTTCCCCTTTTGACCACCGCAAACATTCTTCCTACTAGTTTAAACTTGACTGCATTTAGCACTACTCCATAAGCTTTCCCTTCCTTCCTTTTCCTTTCATAATACTCTTTCATTTCCTTATCCCATACAATCGCTGAATTAGCAGCTTGTGAAAGATCCGCTTTCAATAGTTTTGCTCCCGTGGGATAAACCCTTGTTTTACCTTTAATACTTGTTCCCGAAGAATGCTCAAAAGGAGCAATACCTAAATAACATGCATATTGACGTGCCGTTTCAAATGCCTGAAAATTATTAGTATGTATGATTGTATTCATCGCATTGATCGTCCCAATGCCTTTAATACTGTTTAAGAGCTCATAATTTCGGAGAATAGATGGGTCTGAATTGATAATTTGCAGCATTTCTTCTTCAACACTTGCAATTTCTTCATCCAGTATCTTTACCATATGGGCAGCACGCTCAATGGTAGAAGTCATTTCACAATCTTTTCTATCAGTGAGAAAACCTTTGTATTCAGCTTGCTGCTTTACAAAACGTTTTCTCTCTGCAGCAAAGTCACGCAAACGGATAATTGAACTCCCTGACAGCTTAGAGTAAGATAGTTCATCCCGATGAAGATAAGCAAAATAGGCTATTCTTTCGGCATCTACACGGTCATTTTTCCCACGTACCAAACCTAAGGAACGTTTTAAATGAAGAGGATTGAAAGAACAGTAATCGATGGATGCTGCTTCTAGAAAAAGGCATAAGTCAAAACTGTAAATACCCGTATTTTCCATACTAATGACCAGCCTTTTCTTTGCCATGTTTTTCTTTTTCAACCAACAAAGAAGAGACTTGTAGCCCTCTTCTTTGTTTAAGAAGCGTTCATAATTTGTTTCGTCCGCATGTTTCTTTGTAGGAACGTAAATAACAACATCCAAAGTTTTTTTTGAGATGTCAATGCCAATAAACCATTTCTTTTCCATATTTTTGCACTATTAAAGGGTTAACCATAGGTTGAACAAACTATATCCTTTAATAGGCCAACGACCTAAAATTCTAATTGGATCTGTTCAACTGATAAGGAAAGAAGGACTAATTCCGTGGATAGGGCTTCTGCCTAGAGGACACAATGGGTCACCTGCTTTCCTTGGTTAACTTGTTTTAACCACAAAGGTAATATTTCAACCTTTATTTTTCACAGTGCAAATCTAAAGGAGGACACGGAGGACACAGAGGTTTACTATTTTTTATTCACTATAGAGTAACACAGAGTCTCACGTATTTAGAATCGTATTTATCGCTCTGTTTTACTTACGGAAAGAGAGAGAAACCTCTGTGTCCTCGGCTCAGTTGTAATTCTTGGGGGATTAAGTTTAGTCAATTCCCTTCATGCATAT